>Ga0081539_10001880_pt1 | contig 32861 bp, 23 predicted proteins | sample TabmetS4T2R2_FD_71023 | JGI IMG/M metagenome (GOLD analysis project Ga0081539, IMG submission 71023) | Tabebuia heterophylla rhizosphere microbial communities from the University of Puerto Rico - S4T2R2 | ecosystem: Host-associated > Plants > Roots > Rhizosphere ... | reverse complement strand
GCCTTGAAATCAAAGATCTATTTATCGGCTTTACAGTCGGCTTTCGCCGAACTTGTCAAGCTTAAGGCGCAGTTACAGACTGCGTAACATCAGTTACTCAAATAAAAATGCTATAAAGTAAGAATGAATAGAGAAGAACTTACAAAACTTTTCGAGAAACTTGGCGCACGCGAGCCGGAAGATTGGGCATCTTCTCAAATCGAAAATAGCGATGAACATCGGTAACTGATAGCGGCAGCAACAGCCGCCATCAGTTACCGGTCCGATCAGCAGTTCTCCTTGGTCAGCTGATTATCGACCAATCGCCAAATACCACGCCGGTTCTCGTTCTTCAGCTCCTCCGGTAATGACTCTTGCGGGAAGTTTTGATAGCAGACGGGTTTCACGAAGCGGTAAATGGCCGCTGTTCCCACTGAAGTGAAATGGGCATCGGTCGTTGCCGGATATGGTCCGCCGTGGTGCATCGAGGGGCAGACTTCGACCCCGGTCGGAAATCCGTTGAAGATCAATCTTCCGACTTTGTCTTCAAGGATCGAGATGAGCGATTTGAACTCCGTCAGGTCTTCGTTCGTCCCCTGGATCGTCGCGGTCAGATGGCCTTGCAGGCTGCGCGCGACATTCTCCATCTCAGAGCGCGATTCGCAGCTGACGATGACCGTTGAGGGGCCGAACACTTCTTCACTGAGCGCGTGGTTCTGGAGAAAAGTCTTGGCGTCGGTTGAAAACATTGCCGCGCGCGCTTCGGTTCGTTTGAGGTCCGCGGTGTGATTCGATTGCACTTTATTGACGCCGGCAATCTCGGTGATCTGTTTGACCCCTTTCTCGTACGCTTCCAGAATGCCGGGATAGAGCATCGTTCCGGTCGGAGTATCGGCGATCATCCCACCCAGCTTATCGATAAAATTGACGAGGTCTTGATCGTGTAATCCGACGGCCAATCCGGGGTTGGTGCAGAATTGTCCGACCCCGAGCGTGACCGATTGTTTGAGACCATCGGCGATGGCGGCGGCGCGTTCACGCAGCGCTCCGGGCAGAATGAAGACCGGATTAATGCTTCCCATCTCTGCATAGACCGGAATCGGATCGGGGCGATTGGCCGCCGCCTCGAACAATGCTCGTCCTCCGCGCAACGAGCCGGTAAAACCGACGGCTTTCGTCAGGGGGTGTTTGACCAGATTGAGTCCGACCTCGTGACTCGTGCCTTGCGCCAGCGAAAAGATGCCGGCGGGCATACCTTTCGCTTCGATGGCTTTGACGATGGCGCGGGCGACGAGTTCCGAGGTGCCCGGATGTGCGGGATGCGCTTTGACCACCACGGGACAGCCCGCCGCCAGGGCAGAGGCCGTATCGCCGCCGGCGACAGAGAAGGCCAGCGGAAAGTTGCTGGCGCTGAAGACCACCACCGGGCCGATCGGAATCTGCATGCGGCGGATGTCGGGTTTTGGAAGCGGCTGGCGATCGGGGATGGCGCGGTCGATCCGCGCATCGACCCACGAGCCTTCGCGGATCAGCTCGGCGAACATTCGCAGCTGATTGACCGTGCGTCCGCGCTCCCCGGTTAAACGTTCTTTGGGCAGAGCGGTCTCGGCGTTGGCTCGTTCAAGCAATTCATCGCCCAGGGCGAGAATTTCATCGGCGATCTTTCCGAGGAGGCCGGCGCGTTCTTCCGCGGAAGAACGGCGATAATCGTGAAAGCTCTCTTCAGCGGCGGCGAGAGCCTGGTCGATCTGTTGGCTCGTCGCTTCCTGGAATGGAGGGTCGATCTCTTTGCCATGCGCCGGAGCAAAGCTGCGAAACGTCTTGTTTTGATTTGGGCTCAATTGTCCAGCAATGATGTTTTGTCCGTAAAGTTCCATTCAATCCTCGACTAGCATTAACATTGTACTTTATTGATCAGTGTTCCAATTGGTTCGATCGTGATCCGGATTTCGTCTTCCGCCTGCAATGTGAAATCGTCGGGCGGCACGATACCGGTACCGGTTAAGAGAAAACATCCGTAAGGGAAATCGTTGTCACGAAACAGATATTCGACGAGTTCTTCCGGCGTCCGCTTGAGATTGGCCAATTCGGTCTGGCCGCGAAATTCGGCTTTTCCTGCGCGCCTGATCTCCATCTCGATGAGAGTCTGGCTGTCGAGAGATTCGCGGCGAATGAGGATCCCCGGCCCCAGCCCGCAGCTTTGCGAGTAGACCTTCGCTTGCGGTAGATAGAGCGGGTTTTCGCCTTCGATATCCCGCGAGCTCATATCGTTGCCGATCGTGTAACCGATAATTTTACCGAGTGAGTTGACGACCAGCGCCAGTTCAGGCTCCGGGACATTCCACTTGGAATCGTTGCGGATTCGCACGTTCTGGCCGCAACCGGCGACGCGATGAGGGGTCGCCTTGAAGAAGAGTTCCGGGCGGGTTGCCTGATAGACACGATCATAAAAGTCTTCGCCGCCCGCGGATTTCGCCTCTTCCATCCGCGCCGTGCGGCTGCGGTAGTAGGTGACGCCGGCGGCCCAGACTTCCTGGCTGCCGATCGGCGGAAGGGCATCTTTCTCGGGAGAAAAATCTTGGATCAGCGTGCCATGACGTGTCATGCTGGTGATCACCGTCTCGTGATCACTGCGGTTGATCAGGACATCCCAATCGGTTTCAGGCAATTGATAAAATTCGCCGCGGTCTGCGACCACCGGGCCATGGATAGTTTTATAGATTTTCATAGATTCGAACCTACGATCGCTCGCGCCATGAAAGAGCCGGATTGTCGGATTGAACTTCGCGATCAGGAGAACGCGGCCTGATGATGGCAAAGAGTGAGGCAGATTTCAATCTGCGGCGCGACTTCAGGCTTGGCCGCGGAGAATATGCATGGATCGAACTCTGTGTTACTTTTACCCTACCAATCACGCAGTTCAGACCAAAAGAACAGGAGAAAAGCTATGTCGCGTCTTTCCTGCAGAGTCTGGTTGTTGGGTGCCGTGTGTTTCATCAGCGGACTCGTCGCCCCGGCTCAAACGCAGCGTTCGATCGAGCCGGGGCCGAATCGTGGCGCCAATGAAGGAGAAGGGCCATTTGCGCGTTTAATCATCAGAGGTGCAACGATGATTGATGGTACCGGCGCACCGCCCGTCGGCCCGGTCGATATCGTCGTTGAAAACAATCGGATTGTCGAGGTTCGCAGCGTCGGTTTTGCGAAATCTCCGATTCGCGACGCCAATCGCCCCAAAAACGCGACCCGTGAAATCGATGCCACCGGAATGTACGTGTTGCCGGGCTTTGTCGATTGTCACGCGCATATCGGCGGCGTCGCGCAGGGGACACCGGCTGAGTATGTCTATAAATTGTGGATGGCGCACGGCGTGACGACGATTCGCGAGCCGGGTTCGTTCAACGGCGTCGATTGGGTTCTGCGTGAACGCGAGCGCAGCGCGAAGAATGAGATCGTCGCGCCGCGAATCTTTGCCTATGTCTCTCCCGGCTTGGGTTGGGATAAAGGAGCGCTGCGCACGCCGGAACTCGCGCGCGAGTATGTGCGATGGGCGAAGGAGAAAGGGGTTGATGGATTCAAGATCATCGGGGACGGGCCGATCTACGATCCCGAGATCATGGCCGCCTTTCTCGATGAGGCTCGGAGGCTCAACCTGGGATCGACGACACATCTGGCGCAAATGGGCGTCGCGAGAATGAATGTGTTGCAGGCCGCGCGCCTGGGCTTACGTTCGATGGAGCACTGGTACGGGTTGCCCGAAGCTCTCTTTGACAATCGGACCGTTCAGGATTATCCGCTCGATTATAACTACAGTGACGAATCGCATCGCTTTGGCCAGGCCGGGCGTTTATGGAAACAGGCCGCTCTGCCGGGCAGTAAAAAATGGAACGACGTGATGGACGAGCTTCTCAAGCTGGAATTCACGCTCGACCCGACTTTCACGATCTATGAAGCGAGCCGCGATCTCACGCGCGCCATGCGGGCCGAATGGCACGACCGTTATACTCTGCCCTCGCTGTGGCGCTTTTATCAACCGAGCCGCGAAGCGCACGGTTCTTACTGGTTCTACTGGACGACGCAGGACGAGATCGAATGGAAGAACAATTACCGTTTGTGGATGGCCTTTATCAATGAATACAAGAACCGCGGCGGCCGGGTGACGACAGGGAGCGATTCGGGGTTCATCTACAAACTCTATGGGTTTGATTACATTCGTGAGCTGGAGTTGTTGCAAGAGGCGGGATTTCATCCGCTCGAAGTCGTTCGCTCCGCGACCATGTATGGCGCGCAGCTCCTGCATGCGCCGAAAGGCAAACCGCTCGAATTCGGCATCATCCGGCCCGGATTGCTGGCCGATCTGATCATCGTGCCCGAAAATCCACTCGCCAATCTCAAGGTGCTTTATGGCACCGGGGCGATTCGACTGAATGATCAAACCAATCAAGTTGAAAGAGTCGGCGGAATCAAATATACGATCAAGGACGGTATCGTCTATGATGCCAGGAAGCTGCTGGCTGACGTTGAGCGGATGGTCGATGCGGCAAAGAAGAAGCAGCAGGGCGCGGGCAATTGATCGAGCGGAGATTACAGCAATTTTTATTGAGTGATCTGGGATCAGAGATCAGTCTTCGATTCAATTCTGATTACCCAATAAAAATGCTGTAAGCCCGGAGAAAAGAAATATATTTAGTAACTGATGATCTCTCCGTTGCGTCTCAGCGATCAGAGCTTTACCAATCGCAATACTTTCATTGTTGGGTTCGAGTTTCTCTAGAATTCAAGAAAAAATACTGAGTGTTCCTCCGGTTCTTCTTGAATGCTATCGCTATGCGAAGGCGCAAACAACTTTCTTTAAACATTCAAAACCAGATGAATTTTACTGAAAATACCCCCTTTTCTGTCTCTGTTCGTCAAAAAATTGCGGTGATTGCGGCGGTCACAGTGATCACCTTGTGTCAGGTGGCCTGCGCCCGAAGCACTGCGGGCAGCGAGGCGAATCAAAAGCCGCGCACTGCGGCTGCCAAAACAAAGGTGAGAGTCGTCTCGGTCGAGAAGCAAGAACAGCGGCGCATGGTCGAGGCCGTCGGTTCTTTGATCGCGTACGACGAAGTCACCGTCAGTTCCGAAGCCGAAGGCCGCGTGGAGCAGGTGATGGTCGATGTCGGCGATCGAGTCAGTAAGGGACAGTTGCTGGCTCGCATCGCACCGATCGAGTTTGAACTCTCGGTCGAACAGCAGCGCGCGGCCCTCGCGCAAGCGCGGGCGCGGCTCGGGTTGCGCGAGGGCGACGGAGAGTTGAGAGACGTCAAGCAGGCGGCTGAAGTCAAGAAAGCCGCCGCCGATCTGGAGGAGGCCGATCAGAAATACCGGCGCGCGCAAAACCTGCTCGAAACCGGTGTGATTGCACGGCAGGTTTATGACGAGGCCGAGGCTCGGCACAAGGCGGCAAAGGCTACTTATGACCTGGCGGTCCAGCAGGTAGAGAATATGCGGGCCTCGATGCAGCAGACTCAAAGTACGTTGAACCTGGCGAACAAGCGGTTGCGCGACACACAGATTCGCGCGCCTTTTGCCGGTCACATCAAAACGCGGGGGGTGGCCGTCGGCCAATACCTCAAGATTCAGACCCCGGTCATGACCATCGTCAATATCGATCCGTTACGCGTCCACCTGAGCGTCCCCGAAAAGATGTCGCCCTGGGTGCGCGTCGGCCGCGATGTCAAACTGGCTCTTGAAGCCTTTCCGGGCCGCGGGTTCACGGGGCGGGTATCCCGCATCAACCCTGCGGTCGATGAAAAGACCAGGACTTTTGAGATCGAGGCGCTGGTCGCGAATCAGAGCGGTGAACTCAAACCCGGATCGTTCGTCAAGGCGGTGATTCAGTCCGATAAAGTCGATTCGATTCTGACCATTCCACAGAACGCGACCGTCTATCTGTTCGGCGCCTACAAGGTTTTCGTCGTGCAAGGAAAGACGGTCAAAGAGCGCGAAGTGAAACTCGGTGAACATTTCGGCGATTGTGTGGAGATCATCGAAGGATTGCGGGCGGACGATAAGATCGCAATCGCCGATGCCGGCCAGCAGCTTAAGGACGGGATGGAGATCGAATTTGCTCAGTGAATCGGCTCGGACGACCTGCTTAATTAAGACAAATCATTTGACATCGGGGGGAGGATTTGAAGATCCGTTGCGGCAGTATCTTGATTCTACTCGTGGCAGCAATGATCGCCGGCAGCCCCACCGGACACAGCTCGGCTCAGATAGAGTTGCAACCGGCGGCGCTCGCCTCCGGCGATTTTGACGAAGATGGCGTTCCTGATCTGGCCGTTGCGTTCCAACGCGATGAAGGAACCGGCGTCATTAAACTATTACGAGGGAATGCCGCCGCGATCTATCCCAATAGCTACGGGCGGACAGCGGATTCACCTTTCTCAGAACCGACATTCGCGGCCGCCGATCGCCGTCTGCGGTGACGGTCAGGATCGGCGGCGTTGCGGCGCCGGGACTTTTCTCCGGACCGCAACCGGATTTTGTCGGTTTGGACCAGATCAATGTTCTGCTCCCGCGCAGTTTGTCGGGACGCGGCGAGATCGAGATCGTGTTGACGGTCGAAGGCCTCACGGCCAACGCTGTCAGCGTCAACATCAAGTAATCGCTTCACCAAATTAACCGTAATAATCGCATGACTCTTGCTGAAATTTGCGTCAAGCGCCCCGTCTTCGCAGTGATGCTCATTAGCTTTTTGGTCGTATTGGGCATCTTTTCGTTTCGTGACCTGGGAGTCGATCTCTTTCCAAAAGCAGATCCGGCGACCGTCTTTGTCAGTGTGCGCCTGCCTGGGGCGTCACCGGAGGAGATGATCACGCAGGTCGTCTTACCCATCGAGGAATCGCTTTCGACCATCAGCGGCATTGATGAACTTCGTGTGCGCGCCACCGAAGGCGTCTCGACGATCACCGTGCAGTTCGTTCTCGAACGCGACATCGAAGACGCCGCGCAAGATGTGCGTGAGAAGGTTGCGGGATCGATGCGCAGCCTCCCGCAAAACATCATTCCGCCGGTGATTCAAAAGGCGGACCCCGACTCTGAACCGGTGATCACGATCGCAGTCGCCAGCGATCGCGGTCTGCGCGAAACGACCGAGATCGCCGATAAACAGATTCGCCGCATTCTCGAAACGGTCGATGGCGTCGGTGAGGTCACGATGAGCGGCGGCAGAGAGCGCCAGATCCGGATCTATGCCGACGCCGAGAAATTGAGCGCCTATGGCATCACCATCAATGAGGTCGAAAGCGCGCTCCGTGATGAAAATGTCGAGGCTCCGGGAGGCCGCATCATTCGCGGTGACAGCGAGCTGGGAGTGCGGACGCTCGGTCGCATCGATGCGACCTCTCAATTCGCCGACATCATCGTCAAGAACGTCGGAGGAACGCCGGTCCGCCTGCGCGACGTGGGCAAGGTCGAAGATGACATCGAGGAGCCGCGAACCTTTGCTTCGATTGAACGTAAACCGGCGATCCTCCTGGATGTGCGACGGCAATCGGGAACCAATACCGTCAAGATCATCGATGCGATCAGGGCCAAAATCTCGGAAATTGAAAAGGAGTTGCCGCCGGGTTTTGTCGTGCGCGTGACGCGCGATCAATCGGTCTTTATCCGCGCCTCGATCGAATCGTTGGAAGAGCATCTGATCCTGGGCAGTCTGCTCGCCAGCCTTATCGTCTGGGTCTTCATCCGCAATCTGCGCTCAGTCTTGATCGCGGCGGTTGCCATCCCGACCTCGGTGATTGCGACTTTCACGTTGATGAAGATCCTGGATTTCACGCTCAACAACATGACCTTGTTGGCGCTGACGCTCGCGGTCGGCATTGTCATCGATGATGCGATCGTCGTCCTGGAGAATATCTATCGATTTGTCGAAGAGAAAGGTTACGACCCGTTCCGCGCCGCGATCGAAGGCACAAAAGAGATTGCGCTGGCGGTCATGGCGACGACATTGTCGCTCGTCATTATCTTTGTGCCGATCGCTTTTATGACCGGCTATGCGCGTCGATACGTTTATCAGTTCGGGTGGACGATGGCCTTCTCGATCATCGTTTCGATGCTCGTTTCGTTCACCCTGACGCCGATGCTCAGCGCCAGATTGCTCAAAGGAAAGACCGATCCCGAAAAAGACGGCGATCGGGTGAGTAGACCCGATCAATTGAAACATTCGTCTCATTCTTCAAAAGAGTCGAAACTGTTTTTGTGGATGGACCGTGTTTACGGGCGCATGCTCGAATGGTCGCTCGATCACCGATTGTTCTTTGTGATCTTGTGCCTGCTGGTCTTCGCGACAACGTTCTTGCTCAATTCGAAGGTTGGACGCGATTGGATTCCACCCGATGATCAAAGTGAGTTGATGGTATCGCTTGATCTGCCCGAGGGCTCTTCGCTTCAAACGACGGCCAATCGAATTGAAGAACTGGCGGAACGAATGAAAAAGGAGTTGAAAGGCGTCGATTTTGTGGTTCCGCAAGTTCCGCCGGAAGGACGGATGAATCACTCGCATACCTACGTCAAATTGGTGGACGTCAGCAAGCGCAAAGAGACCAATCTGCAGATTGCGGGAGAGATTCGCAAGATCATGTCTCAATATCGCAATATGCGTTTTCGCATCAGCATTCCCTCGGCGCTCGGCGGCGGTGGTGAAGCGCAGTTCTATCCGATTCGCGGCAGTCTGCTCGGACAGGATTTCAATCAGGTCGTCGAACTGGCGAAACAGAGCAACGATGAGATGAAGAAGATGCCCGGACTGGTTGACGTCGAACCGGGTCTCAACCTCAACAATCCGGAGTTCCAGGTTAAAGTCGATCGACAGAAGGCGTCCGATCTCGGCGTGCGCGTAGCCGATGTCGCTCGCGCCGTGCGGTTGATGTTTTCGGGCGACGATGAGATCTCAACATACAAAGAGGGCGACGAACAGTACAAAGTGACGATGCAACTGTTGCCGGAACAGCGCAACAATCCGGAGATGCTGGCGCGATTGATGGTGCCATCGTCAAAGCTGGGCCAGACCCGGCTGGACAATTTAGCCGGGATCTCGCGCGGCACTGGTCCCGCACGTATCGAGCGGTTGAACCGGCAGTTCCAGGTCGGACTCAACTCCAATTTAAAACAGGGAGTCTCGCTTGATGAAGGCGCGCGCCAGACGACCGAAGCCATTGGCCGGGTCGCCATGCCCGAAGGCTACAAGTTCAAATTCTTCGGGCAGGTGAAAGTGTTGGAAGAGACCACGACCAACCTCATTTTGACTTTCCTGCTCGCCTCGATCTTTATGTATATGGTCCTGGCGGCACAGTTCGAAAGCATCTTGTATCCGCTGATCATTATGCTCTCATTGCCGCTCTCGATTCCTTTCGCGCTCTTTTCATTGTGGGCGACGGGACGTTCATTGAATTTGTGGAGCGCGCTCGGTATCTTGCTCCTGCTCGGCATCGTCAAGAAGAATGCAATTTTGCAGATCGATTACACTAATCAATTACGAAAAGAGGGCGTCCCGCTGCGCGAAGCCATCATCCAGGCCAATCACGTGCGTCTGCGGCCGATTTTGATGACGACCTTTTCGATCGTCGCGGGACTGATCCCGACGGCGATCGGCATCGGCGCGGGCGCCGCGCAGCGCTCGGCGATCGCGGTCACGATCATCGGCGGACAGACCCTCTGTCTGCTGCTCACGTTGCTTGTCACTCCGGTCGCTTATTCATTGCTGGCGAGGTGGGAAGGCGCGAGTCCGTTGACCAGAGTTCGCGCCGGGTTGGCTGCCGTCAAGGCCGGCGTCACCCGAATGTTTATGTAATCGACGCAAGAAATGAGTGAAGAGATTCAAGTGGAAAGCGCGGGTACTGGCAATCCGCGCTCAATTATGCATATTCCACCACTGCAGCTATCGCAGCCGCGATCTCCTCTATTTTGTCGACAGAGACTCGACCCAATTGTTTCACAAAACGAGAAGTATCGACTCCGCGAAGCTGTAACGTGTCCACAGCCGAGGGTTTGGTAAGACCGTTTACAGCGTCGGGATCAATCTTTACGTGCCAAGAAGAATGGGCGTAACGATCTTTCCAGTCGGTGACCGGAGCGACTAGTTTAATGGGCAGAACACCAACGGCATCAGAACTGACTACAATAACGGGCCGAGTTTTCTGAATTTCGGCTCCAATGGTTGGATCAAGGTTTACACGCCAAACCTCACCGCGCCGAGCAATTAGGGGCTGATTACTCAATGATGTCTCCTCCCTGCCATTCTTGGCGTTCAGCATCGTCATTCTCGTAGGAGCTGAGGAGTTTTTCCGCCTGGGCCTGCATGATACGCCTACGCTCAACAAGTGGGAGCTTCATAAACGCACGACGCTCAATGAGAGAAAGGGGATCTTCCTCATCAATCGACTTGCCAAGCACTGTCTCGGCGGCCTCCTTGGTGATTACTTTTTCGGTGAGGAGACGGAGGACCTGTTGCCGAAACCATTGCGGTTGCTCAGGCGGGAGTTCTCCAGGCTCCTCTTTGCGCCAGCCAAGACGGTTAATATCCATGACCCATCGTTTGTAGTACGAGTCGTTGATGATGCCAAGCTCGAACAAACGACGAATAAAGGCTTGAATGCTCATCCCATAACGTTCCTTAAGAAGGAAAAGCTCTTCAGCATGAATAAGAGTACGCCGCGAGCCAACCTCTCGGCGCACAGCTTCTGCCGGAGCGAGCAGCGCAGCGCCAAAACGATGAGCCGCTTTTTCCTCATCAACATCCTTCAACGGATGAAGAACGATGTGTCCAAGTTCATGGGCAAGACTGAATCGCTGTCTATCTCTGGAAATGCCGCGCCTTGTCACAACCGCCGCTGCAATGACAATCTTTTTGCCTCTGTCAGATGCGATTGCGGAGATGCCATCAAACCGCTCGTCTGCATCTATCTCAATCACCTGAATCCAGTGGGCTTCAAGAGTGCCAACGAGACTCGAAATCGGATCCATTCCGAGGTTCCATTGTTCTCGTAATTCGGCTGCCGCTCGATCAGCGTCCTCCAGTTTTTTCACCTTCCATTTCCTAACAGGGATCTCACCTTTCTCAGTATGATTGATCAACGACAAAATTTTCGATCGCTCTTCGAGTGTCCGAATGATCAGGCTTTCGACTTTTTCTTGCTCCCGTTTTGGAAGGGAAGACTTCCGGCGGTAAGCCACAAACTCGATCTCTACCGAGGGATCACTCCAAAAATGTGCTGCCTTCACACCAAGAGCAGCAGCAAGTTTATTCAATACCACTGGAGATGGTTGGGCTGTTCCACGCTCATACTTAGAAAGAGCCTGCTTGGTGACGATTCCGCCCATCTTAGCCGCGAGCTCGTCCAACGACAGACTCCGGGCCAGCCGTAGCTGTTTCAATCGGTTGCTCAACATAATGGGGGACTCCTTTAAGGCGAGAATGTCCGCATTCTTAGTTGACAAAAATATCAAGAATAGCCATAAATGTCAACCAAGCCGTATCAATGGCGAGAACAGTAGTTAGGAAGCAAGACTGGAATCTCTGCGATTCTAAAACTTCTCCTGGGAGCGCTCTCAGGCGACTCAAAGAGGCGACAGAATTCGTCTCACGAAGGAACACCTTCAACCCTGAAGTTCGGCCGTTGCCGGAAAGCTCGGTGCGCGGCGATGCTTGGTCGCCTGTTCAAAGGCGTAAGCTATCTTGATCAGAGCCGGCTCGGTGTATGCTTTCCCGAAGAATGAGATGCCGATTGGAAGCCCTTGAATATAGCCCGCCGGAACGTTGATGTTCGGATAACCGGCGACCGCTGCCGGAGTGGAACTCCCACCGGAAAAATGATCGCCGTTGACGAGGTCGGTGACCCAGGACGGGCCGCCGGTCGGAGCGACAATTGCGTCCAGTTGATGTTTCGACGTCACGGCATCAATCCCCTCGGTTCGCGCCAGGCGACGGTTCTTCTCCAATGCCTTCAGGTATGCCGGGTTGGTGAGATCTTCTTTAGCTTCGGCCTTGATGAAAAGTTCTTGCCCGAAGTAAGGCATCTCTTTACCGCGATTTTTTTCGTTAAACTCGATGATCTCTTTGAGAGACCGCACGGGAGCCTGAGGCCCGAGTTCGGCGAGGTATTTGTTGAGGTCGGCTTTGAATTCAAAGAGCAAGACCTCAAGTTCCGAGTCTTCGTAATCTCTCGAAGGCTCTAGTTCGACCGGATCGATGATGATCGCTCCTGATCGCTTCATCGCCTCAATGGCATCATTGATCAGGCGATCCACTTCATCGTTGAAGCCGAAATATTTTCGAGCGATGCCGATGCGTGCTCCGCGCAGCCCATTGGGATCGAGAAAACGCGTGTAATCGGTGTAGGAATTGCCTTGACTGCCGCTGGTTGCGTTATCTTGCGGATCGACGCCGGTCATCGCTCCGAGCAAGATGGCGGCGTCGGCGACTGTGCGGCCCATCGGGCCGGCCGTATCCTGACTATGAGCAATCGGAATAATTCCCGTGCGGCTGATCAATCCCAGGGTCGGTTTGATTCCGACAATGCCATTGGCCGAAGACGGGCAGACAATCGAGCCGTCGGTTTCGGTTCCGATCGCCGCCGCGCATAGATTTGCCGAGACGGCCACGCCGGAACCGGAACTCGAACCGCAAGGATTGCGATCGAGCGCATACGGATTGCGAGTCAACCCGCCGCGCCCGCTCCAACCGCTGGTCGAATGCGTCGAGCGGAAGTTTGCCCATTCGCTGAGGTTCGTTTTGCCGAGGATGACCGCGCCCGCGTCCCGCAATTTTTGAACGATGAACGCGTCACGTTGTGGGATCGACCCGGCGAGCGCAATCGATCCGGCGGTGGTGGTCATATGATCGGCAGTCCCAATATTCTCTTTGATCAGAATTGGGATGCCATGCAGCGGGCCGCGCGGTCCTTTTGTTTTGCGCTCAGAGTCGAGAGCGTCGGCGATCGAGAGCGCATCGGGATTGGTCTCGATCACCGAATTGAGTCGCGGCCCTTTTTTATCGATCTCGACGATCCGCGCCAGATACTTTTCGGTAATTGACCGCGCCGTCAGCCTGCCGGATTTCATCCCGTCCTGGATTTGGCTGATAGTTACCTCATCGAACTCGAACGGACTGACTTTACCGGATGCCCCGGATGCTGTGGATGAGGGAGGCGCCGTTCCTGTGGAACACGAGACAGCTCCCATTAAAGTCGCACCACCGCCCACGACGCTCAAGCGCAGAAATTCTCTCCTTTTTATCAACGGCGCCACCTCTTTGAGTCGAAGTGTTATTTGATGCTAACCGTCACCACGTTCGCCGCATTATTCTCGACCGTCAGCTCGATGCCTGCTTCGCCGCGGCCTGCCAGAGTCCGCGGCAGCAGGAGGTTGACTTGATCAAGCCCCGCAAAGTCGCCTTGCGGACCGGCAAAAATGACCGGAACGTCAACCCCTCCAACCTTGGCTTTGACGTCTGAGAGCAAGTTACGAGAGCGCAAACCGGTGCCATACAAGATCAGATAGACCTGATCGCTGGCATCTCCCAGATCAGGACCGAGATCGATTGGTAATGCAATATATTTGCCTAGTGACGAATTAGGTTGAATAACGGGTTCGTATGCTCGCGAGTTGTCCGCTTTGACCCGCAGCGCAACAGCCGCCGCCACGCCCTGTCCGTCGGAATTCGCCGCGAATAACCCGGCCGCGACCCTCGCGATCTGAATCGTACCCGTCGCGATATTACCATTGCCGCTGGTAATTTTGACAGTCGCTTCTCCGAGCGCCGTGCCTTGCGGGACCAGATAGTTGATCTGAGTCGGCGAGACGTAGAAGAGCGGAGAGAGGCGCTCCAGGCCGGTGCTGTCGATGAAGGTCACCGATGTCCCAAACAAAGATGTCGGCAATCCGGATGTCGCTCCTCCGGTCCCGGTCGCCAAGCCGCTGCCGTAGGCGGTGGCAATCGATTCGCTCGCCAGTTGCGAAGCGTCGTAACTGGCGGCCGAGACCAACGAAGCCGCGCCCGCCTGTGTGATGGTGAAGGTCAGTCCGGCGGCAGTGATCGTGCCGGTGCGCATGACGGCGCTCAGATTGGGATCGACCGCATAAGTGATCGTTTCATTCCCGCTGCCTTCATTGCCCGAGGTTACGTTGATCCAGTCGTCATTGCTGTTGACCAGCCAGTTACATCCGTCTTCCACCGTCAATTTGAAAGTGCCGCTGTCATTGTCCGAGATGACCAATTGATTGGCCTGGCCAAGGGAATAGTTGCAGACGCCGGGCAAGAGACCGAAGACGTGCAGTTGATTTGAGAAGGTCGGCACATAGACCTTACCGTTCGCCACCGTCGGCGGGCAGAATTTCGCGAAGCTGCCGATGTCGTCGCGCCCGCTGTTTTGCTTGCTGTTCCAGATCTCTTTGCCGTCTATTGCGTCCACTGCGCGCAAAACGCCAGGCACCGTCCTGGCATTGGCATCGCCTTGAGTAGAACCCGTCGCCCAGATGATCCCCGTGCCGCTCAGATCTCCGTTGGCGGAGAGCGACATGGGCGGGCTGTTGGAGACGCCGCGTTCGCTCAAGACATTGCCCTGAACGATCTGTGGGAATTGAATCTTTCCATCGGCCACTTTGTAGATCTTCAGGTAATCGATCGATGCCCAAAAATAGATGGCCGGTCCATAATCCTCGCTGTTCCAATAGACCGGCGATCCGAGCATCACTCCGTCGGTGGGCCGAAATTCTTGCACGTTCCGATTGAGCTTCGGGTCGAAGCGTCCCATGTTGTTCGTATCGAGTAAGCGGAGATAGCTGTCTTTACCACAGATCACCAATCGATTGATTCCCGGCAAAAGCAGCGGGCCGCCGGAGCCCAGGTCTCCATCGACCCGATTGAGAAAGTCTTCGTTATAGGGAGTGAACCAATCGGTGACGGTCAGTCCGTCCTTCGTGCTGAGTTTGAGCGCCGTATCGCCAAAATCGCGCCCGCCGCTCTTGGCGCTGAATGTGCCGTTGCTGGTCACCAGATAGATGTTGTTATTCTCATCGGCCACCAGCCCCTGACCGCTATGCCAGATTGCCGCCTTGTTTCCATCAGGCGAGGTATTGAAAACGGCGACCTGTTGAAAAGTTTTTGCATCATAGCCGAGCACCCAGCCATGATAGTCGCCCAAATCGCCGTGAGATCCGAAAGCCAGATAGACGACGCCATTCAAGAGGAGCAAAGCGGGGCGATTGAGGTGGATCAACGGATCGAAAGTGAGTTGACCATTGACATTGCCGTCGCCGACGCCTCTCGCGATGGCCGTAATTTCAATCGATCCTCCGAACTTTTGTTTGCCCGTCGCCAAATCCAGGGCGTATAGTTTTTGGTGATAGCTGTTGTCATTAAGGTCTTTACTTTTAGCTACCACATAGATGGTCTGACTGTTGATGTCGATCACCGGCGTGCCGGTGATGCCGATCTCAGGTACCAGATCGCTGTAGGCCAGTGAAATATCTTCACCCGGCACGGGCGTCCCCAGGTTGACCGCCCAGAATGGCGCCGTCGCGCTGGCATCATCGGCGTCAAAGGCGTAGATGTTATTTCGCTCGGTCGCCACCAAGACCACATTCCGCAGGCCGCGGCCGGGAATGTTGATCTGTGAAGCATAGAGCGGCTGGGCATAGATATAACCGTCAACCGTCCGTGAAAACAATTTACCAAATTGCCGGACATTGACATTAGCCGTATTTAGAGTGGTCTCATTGAGATTGGCGCCCGTTCTACCGTTATCGTTGTGCTGTGTCAGGACATTGACCTGGCCGGGGGCGGTAGTGGCTTTATTCCCTTGTCCGGGCTTCCGGCTTGCAAGTAATTCGGAGTCATGAGAGAAAACTGTTTTTGAGATGAGGTATTGTAAATTTAGCTGCCAGGGAAGAAAGATAAACGAGAGATTGAGGGTGAAAATAATAAAGTGAGGGATTAATCTCGTCATGAAAAAATGTTTCTCCTTATCTTGGAAGACTCCGATGTCCACAATCGCCTGGCTTGTTGTAAGGGATTCGGAAGCCGGTATAGAGGATGAAACGACGTGAAGATCCGAGCGGGATGTTGTTAAATTTTCAATTGTCTCAATAACAGCTGGTACTTAATTATCTGATCATTATTCAAGGTTGCGCTCTCTCGAGAGGGCCGCCCGAACGTACTCAAACGAGCGATCAACGATTGAAGAGCATTGAACTCTGGTCTCGATTTTGAGTGAGACGTGGCTGGAAAAGTCTGAAAAATTCTTTTTTTATCAATGTTTCTTTTTTGTTTCTTTTTTTATCAATGTTATTGAAGCGAGGGCTTTGAGTTTATTGAGCCGTCGGTAACATGAGATGCTTTACACTTCCTTCTAACTCGGCTCGGGGCTGGGAATTCAGCACCGTACATTAGAAGACCAGATCATGTCAAACTTTGAATTCAAAACATTTGAACCAAATTATAATGACGGACGTATGTGCGACTGAAGATCCGCAAGACAATTTCTAGATAATGGCGAAAAATTAAGGAATGGATAATGACATCGAATCCAGCTTCGGCTTTACCTCTCACATTAATGGAAGACCTGGTCAAAGTTTTCCGCCAGGGAAGTGTAGAAACACGAGTGTTGAATGGAATCGATCTCGCTATCAATCGAGGTGAGTTCGCTGTGATCTTCGGCCCGTCGGGTTGCGGCAAATCGACGTTGCTGGCGATTATGGGGCTGTTGGATTCACCGACATCAGGTCTCTACTGTTTTAACGGCCAACCCGTGCAGGATCTCAAGCTGTCGGACCGGGCGCGAATTCGCAATCAAGAGATCGGCTTCGTCTTTCAGAACTTCAATCTGATCGGCGACATGTCGGTTTTTGAAAATGTCGAGCAGCCGTTGAGCTACTTAAAATTGAAATCATCGCTGCGGAAAGAGCGGGTCATGGAGGTTCTCGAACGAGTCGGAATCGCCGACCGGATTCGTTACCGTCCGAGCCAGCTCTCCGGCGGGCATCAGCAGCTTGTCTCGCTCGCGCGTGCAATCGTTTGTCAACCGACCATTTTGCTCGCTGATGAGCCGACGGGAAATCTCGACTCGGCCAGCGGCGAGGTCGTCATGGAGTTGCTCAAGCAACTACACTCGAGCGGAACGACCGTGTGCCTGGTGACGCACGATCCCCGCTTCCTTCATCTGGCCGACCGGAAAATCGGGATGTTGGACGGAAAGATGATCGAGGGCGAGGCGGCAAATGCCATCAGGTTGTGATCAGAGGCCGAGACAGTTTTCATTCAGATGCCGGCGCGTCCATTGATGTAGACATCAATCGGGTGTTCGACGCCGGCGAAATAGGCGAGTTCACGATAATCACAACAGTCGTGGATGACAAAATCGGCGCGTTTGCCCGGTTCAAGAGAGCCGATTGAATTGCCCCGGCCAAGGCTGTAAGCAGCATTGATTGTCGCTGCCGTCAGCGCCTCCGCCGGGGTCATCTTCATTTGCGTCGAGGCGAGCGAAAGAACGAGCAACATCGAAGGCGTCGGCGATGAGCCGGGATTGAAGTCCGTCGCAATGACGACCGCCAATCCAGCCTCGATCATGGCGCGGGCATTCGGATAGCGCTGAGAGCCGATCATCAAGACTGATGCGGGCAGCAACACCGGTTGAACATGGGCGGCAACAAGGCTCGAAATTTCGGCGGCGCCGGCGTGTTCCAGATGATCGGCCGTTGCGGTGCCGAGTTCCGCAGCCAGGATTGAACCGCCATTGAGGGATAGTTGGTCGGCGTGCACGCGCAGACCGAGGCCAAGAGCTTGGGCAGCCGTCAAAATTCGGCGAGAGTCTTTGACATTGAACGCTCCGTCTTCGCAGAACACATCACAATACTCTGCCAGATTTTCGCTCGCCACTCGCGGCAACATCTCCGCAACAATCAGATCGACATAATCCGAAGATCGTCCTTGAAATTCGTCGGGGACGAGGTGTGCGCCGAGAAAGGTCGGAACGTAATCGAGAGGCGTTTGCTCATTCAACCTCCGGATCGCGCGCAACATCTTCAACTCGTCTTCGAGCGTCAATCCATATCCCGATTTTGCCTCGACGGTTGTCGTGCCCGTCCGCAGAAACCATCGGGCATAACGTTTTCCAGCATCGATCAATTCATCCTCGGTTGCCGCCCGAGTCCGTTTGACGGTCGATCTGATACCGCCGCCCGCCGCGGCAATCTCCTGATAAGTTGCGCCCTGGGCGCGCAATTCGAATTCGTCGGCGCGATTGCCGGCAAAGACCGGATGGGTGTGCGCATCGACAAAACCCGGCGTCACCACACGCCGGCCGGCATCGATCACTTTACAACTGGTCATGAGAGGTTCGATCTCGCGACTCGCGGCGACTCGTTCGATCTTTCCATCGCGGATCAACATCGCGCCATCGTTAATGATCTTCAGGTCACGCATCTCCAGTCCGGCGCGCGGACGCGCCGGGCCGCCGAGCGTGACGAGCTGAGAGCAATTGATGACGGCGATGGTTTCGCTCATGACTGTTTTTCGTTTTTAACCGCCAGTCTGGTCAATAGCCCGGACGCGAACGAGAGCAAGGTGAGGCCGGTCGCGAGGACCGTCGCATCGGCGAGGTCTTGCTCCGGGTCAACCTCGACCAGATCGATCGCCCGTACTTTCGGATGGACGCCGCACAACCAGGCCGCGCGTCTCAGCTCCCAGGGCGTCAATCCTCCGGGGCGCGAACCCGGAGTGGCGGGCGCAAAGGTGCGATCGAGCACGTCGATATCCAGATCTACATAGATCACCTCGACGCTGTCGGATAGATAGTTGAGAGCTTCATTCAAGAGCGTCTCGATGCCGTGGGCGCGCACGTGATCCATCGTCATGACTGTGATGCCGGCTTCGCGCGCGACTTCAGCATAAGCTTGCGAATTGGCGAATGGTTGAATGCCGATCTGGACCATGTTCTTGCCGGGCATTCCGTCGGCGAGCAGTGCGCGTACCGGGTTGCCGTTGGTCAGCCCATTGGCCAGATCACGCAGGTCGAAATGTGCATCGAGGGTGATCAGGCCGCAGCGGTCGAGCGAATCGGCAATGCCGTGAACTCCAGGCCGCGTCACACCATTGTCGCCTCCGATCACAACGATCGCATCGGAGCCATCGAGTGCGGCGCGCACGGCCTTGCTCAATGGCTCAAAGGCCTCTTCGAGCTTGGCCTCGGCGAGCGGCAGGTCACCCAGATCACGTGCTCTGAGCAAGTGCAGATTCGCGTCGGTCTCGACGTCGTAGCAGCTGAATTTACGCAGAATCGCGCGCACTGCGGCGGGCGCAAGATCGCACCTGCCGGGCGTAATCGAGCCGAGACGAAGCGGCGCGCCGAGCACCGCCAATTGGCCGAGCGGCTCCGGCGCGTGCATACCCGCCAACCAGGCGCTCGCCCGCGGCCAGAAAGGATCATCGAAAAGTTGGCTCATCCTTCATCCTTTTTTAGCCCTGGAACCTTGATGTCGTGTTGCCGGGCCTTTTCAATGGCCTTTTCATAGCCGGCGTCAACGTGACGGACGATACCCATTCCGGGATCAGTTGTCAGCACGCGTTGCAGTCTTCGCCCCGCGCCGTCAGTTCCATCGGCGACGACGACCATTCCGGCGTGGAGCGAATAGCCGATGCCGACGCCGCCGCCATTGTGAATCGAGACCCAGGATGCGCCGGCCGCCGTATTGATCAGTGCATTTAATAACGGCCAGTCGGCGATCGCATCCGAACCATCCTTCATTCGTTCGGTCTCTCGATAAGGCGATGCGACGGAACCCGTGTCCAGGTGGTCGCGGCCAATGACGATAGGCGCGCTCAATTTACCGCGTCTGACCATTTCATTGATGGCCGCGCCGAATTCCGCGCGGTCACCGTAACCAAGCCAGCAGATTCGGGCAGGCAAGCCTTGAAAGCTCACTCGCTCGCGGGCCAGCTTCAGCCATCGATCCAAGACCGGATCGTCAGGAAAAAGTTCCTGCGCCAGGTCATCGGTCTTGCGAATATCTTCAGGATCGCCCGATAACGCCACCCAGCGGAACGGCCCGCGCCCTTCGCAAAAGAGCGGGCGAATATATTCCGGCACGAATCCCGGAATTTCAAAAGCGTCCTCGACACCCATCTGCTTGGCTTGCGCGCGAATATTATTGCCGTAGTCGAAGGTGACAGCTCCCATTCGTTTCAGCTCAAGCATCGCGCGGACGTGTTTCGCCATCGCTTCCATCGAATGTTTGAGATATTCATCGGGGTTTTCACGCCGCAATCTGAGCGCTTCATCCAGACTCATGCCGTTCGGGATGTAACCGTTCAGCGCGTCGTGGGCGCTGGTCTGATCGGTCAGGACATGGGGGACGATGCCGCGGCTGACCAACTCCGGCAAGACGTCGGCGCAATTACCGACCAGTCCGACCGAGATCGCACGGCGCTCTCTTTGCGCCTCGCCGAGCTTGGCGAGGGCATCATCGATGTCGAAGCTGATCTCATCGCAAAATCCCATTTTAAGGCGTTTTTCGATGCGCGCCGGATCGACATCGATCCCGAGAAAACAGGCGCCATTCATCGTCGCCGCCAGCGGCTGCGCCCCGCCCATTCCACCCATGCCGCCCGAGACGACCAGCTTGCCGGCCAGCGAGCCGCCGAAGTGTTTGGCGCCGACGGCCGCGAAAGTCTCGAACGTCCCCTGGATGATCCCCTGGCTGCCGATGTAGATCCACGAGCCGGCGGTCATTTGCCCGTACATCGTCAATCCCAATCTTTCCAGCCGATGGAACTCTTCCCAGTTCGACCAGTGGCCGACCAGGTTGGAATTGGCGATCAGCACGCGCGGCGCATCTTCGTGCGTGCGAAAAATCCCGACGGGTTTGCCCGATTGCACGAGCAGCGTTTCATCGTGTTCGAGGTCTCGTATAGAAGCCACGATGGCTTCGAATGCTTGCCAGTCTCGAGCCGCTTTGCCCGTCCCACCGTAAACAATCAACTGATCGGGATTCTCGGCGACTTCAGGATCGAGGTTGTTCATCAACATTCTGAGCGCAGCCTCTTGCACCCAGCCTTTGCAACTGATGTGGTCTCCGTGTGGCGCTTTGATTGGTCTCGGTTGATTCATATGTTTGTGCCCAGATAGATTCGATCCAGCTCACGCACGAGTGGCACGAGCGCTTCGATATAGCCCGAAAGCTGAACATCACGTTCGAGGGGCGGGACCAGTTCGCGAACCCGGCGGTAGACTTCCTGCAGCTTAGGGCTCGGTTTTAACGGCTTCAAAAATTCCAACCCCTGTGCCGCGCACATCAACTCAATCGCCAGAATGATCTCGACGTTTTTGACGACTTGCAAGAATTTCAACGCCGCTGTCATCCCCATCGAGACGTGATCTTCTTTATTGGCCGATGTCGGAAGGTTGGTGACCGATGCCGGATGCGCCAGCACGTTGTTTTCGGCGATCAGCGAGACGGCTGCGACCTGCGCAATCATCAAGCCGGAATTGGTTCCCGGATGCGGAGTCAAAAACGCCGGCAGATTCGATAATCCTGGATTGACCAATCGTTCAACGCGGCGTTCGGCGATTGTGCCGAGATCGGCGACGGCGACCGCCGCATAATCGAGCGTCAACGAAACCGGCTCGCCGTGGAAATTCCCGCCCGACAAGACCTCGCGTTCGTCGGCAAAGACGAGAGGGTTATCGGTTGCGCTGTTGATCTCGATCTCGACGATCCATTTGGCGTGGGCAATTGCGTCCCGCACCGCGCCGTGAACTTGCGGCATGCAGCGCAGCGCATAGGCATCCTGGACTCGCGGATCGACCGCCCGATCGCGGTGCGATTCGCGAATCTCGCTTCCGGAGATCAGTTCGCGCAGCCGCCGCGCGCTCGTGGTCTGTCCGGCATGCGGGCGCACCGCCTGAATCTTCTCGTCAAAGGCGACAGGTGTGCCTTTCAATGCTTCAAGCGTCATGGCGCCGATCACGTCGGCGGCCTCCGTCAGCTTCTCTGCCGAGAGCAACGCCAACCCGCCTACGGCCGTCATTGCCTGCGTTCCGTTGAGCAGGGCCAATCCTTCTTTGGCCTCCAACTTGAGAGGGGCGATTCCCACCTCTTGCAGCGCTTTGCCGCCGGCCATGCGCTCGCCCCGATAGATCGCTTCGCCTTCGCCAATGGTCACCAGAGCCAAATGCGCGAGCGGCGCCAGATCGCCCGAAGCGCCGACTGAACCGCGCGATGGAATCACCGGATGCACGCCGCTGTTGATCATCGAGATCAGCGCCTCGATGATCTCCGTCCGGCAGCCGGAAAACCCTTTGGCCAGGACGTTGGCGCGATGCAGCATCATCGCCCGCACGATTTTTTCGGGGAGAAGTTCACCGACTCCGCAGGCGTGCGAACGCACCAGGTTGATCTGGAGCTCGCGCAATTCATGGGAGGGAATTGTGACCTCCGACAGTGCGCCAAATCCGGTGTTGATTCCGTAAACGACTTCGCCCCGCTCGACGATCTCTTCGACAAAACGGCGTGATTTCTCCATCCGCAGGCGCGCATTGTTCGATAATGAAACCTGCTCGCCATCGGATACCGCTGCAGTTTGCGCAAGTGTTAATGATGCGCCATCCAACTCAATCATTCTGAAATATCCTTTCCCGATCGGTCCGGTCCATCATCGGGTAATTGATGGCAATGGCGCAAGTATGGAGGAAGGATGAATGCAGGCAGGAGATTGGGGAGAGAAGTGGGAACTGTGGGCCTCCGTGAAAGGGAGGCCCGGTTCTAAAACTCGCTTAGGTCCGTTGACGCCGTAGCACGGTAAAAAGTACCGCTCCAAGGATGATGACGAGGAATCCCAGGCCGACGCTGATCAGTAGCAGAGTGCTATTTATCGCGTCCGAGATTCCTTCTGTTTCCGTCTTCTCATTGCCCTTGTTTGCGCTCTCGAGGCTTGCAGCAGCGGCTTTGCTTCCGCCGTTATTGAGGGCAGCTTCGGTCTGCGCCGGTTTTCGTGTGATGTCGACTAAGAACTCAAGCGGAAATTCAATTGATCCTCCTGGACCATACTCCCACTTAACACGGAAATAGTAAGTGCCCTGTTCGCGCGCATACATATCACTCTCGGAAGTACCGACGGTCTTGGTTTGAGTGCTGATGCTCACCACCGGTTCACTGATAGATGATTTAAAGTCCTGATAGGGCGGGCTGCAGCACAGGTCCTCGAGCCCTGGATTTACCATATAGACGCGGAGTGCGCTTGAAACAGTATATTTTGCTTGATGGTGATCTAAAGTGGTCGTCACCTTCAGCCCTTCGCCCGCTTGCAAATCGGCAGCATACCATAGAGTTTCGCCGGGAAGAATAGTATCTGTATAGGTTCCCGGCGTTAGATGTGGCGCCTCGCGATACACGGCGCCGCCCTTTACCGGCGTGCCGGTGAGTTGGGCTTTTCGCATCGCGCGTGCCGAGATCTGTTTCAACTGATCCGATAAAGCAATCGCGCTGCCGGCATCCTGGTAGGTTCCGCCGGTCGCGCCGGCGATGCACTTCAATTGCTCACGTGCTTGAGCATCGACCTGGAATCCGATGGTGTGGACTTTGAGGTTGACGCCCCGTTTCGCCAGATCGCGCGCCATCTCGCACGGATCGGGCGCACCGCAGGTATCGAGCCCGTCGGAGACGAGCACGATCGTTCGTTGCCCGGATGGAGGCAGGTCTCGCTCCGCCGATTGCAGCGACGATCCGATGGGCGTCCAGCCTCTCGCCTGAAAGCTGTTGATGGCGCTCTTCATCGATTGCCGGTTGAGCGGTTGAATCGGGACGATTAGCTCCGTATCGCGGCAGCCTGCTGATCGATCACGCTCGGCGTTGGAGGCGCGATGTCCATAGACTCGCAGCCCGACCTGCGTGCCCTCGGGCAGGGAATCGACCATCTGGTTCAACGCCTGCCGGGCGGCTGCGATCTTGGATTGACCTGAGCCGTCGTTGGAGTTCATCGAGCCGGAGGCATCCAGAATGAGCAGCAGGGATGAGGTCCGGTCTTCCGATGGAGGAGTCTGCGCATTGACCACGATCATCGGCGAGAGCCAGATTGCTCCGAGCACGACGGCCATCAAGCTAGATGTTGTGAACAGTCTTTGTAATAAACTTGAAGTATACTTATTGCCACAGGGGAAAATACCAATCATTCCTTTACTTTTACGATCCAACTCTGTCGTCGAAACTCTCTCTAGCAAGCTTTGTATCATTCTCTTCACTATGCTCCGAACACGAGCAGTCGCGACTATCAATAGTCGCTCGGTTAATATCGTCATGGTTGAGTCTCCAGGTAGTTGGGGCACAACTTTACGACGTGCAGATCGATCTGGTTTGCAGTAAATGACAAAGAGCTAAAATATATGGGTGAGATGAGCGAATCCTTTGTGGTGGCCGGATCTTCTGTGCGAATTGATATGGGGAAAGATCGTAGATTGTGGTTCGGCCTGCTGCCTTCAATCAACAACGAAGAACGCAATGCCGAAGACGGAAGTTTCGAAATTTTTCCTTCTTCTAACTGAACTGTGAGAAACAGACTCGAAATAGAACAGTCATAATTTAACAATAAATTCCTCTAAGATCGTCATCCTTCAAGCAATATTTTAACAATTGTCGAAATCGCAATCTTCTGCTCCTATTTCTGATTAGTTGCTTGGCGGATCTGATCTCCCTTCATTTTTCAAATCTCTTTGGTAAAACGTTTGACCAACTATTCAATTGAGATTTACAAGGTCTTCTCTGCTTTATTGAAAACTTATTGCCGGAGATTTAACTAATAGTTCAATGGTCAGCGGTAAATTCTCGCGGAATAAACGCCGAATAAATATGAATAGAGTTGGAATTACAACCTGAGGATGTCATAAAACCGTAGCATGAATTCTCCGAGGGATGTATATTTCTCCGGGGGAAGATGCAGGAATTCCTCCCTACCGAATTGAGAAGGACTGCTGAAGTATCACCAGCTCAGTCCTCAGCAAAAAAAATCGATCTCGATCACGGATGACGTCGCGTGTGAAAAATATGATGATTTAATCAGTGGCACATTTGTCAGCAGCTCGTGTCTCATTAATGTAAGAGACAATGTAAGAGACTTGGATAAATTGTGGCTTTAGCCTCAGAAAAGACGGTACGCTTCAGCCAGACTGATAACCAGCACTTATTTACCTCGGAAGACTTCGCCGGGTTGAAGCTTGCGCGTTACCGGATTCGTTTGCGCGCTGAGGAAGAAGCTCTCATCCCCCCATTTCCCGGTTCGACTTTGCGCGGTACATTCGGTTATGCGCTGAAGCAAGCAGTTTGCGTCATGAGTCATCGTGATTGCGGACGGTGTCTCGTCGCGAGCAAGTGCATCTACCCGTATGTCTTTGAAACGCCGATGCCGCCGGGCATCGCAATGTTACGCAAGCAACAGAATGCGCCCCATCCATTCGTCCTGGATCCTCCCATCTACTGCCGATCGGGAACGGAGATGACCGAGAATGCGGATCGGTGGTGTGGACCTCGGTGGGAGAATCATCAGTTGGCGATCGGGGAAGAGATTGCATTCGGATTAACGTTGATGGGGCAGGCGATCAATCATTTGCCGTATCTGGTCTATGCCGTTCATGAAATGGCGCAGCGAGGGATCGGTAAAGGACGCGCGAGATTTACGTTATTTGAGGTATCTTCCGTTGAAACGGCCGGAACCCTTCGTCCGATCTACTGTGAGAGTTCACAGCGACTTGATGCTCAGCAGCAGAGTGCCGACTTGAGCGAGTTGGTCGCCGATCGCCACGCGCAATGGAGAGCAAACAATGATGGCGGTCAATCGGGCGACCCGCCAGGCAGCCGATGTGAATCGTTGAAGCTCCGCTTTCTGACTCCGACGCGGATCAAGACTCACGATGAGTTGCAGCCGCAAGCGGATTTCGCGCTCCTGATTCGTAATTTGTTGCGGCGCATCTCAATGCTGATGGCCGTCCACGGTGAATGCCGGATGGAACTGGATTTTCGAAAGCTACTTGAGCGCAGCGCAGCCATTAGCACTCAATCTTCCTCGTTGCGCTGGTGGGATTGGGAGAGGTATTCCGGCAGACAGCAGACCAAGATGAAATTGGGAGGTTTCGTCGGTGAAGTAACTTATCTTGGAGAATATCTGGCTGAATTTATCCCGTTGCTGATTGCCGGAGAATTGTTGCGAGTCGGTAATGGTACCAGTTTTGGCCTGGGCCGGTTCGATTTCGCGGATTTTCAATTGAGTGCAGATGTCAGAGGCGAGTAATAGCCGATTAAGACTCAACCGAATAGGAACATGAATCGTTATTTTAGTTGTGTGAAGATCGAGAGGCGAGTAATAGCCGATTAAGATTCAACACAATGGGAAAAGAGATCGCTGTTTTAGTTGTGTGAAGATCAAGAGGCGCGTGATAGCCGATTAAATCCGATGCTTTCCTGAACTCGACTGTAGTCATGAGATGTTGGCGCGGCGCGCCAACATCTTGATGATTAAAGCCTCGATTAACAGGTAACCGCTCGATGACTTTGGCCTTGTAGTCAGAGCGGCGCGATGCGCCGCCCTGACTACAAGGCCAAATCGGAGGAGGTTTGATGAACGATCTAGAGAGCGTTGCGCTGGCGGCGCTGCTGCGCGGTCTAGAGAGGTTTCGGCAACGCACGGTTCAAAAGGCTGAGATCGAGAACCCCTTTGCCCCGCTCGTCGATCAAGAGGCTGGTCCTTTGATTGAGGAGGCCGAGCGATTGGCGGCGCGGGATCTGGATCAAGCGGCGGATCTGGATGGCCGGCAGTCCGATCAACCGGCGCCCTGGTTGGAAGTCGTAACGCAGCGCATTGCCATCCCGCGAAGAGAGAAGACTCGAGACCTCTCGATTCAAGAACAAAGATACTACCCCTTACAGCCCCTGAATCTGTTCGACGCTCTCAAAGACCGCAATCGAGAGGACATTCGTCAGAGGACCATCTTCCCGGTCATCGCCGGAGAAGTTGAAAAACGCTCGGCGCCGGGCGGTTATGAGGGATTATGGAAGATGTTTCTGCGCGAGGCTGCGCGATTGCCGCGCGGGAGCTTGAGCGCATATCTCGATTCGCTCTTGCATCTAATGCGGAAATACGCCTGGTGTGTGCCGGCCGGAGAATCCGGAAATTTAGCGCGAATCTCGCTCTATGATCACAGTCGAGTGACTGCGGCGATTGCCGTCTGTCTGCAAGCTGTGCGGCAGCAACTGACGCCGGCGGCGCCGGGAGAGCCGGAGTTTTTGCTGATTGGAGGCGGCCTCTCAGGCATCCAGCAATTCATCTATCACCCGGCCTTCAACGGCCAGGAGCTGCAGGATGGGTTGGCGACGCGGTTGCGCGGCCGGTCGTTCTATCTCAACCTCGTGGTCAAAACGGTGGCTGATTATCTCAACGAGAAGCTCGGCCTGTGCGGATTGAACACGTTATGGACCGCGGGCGGTCATTTCCTCCTGATTGCGCCGAACACACAGTCTGCTCGCGACGGCCTGATTGCCGCGACTCAGGTGATCCGGCAATGGTTGTGGCTCGAACACCATGGGGCATTGGGCATCGTGATCGCCGATCTGGCTCTTGATCGCGACGGGCTCCAAGATTTCGGCGCGGCCTGTGAATGGCTCGACAAGGCCCGGGCGCGCATGAGACTTCAACAACTCAATCTGCCGCTCAGCATTGATGAGGGATTGCAGAACGAAGCATGGGAGAGTCCCTGGGTCCTCAGAATGGGAACATCCGTCTGTCGTGATACCGGGCGCGATCTTTTCGAGAGAGAGCAACAAATTTCCGACGAGGCTCAAGCCGATGAGGGAGGGGCCGCGCCGCCGCCGCGCAGCTCACAAAGCCTGCTCTTTGACGCGATCGGGCGCGCACTGATCGGGGCGCGAACGATTCAACTGCGCCGATCAGGAGAGTGGCCCGAAATGGAGCAAGCGGCGGGCCGGCAGCCGCGGGACGTCAGCGATGCGGGACGGCTGCGAGGCGACATCAAGGACCTGCTGATCGAATTTCCATCCTTCAATCGTTGCTGGCTGTTGTCCGCTGCGACGGAACCGCGCCGCGCCGCGGACCTCTCTCTGCGAATTGCAGATCACACCAACGAGAGGATCGACTTTTTAAGCGGCGACGCTCAATCGAGCGTCGCCCAGGGATTCGAGTTCATGGCAACGGCGGTCAAGACTCGGGTGGAGCAGGATCGTGACGGGCGCACACACCAGGCGATCACTGATTTTCGCGAGCTGGCCGAACAAGCCGAGGGCGCAAAATACCTCGGCGCGTTGAGAATGGACGTTGACGACCTGGGTTACATCTTCGCCCGATGTTTGCCCGCAGAAGAACGATCGATCGCCAAAACCGCCAATCTCTCACAGATGCTCGATTGGTTCTTTGCCGGATATTTGAACGTTGTCGTTATCGGTCAAGACCTCTCGACAACTTATGCCAGTGGTGACGACCTCTTCATCGTCGGCGCGTGGAGCCAGGCCCTGGATCTGGCGGATGAGATCCAGCAACGTTTCAAAAAATTTTGTGGCCATAATCCCGATCTCCACCTCTCCGCCGCCATGACGTTGTGCCATGGCCAATATCCGATTGGGCGCGCGGCGGAAGAGGCCGCAGAAAGACTCGATCAAATAGCCAAGACGGTGCGCCGGAGAGAGATTCCGGGTGACAGCAACAAAGATGCGCTGGCCTTTCTGGAGAGAAAGATCTCGTGGCGCAAATGGCGCGAGGTCCGCAGTCTTGGCGATCGCATGATCGCCGCCTGGGACAATCACAGCCTTTCACGCAGTTTTGTTCACAATCTGTCGGAGCTTTATCACGACCACATCGATCCGCAGCGCGATCCATCGAGCGAATTTGCGGGTGAGGACCTCATCTGGCTGCCGAGATTCAAATTCTCGCTGGTGAGGAACGTCAAGGATGCGAGGTTACGCGCCGATCTGGTCGAAGCCATCGAACGCAATAAGCATTACCTGTCGATTCTCGCCGGTTATGTCCTGCTCAAGACGCGAGATCGAAAAAAGAAGAACGAACAGGTCATGGTCAATCGCCGTAGTTGAGTGGTACCGCAAAACATCGCCTACAACAATCGAAAGGACAAGCTATGAATGAACGCGAACAAAGTCGGGGGCGGCGGAGAAGGGGGAAAGAGAAACCGAAGCAGGGCGAGGGGCAGCCACCCGTAGAGCGCCAGAGCCGGCAGCCGGGAGAGCGCCAGAACAGGGCTTTGGATAAATTCAAAAAGGAGATCGCCAATAAAGGATTCGCGGATGATGCGATCATGCGGCTCAGCAGAGAATTGGGTGAAAGCCTCGTCAGAAGCCAGGCCCAGTTGAGGAGCGACAACCGAGAGAATACCAAAACACAGGTCAGAAAGTTCTACAATCTGGTGCGTATCACTCACCGAACTGCCGGCTCAGAGGGAGAACTGCGGATCAAACTGCGAACCTTGCAGGCTCAAATCGCCTATGCCGTTGCGCGCCGCACCATCAGCGAAGATTTCAAGGATCTCTTCGATATCTCGATCGAAAAGGTCCTCAAGAGCGACGATGCCGAGGCCTCTCTCTCCGGTTTCGTGACCTTCTTCGAAGCATTCTATGCCTACTTCTACTATCAAATTGAAATGGATAAGAACCATCAAGGAGGTAGAAGAAGATGAATCGATTCAGAGCGTCAGTGATCATTCACGGTAAGATCGAATGCATGACCGGGCTGCATATCGGCGGTTCGGGAGGAGGGTACGAGATCGGCGGAGTAGAAAATTCAGTGATTCGCAATCCGATCGATGATTATCCCTATATTCCCGGCTCGTCGCTCAAGGGCAAGATGCGGTCTTTGATGGAATGGGCGCTGGGCAAGATCGCTCCCGATGGAGAAATCTATGCGGGCAAGCATGCCAAGAATCCCGCCGATGACGAACTCTTGCGGATTTTCGGATCGCCTGCGGATGACGAGAGAAAGGTCGGGCCGGCGCGACTGACCGTGCGGGACGCTGTCCCCGATGAGGCGACCAGACAGATCATGCGAGAGTTAGAGAAACAAGGTTTGCCGAAGGTTGAGATCAAGACGGAGGTTACTCTTAACCGCATTACCTCGAAACCTCTCTCCGGTCCGCGCCAGATCGAACGGGTGCCGGTCGGTTCACGGTTCGATTTTGAACTGGTCTATGCGATCTACGAAGTTGACGGTCTGCGGGTCAAGGACATTGATCTCTTGGATCGAGTGTTTTTCGCCCTCCGTCTGGTCGAAGATTCTGCGCTCGGCGGAGGCGGATCTCGCGGCTCGGGCCAGGTGAGGTTTCGCTTGGGCGAACCACTGATCAAGACGGTGCAGGATTATCAATTCGGCTCCTCAGCTTCCAAGAGCCCTCGCCGCGACGCGGAGATCGACGCCTTCAAGACTCTCGATAATTTCTCCGACGAAGAGATCAACAAACTCAAGAAGAGATTGCGAGAGCGAATTGAGCGCGCCCCAAAACCGGATGCCGGGCCTGAGGCCGAGGAGCGCAAGGCTCCAGAGCAAAAGCCCCCAGAGCAACCGGTTGAGGCGCAAAGGGACGAAGAGCAAAAGCCTCAAGCGCCACCGGTTGCGCCACCGGTTGAGGAGCAAAAAATTGAAGAGCCGGCCGCGCCACCCTTGGAGCAACAGCCCGGAGAGCAATCACAATGATTGTCTATCTCGAGCCGCACGCGCCGTTCTCAAAGAGCGCTCCGCGTTCGGACACGCTGTTTGGCGCGCTTTCGTGGGCGATTCGGTTACTCTATGGCGAAACCGAACTGGTCGAGTTGCTCGAGCAATTCGACGAGGCCGTTGAATCGCAATCGCCGCCGCCGTTTCTGCTGAGCTCGCTGTTTCCCTTCGTTGAGAGACGGACGGATGACGAGCATCAAACAACGAGGACGCTCTTTCTGCCGCGTCCGCACCTCGCTTCGGAATTTGTCTTTGCGCTCAAGGAGCGGAACAGCTACCGGCTGTTCCAAAGATTGAAGAAGACAAACTGGGCCTCGCTCTCCGTCTTCGATTCCATTGCGAAAGGTCAATGTAGCAGCACCGAGTTGTGGGAACGATTACTGATCGGCCGGCAGGGCGCTTATCGATTGCACGCCGGAGCGGTCATGACAAAAGAGGAATATGAGGTGGTGCGAGCCTTCAGCTCGTTGAGCCAGGTCGGCGCTATGGCGCGTCACACGGTCAACCGTTTGTCGAATTCGGCCGCGGATCGAGAGGGACAGCTCTTCTATGAGCCTTTCACCTGGACGCGCGCCGCCGAAAAGGCGCAAGCCCGGATGGGCTTCTTCTTTTTGATTAAGACCGATGGCGCGCGTGAGCCGCGTGTCTCCGAGCTCCTCAAGACTGCCCTGCGCTTTCTCGCCGAAAGAGGTTTCGGAGGCGATGCGAGCATCGGACGCGGGCATTGTGACGTTGAATTCAAAGATGAAGATTTCGCGCTCGGCCACGCCGAGGGCACACATCTGGTCTCACTTTCTTTACTTCACCCGAGCCGCGCCGATCGCCTGCATTTTGCGCGAAGCCGGACTGAGGTCTTCGCCAGAATTGAGAGGCGCAAGGGGTTCATTGAAACTGCTTATGCTGAGCCGACGCCGCACCCCTGGAAACCCACGCTCCTCATGCTCGCGGAAGGCGCGACGTTCCCGCGCGATGGAGAGCGGCAATTTTATGGAACTCTCTTTAAAGAACAAGACGTCCGCCACGGGTTGAGCGAGAGATTACGCATCAATGGGCTCGGTTACACTGTCCCTCTCAAACTCTCGCCGGAGCCATCGCCGGAGCCGTCGCCGGAGCCGTCGCCGGAGCCGTCGCCGGAGCCGTCGCCGGAGCCGTCGCCGGAGCCGTCGCCGGAGATAGAGAAGGAGGAATCCTCGTGAAACGGGTGGCTCAAAGATACAACTACTCCGTCACTACGCTGGCGCCGCTGCATATCGGAAGCGGGGAAGTGATGGCGCCCCTCGAATATCACATCGCCGATGATTTGATCGTGCCCGAACTCGATCTCATCTTCGCCAAATATCCCGATGCTGCCGCTCGCTTCACGGAACTGCTGTCCGCCATGTCGGGGAGGGAACTGGCGAGAACCGAGATGGGTGAGTTGATCGATCCGGCAGTCTTTGACGACGCCGCCATCAGACGCTATTCCATCACGCCTTTCCAGAACGATGCTAAAAAGTTCGACTCGCTGGACAAACTCAGTGGTGAAATCAAAGCGAGACAGGCCGAGGTGAGGCTCTTCATCAAGACTCCGAAGCATGAACCCTACATCCCGGGCTCGTCAATTAAAGGCGCATTGAGAACCGCCTGGGCTTACGAGCAATGCAAAACCGGGCAGAACATCTACGATGCGATTTCAGGTCTGGCCTGGCAGGGTTACGAAAAAAATGCGGATCAACGGCTGACCATGCAAGTTTTCTATTCACCGGCGCAAAAAAGGGAGCGGGAGCGCAGAGAATTCCGCGAGCGTGATGCGGCCTTTGATGTCTTTCGCGTTTTGCAGGTTGGCGATTCTCAGCCACGGCCGTCGGACGAAGTTTTGTTGCTGGTCGCCGAGCGGGTACTGAGCGCCAACGTCGGCGCACGGACGAACGGCGAGCCGGATGACGACCGTTACCCTGCGCGGTTTGATGATAACTGGGTCTTTGACGAGGCCATCGACGAGCATTTCAATTTCGATGGGCAGATTGCTTTTAACGAATCATTGCTGATGGATGAGACGGCGAAGCGTGTTATGAGGTGGAATCAGGCGCAGAGCGAATTGACGCTAGAGAAGATTTTGCAGGCGGTCAATCGCTTTGCCGCCGATCTGTGC
>Ga0081539_10001878_pt1 | contig 32925 bp, 31 predicted proteins | sample TabmetS4T2R2_FD_71023 | JGI IMG/M metagenome (GOLD analysis project Ga0081539, IMG submission 71023) | Tabebuia heterophylla rhizosphere microbial communities from the University of Puerto Rico - S4T2R2 | ecosystem: Host-associated > Plants > Roots > Rhizosphere ... | reverse complement strand
CCGACGCTCGAGACGTATCTTGGCGGGACGCCGGACACTGTGCTCGCGCGCTACAAGGAAGCGTCGCCGGTCACCTACGTCTCGTCGCGGGTGCCGCCGACGCTTCTCCTTTACGGCGCCCGCGATCACATCGTCGAGGCGCGCTTCGGCCGCGAGCTGCACGATCGCCTGCGCGCCGCCGGTGCCGAGTCGGTTCTGATCGAGGTTCCGTGGTCAGAGCACGCATTCGATTTCCTGCCAAATGGCCTCGCGGGACAGCTTTCGCTTTACTATGTCGAGCGATTCCTCGCTGGCGTTCTCGCTCGGTGATGGCCGGCCAACGATCACTTGTCTCAATCAGATACCTTGAAAGTCGGAATCAGGAGTTGAATCAACTCACGCGAAGAGGTCTTCCATGAAGCGAACCGTCATCCTGTCCTGCATCATCGCGGTCGGTCTTGGCGTGTGGCTGCACGCCGCACAGCAACAGCCGGCAGCGCCGCGGCCAGCAGCGCTCGATCCAAACAACTTCATCGGCACGGTGACCGAGCGGTCGGTCTCCGACATCCGCACGCTGCGCTATCACTTCGATCCGAGCGCGCGGACGAACTGGCACTCGCACGATGGCGGGCAGGTGATTTATGTCGAAGACGGTCGCGCGCGCACGCAGGAGCGTGGCGGAAAGGTCCGCGAGCTGCCGAAGGGATCGACGTTCTACACCTCGCCGGGAGTGGCGCACTGGCATGGAGCGACGTCCGGGACCGGCGGGATGACCCAGGTGGCCATGAGCTTCGGCGCGACGAAATGGATGGAGAAGGTGAGCGACGCGGACTACGGAGCCCGGTGATCGGTTTCGAAGGTTTTCCGGCAGCGACGTCATAGGCGTCTGCCGTGGCAGTTACTGCTCCCTGGATCTTGAAAGTTCGGGGTTGGGTGCATCGCGTCCCTCGTGATACACAGGCGCAACCAATCAAAGGAGCGCCTCATGCTGATTTCCATCGTCAATCACACCAGCGGCAAGTTGAGCGACGCGGTGGTGCAGGACGCGGTGCGCGCGATCAACGCTCAGATCGCGCATGACTTCAAGCCGTATTGGCATCTCGCCGCGGAGCTTCGTCTCGAGGGCAGCATCGGCAAGGATCCCGACGACTCCACGCTGCCCGAATTGCGCGGCGACGCGATCATCTACTTGTGGGACGACGTGAATGCCGACGACGCGCTCGGGTTTCACGAGACCAATGCCGGTGGCGTGCCGTTCGGCTTCGTCTTCACCGAGCTGTCGAAGGAGATCGGCGAATCCTGGACGGTAACGCTCTCGCACGAGGCGCTGGAGCTGATCGGCGATCCCGAAGTGAACCTCCTCGTCGCCGGTCCGCATCCGGCGGATCCGAAGAAGGAAGTGTTCCACTGGTACGAGATGTGTGACGCGGTGCAGGATGAGACCTACAAGATCGGGGGCATCGAGGTCTCGAACTTTCTGCTGCCGCTGTACTTCACGAGCAACAACGAGCTCGGCGGCCGCAACGACTTCCTCGGCGCTCGCAAAGGCCGGCCGCCGCTGCAGTCGTTCGGCATCGCCAAGGGCGGCTACATCGGCTTCTACAATCCCGAGACGCGCGAGCACGAGACGCACGCCCTCAAAGGCGACGTCCGCGCGCGCGAGCGGGCGAAGATCAAGGGGAAGGCGACCCTCGCGCGCCGCTCGAAGCGCTATCAGCTCGGCACGACATACCGCGAGCAGGTCGAGCAGGTGATGCCGGCGGCCGCGGCGTCGTTCGAGGCAACGCCGGCGGCGGCGGCGCGAGCCATGCGGACCCATCAGCGATTGCGCGCCGCCAGCACGCGGAAGGCGGTCGCCGTCGAGAAGATCGGATCGCAGTCGCGCCGCAACGACTGAGTCTCGCGGACCATAACGGTCGGCGCCGGGGTCCGCTCCGCGCAGATGCGGGGCGGACCTTTATGGCCCGCCGCAGTGGGGTACGATAGACCCCATGACGACCAAGCAGTACCCCGTGACCAAGTCGGACGAGGAATGGCGCCGTTCGCTGACGCCAGAGCAATTCGCCGTGCTGCGCGAGCATGCGACGGAGCGGCCCGGATCGTGCGCGCTGCTGCACGAACATCGGCCGGGCGCCTTCTCGTGTGCCGGCTGCGGCAACCGGTTGTTTGTCGCCGATCGGAAGTTCGAGAGCGGAACCGGGTGGCCCAGCTTCTTCTCTCCCGTCGAAGGCTCGATCGAGACGACGGAGGATCACAGCTTCGGGATGGTCCGCACGGAGGTCCATTGCAGTCAGTGCGGCGGTCACCTGGGTCACGTCTTTCCGGACGGCCCGCCACCGACAGGACTGCGCTACTGCATCAATGGTGTGGCGCTGAAATTCGAGGCCAAAGGGAACGATAGCCACTGATGACAAACCACGGAGTCACGGAGACACAGAGGTTTCAAATAGCAAAACTCCGTGCCTCCGCGTGTCCGTGGTTCGTCGAAGGTCTGTAACGCTCCCGGAGAAAGAGTGTTACCGCGCAGCCGTCGTCGACGCGGTGCGCGGGACGGCGTTGGCATAGACCTCGAACTGCGCGACGTCGGACCAGCCGCCGGCACCGTGGCCGCTGCCGGGCATCAGATCCGCGAACCCGATTTCGTCGACCTTGCTCAGATCGGGATTGTTCACGTAGTTCCCCGTCGTCACGACGCGCTCGATATCGAGCTTCAACCAGCGCACGTCCGAAAAATTGATCTCGCTCACCAGCCAGTCGGTGATGCGGCCGTCGGCGCGATCCGCGATCAGCCATGTTCCGTCGGCGAGCTTCACGATCGGACGAACCGTGTGGAAGCCGGACATCTTCGTGTTCCACCGCAGGCGCGCCAGGCCCGTGAGGTCCGCCATCTGGTTCTTGTGGCGGAAGGCGAGCGCGCACGGCGACGTGCAGAGGCCGGTCCAGACGTGTGTCGGATTGTTCTCGTCATTGGGCCGGCCGGTGAGCTGAATCTCTTTTCCGGTTGGACCATACAGCTTCAGTTCGAGATCGGGATTGGCGATCGACGCCTGGGTCACGGGATGTTCGTCGTTCTTCTCGTTCTGCTTCCACTCCTCCTTGAAGAAGAGAGCGGGACGGCGAACGGGTGCGGGCCGCGCCGCCGGGGTGGCCTGACCGCGACCGGCGGCCGCCGGCTGCTGCGCGAAGAGAGGCGAAGCGAGCGCCAGCGCGGCAAACGCGGTCGTGGCGATAACGTGCGAACGTGACATGTTGCAGCTCCTGTGAGTGAGTCGTTGGCCAGCTACATCCTATCTCGTGGCCAATGCCGGCGGGTCCAAAAAGCAGGACCCGCCTACGAAGCTGTATAGGGCGGACCCTATTTTTCAGATCCGCCCGGGCACGAGGAGTTCATGAAGGGCTGCGGCGTCGGCGGGCCGCTCGTTCCCGGTGTACGCGAAATCGACGGTGGCTGTCGCGCCGGGTTTGACCTCGACCATCTCGGAGGTCCACCCGTATCGTTCGTGCCACGACCGGATGGTGTAACGACCGGCGGGCACGTTGGCAATCGAGTAGGCGCCATCAGTGTTGGTCACGCTGAAGTACGGATGCGTCTCGACGCCGACATACACGAACATCCACGAGTGCACGTCGCACTTCACGCGCAGCATCTTTTCCTCGGCCTTCAACGGGTAGTTGAAGACCATGTCGGAATGAGGCTGCGTTTCGTTGAAGTCGTTCCCTTTCGCGGATATCGCGTGCAGATTGTGGAGCAGCGTGTCGCTGTTCACCAGCCGCAGCGTCTGACCCACGCGCGCTCCGACTACACGTGGCACGTAGATGCAGTTCCGCTGGTTGACAACGACCGGATCGCTCGGCACCGGCGTGTTGGGAAACGTTCCCTGGAGCTCGACGAACGCATTGGCGAGACCGCCGTCCGCACTGCGCACCACGATCTGCTGCACGGGACGCGCGCCCGCGTTCAGCTTCGCGCAGATCGGATCGCGGCCCATTCGAATCAGCGGATTGGCCGGCGCCGGCCCGGTGAGGGTGACGTGTCCGCTGATCGTGCCCGTGCCGCCGCCCTGCGCCGCAACACTGGTCGTGCCGCTGATGCCGGCGGCGCCGATGGCTCCGATCGCGATCGCCGCAAGCAGCCTGGTCACTTCTTGTTCTCCTGCTCGCGCAGCTTCTTGTTGGTTTCGTACTGCTGCCTGGCGGTCTTGTCGTTCGGATACCAGTATTCGAGGTGACAGGCCTCGCACGCCTGGTCGATGTCCTCGCCGATGTTGAACAGGCCTTCCGCGTCCTTCTTCCTCACGATGTTGAGCGCCTTGACGGCCTGGTCCTGCAGCTCGTTCGCGTATTTGATGAAGAGCGCGCGGTTGGCGTTGATCTTCGCCTGGATTTCCTCGGCGGTCAGCTCGGGCGCGTCGGGGCCTTCGGATTTGGTCGGCTCGCCCGGACGCGCAACGGGGCGACCGGGCATCTTGATCATGTTGGGTCCCTCGACGAGCGCGATGGCGGCCGCTTCCACCTTCTCCCAGTCATCGTCGGTCCTGGGCCGCTTCTCGGTGACGCCCGCGGCCGTGATGTCGGTGGCGACGGCATCGAACAGCGTGTCAGCCGCCGGCGCGATCACGCCCTCCATGATGTCCTGAATGCTGTTCACCATGCGGTAGGTCGATCCGCTCTGCGCGCGCGGCGCCGTGGCCGCAGCCGGCGCAGGCTTCGGAGCGGCCGGTTTGGCCGGTGCCGGCTGCTGCGCGACGACAGCACTCGTCAGCAATGCGGCAACACCGACCGCACATAGAAAAGAGAATCTCCGCATCTCTGCTCCTCTTGGGTTGCTCGGTTGCTGAGCGGATGGGCAGCCGGGTAAAGCGCTTGCGTTTACCGACTGATATCCGTGCAGCCGCTGTCTTACCTATATAGTCAATCGTTGCGGTCGCCGCGCCTGAAGACTTTCTGAATTCTTCGTAAGGGGTAGCTGGGTTGCTGGGCGGATAGGTAGCTGGGTAAAAACACGCGTCTGATACGCAAGCGCCACCGAACCACCCATCTACCCATCTACCCATCTACGCATCTACCCAACTCCCCATCTACCCAGCTACCTAAGGAAGCGCGAACACGAACATCTGGCTGGCGTTGCTCGGGTGCAGCTCCGGCGTCATCCGCGCGGCGGCGCCGGCAACCAGCGACGGGCCGGTGCTGACGGCGACGAACTGTTTGCCGTTGACGGCGTAGGTAATCGGATATCCGCTGATCGGCGCACCGAGATTCGTGTCCCACAGCACTTTGCCCGTGCGGTCGTCGAGCGCCTTGAAGTGTCCGGCGACGTCGCCGACGAAGATCAACCCGCCACCGGTGGCGACCAGCGACAACACGCCCGCGCGCTGCTCGAGCTTCCACGCCGTGCGTCCGGTTTCAACCGAGACGGCCCACACGGATCCAACCTTGTCGGTGCCGGGCGTGATCACGTAGTTCGAGCTGAACCCGTACACTTTCGACGGATCCCGCTTGTCCGTCGTCGTCGTGGCTTCCATGCACATGTTCTGCAGCGGATAGAACATCGTGTTCGTCTGCGGGTTATATGCGCCCGCAGGCCAGTTCTTTCCACCGTTGGTTCCCGGGCAAATCAGCTTCTTCTGATTGATTGCCGTGAAGAGCGCCTCCGGGTTGACGACGGCCGTACCGGTGGCGCCATCGATCCGGCTGATGACGTTCTGATAGACGGTCGGACGTGCCCACAGGAATTCACCCGTGCGTCGATCGAGCGTGTACACCACGCCCGTCTTGCCCGGAATCCCCGTGATGACGCGACGCGGCTCGCCTGCCTTCACCTTCGGGTTGATCCACGGCACCTCGCGAGCGTCCGGCGCAACGGCGGTATCCACCAGCAGCCGCTCGAACGGATGATCGAGGTCCCAATGATCGACGACGTGCTGGTAATGCCAGACGATGCGGCCGGTGTCGGCGTCGAGGGCCAGCGTGGAGTTGTGATAGAGGTGCTGCTTGTCGTTGCCGCCGAGAATGAACTTCGGCGCCGGAATGGTGACCGAGGTTCCCACGAAGATCAGATTCAGTTGCGGATCGTAGCTGGGCACCATCCACGTGCCGACGTGCCAGCGCTGCTCGAGGGGGACGTCGCCCCACGTTTCACTGCCAGGCTCGCCCGGTCGCGGTATCGTCCGTGTGCGCCACAGTTCTTTTCCTGTCTTCGCGTCGAGCGCGGTGATCACGCACGAATCACTGGTCGCATCGGGCTGACATTGGCGTCCGACGATCACCTTGCCGTTGGCGATGAGTGGACCGCCGCTGGCGGGGGCGCGCTTGGTTGCCTCGAGGATGCGTGTTTCCCACGCCAGCTGACCGGTACGCGCGTCGATCGCGAACATCTGGTGATCCGTGCTCTCGTCGATGATCGTCGTGCCCCAGATCGCCATCGTGCGGCTGGTCTTGCTGCGCCCGTTCTCCGGCAACGCGTGCTTGTACTGCCACAGGACGTCGCCCGTGCGCGCGTCGAGCGCTTCGAACGCGTCGCCCGGATCGCGGAGATACATGACACCGCTGTAGACGATCGGCGTCCCTTCCTGTGACCCGGCCACCGCGCCCATCCCTCGCGTCCATGTCATGCGCAGTTGATTCACGTTGTTGCGATTGATCTGCGACAACGGACTGTAGCCGGAGCCGTCCTGGGTCCGGCGCCACATCAGCCAGTCGGAAGGCGCCGGCTTCATCAACATCTCGTCGGTGACGGGAACGAACGGACGCGCCGCGCGTGCGTCGGCCGGGCGAGGGTCCTCCTGCGCCGAGCCGCGCGTGACGAGGAGCAGCGAACAGGCGATCGAGCCAAGGAGCAGCAGGCGTTTCATGCGATCTCCGTCAGGTTGTCGGACGGCCCGGATCTTCGCACACTGCAACGGAACCGGAACGCGGTTTCTTGACAGGGCCGGCCCCATTCGCCAACATCGACCCATGCCCATCGTTCGTCTCGCAGTCGTCGTGGTGGTCGCGTGGCTCTGTGCCACGCCTGTGTATGCCCAGGGTCCCTACATCGGCGCCTTTGTCGGCGCCGACATCGCACGCTTCACCAGCTCTGAAGGTTTCGACAATCCCGCGACCGGAGAGGCCGTCTCCTGGGCGCTGCGCCTCGGCGGACCGATTGGATCGAACTTCGGCGCCGAGCTCGAATTCGCGCGGCCGGAAGAAATCGAGAATGATCAGACGCCGGACTTCCGCATCCTGAACCTGCTCACCAGCGCCGTTGGCGGCATCACCATCGCGGACTTGATCCCCACACAAGTGGGAAACACGGTCGCGCCAACGATCTTCCCGCCGATCAACATCAGCGTCCGCACAGCGCAACGGAACACGACGCTGACAGCCAGCGTCTGGGCGCGACAGGAAGTGTCGCCGAAGTTTTCGATGGTCTATCTGGGAGGGGTCGGCTTCAATCGCATCGAGCAGCGCTACGAATACGACTTCGGTGGCGGCGGCCGCATCCTGCCGGCGCTGCCGACGATTCTGCCGCGCAGCATACGAACGACGCAGTACGGCGTCGGCCCCATGGCCGGCGTGGAAGCGCACGTCGGGATGTCAGAGCATCTGCGCCTCGTGCCGGGCGTGCGAATGCACGCGTTCAGCGGCGGCTGGCTGATTCGCCCGGCGGTGGGTCTGGCTTGGCAATTCTAGACGGTCTTGAGGCGGCTCGATGCCCTTCATTTGCGAATAGCGATTTGTGATTTGTGATTCATTGGCGAATGGTGATTTGTGATCGATGAACTATTGATGAATCGCCAATAGTTCACAAATCACTGATCGCAAATCATCAACGAGTCACCGATCACCATTCACTAATCACAAATCACGAATCGATCAACCCTCCGCGCTCGGGCGTGACGTACCTCTTCACCACCTTCAGCAGCACTTCGAACCGGAAGGGCTTTTCCAGCCACGCTTCGGGGCGCAGTTGCGCGCGACCTCGCAGATCCGGCTCGCACGCACTGATGATCACCGTGGGAATGCCAGCGGTCTGCGGATCCGACAGTTGATGCCCGCGGAGGTCCCTGCCGCTCATTGGTTCGGGCAGAAGGAGATCGAGAAGGATCAGCGCGATCGAGCCGGGGTCGCTGCGCAGGTACTCGAGCGCGTGCGTGCCGTCCGCCGCGTCGAACACGAGATAGCCATGGAGCTCGAGCAGCTGCGCGAGTCCCTGCCGCACATCGTCGCGATCCTCGACGACGAGAATCGCACCGCGGCGCGGCGCTCCCTCGAACAACGCCGCATCGATCGCCGGTAACGCGCCGGATTCCTGATACGAAGACACCTCTGCCATGCGTAGTGCTGCGAAGGGGGCGTTCACCCTCGGGCTCCACGAAACGTGCCACCGTTCTTGTGTGCGCGTTCGTGCGCGGTGACCGACTTGAGGCGCGATTGAGAAGGAAGGATTTTCTCGATGAGTCTCAGGGCTGACGCGAAATCTTGATCGTCTCGATCACCACATCCGTTATCGGTCGGTCGCGATCGCCGGTCGGCGTGCTGCCAATCTTGCGAACCACATCCATTCCAGCGACGACTTCGCCGAACACGGTGTGGCGGTCGTCGAGATGCGGCGTCGGCCCGAGCGTGATGAAGAATTGCCCGCCGTTGGTGTTGGGGCCGCGGTTCGCCATCGACAGGATGCCGGCCTTGTTGTGGCGCAGCCGCGCGTGGAATTCATCGGCGAACGTATAGCCGGGCCCACCGATGCCCTGACCGAGCGGATCGCCGCCCTGAATCATGAAGCCGTCGATCACGCGATGAAAGATCACGCCGTCGTAGTACGGCTGCCGGACTTTGCGGTTCGTGCGCGGATCGGTCCATTCCTTGGTGCCTTCGGCAAGCCCGACGAAGTTTTCGACCGTGCGCGGCGCCTCCTCGTCGAACAGACGTATCGTGAAATTGCCTTCGCTGGTGACGAACTCCGCGTGAACCGGCACGTTGGCTCCTTGTGTGCAGTGTGACCTGATTCGGGGGTCGCGTTCCGCGCAACCGGGGACGTTTGGTTCAACGCGAACCCGACGAGCTCGACGGCCGCCCTGAGCGGTCCCGCCCGACGTGTCGCCGGGGGGCAGCAACTCGAGGCGGTTGCAGTGGCCGCGACCGTCGCGGCAGTGCCCATTGGGAAGGATCGCTCATCGAAACGATGACCTCCAGAGGATATCACCGGGACGTGACGGGAATGGGGAATGTTCGCAGTTGCCGGCAAGGTCCTCGCGGACAGGTCGCGCAGACCCCGAACCGGCCGATACCAACCCTGAGAGGGCTAGAATTTCCGTGATGGCGGGCGCGGTCAAAACGGCAGCGGAACGGGCGTTCGAGGCAATCGCGTTGGGCACGAGCGACGATCCGTTCGCGATCCTGGGCCGACACGCCGCCACGCTCAACGGCCTTCCCGCGGTGGTCATCCGGACGATGCAGCCGGCGGCGGGTGGCGTCGATCTGGTGACGCCCGCCGGTGCGATGCCGATGACACGGCTTCATCCGGAAGGTCTCTTCGAGGCGACCGTCCCGCTCGATGGCCTTTCCGTCGACGAATTCGTCTATCGTCTTCTCCTTCACGACGGGAATCTCAGTCGTGAGGTGATCGATCCCTATCAATTCGGGCAGGTCCTGTCGGAATTCGATCTGCACCTGCTGGGAGAAGGGACCCACTATCGCGCGTGGGAGCGGCTCGGCTCGCATCGGATCTCGGTCGGCGGCGTCACCGGCGTGCACTTTGCCGTGTGGGCACCCAACGCCCAGCGCGTCAGCGTCGTCGGCGACTTCAACGAGTGGGACGGGCGCGTGCATCCGATGCGACGGCTGGTGCCCTCGGGCGTGTGGGAGCTGTTCGTCCCGGACTTACGCGACGGCGCCTGCTACAAGTACGAGGTCCGTACCTCGGCCGGCCATCTGTTGCACAAGTGCGATCCCTACGGCCGCCGGTTTGAGGTGCCGCCGAACACCGCGACGATCATCTGGACTGAGGGTCAGTACGAATGGGGCGACGGCGACTGGATGGGTGGCCGGCCGTCGTTCAACGAGTGGCACGAGCGGCCGATGGCCGTGTACGAAGTGCACCTCGGATCGTGGCGGCGCGTACCCGATCAGGGCGATCGCTATCTGACGTACCGGGAATTGGCCGATCAGCTCGTGCCGTACGTGAGCGAGATGGGGTTCACGCACATCGAGCTGATGCCGGTGATGGAGCACCCGTTTTCCGGGTCGTGGGGATATCAGGTCATCGGCTTCTTCGCGCCCACGAGCCGTTTCGGCACGCCCGACGACTTCCGCTACTTCGTGGACGCGTGCCATCGCCATGGCATCGGCGTAATCCTCGACTGGGTGCCGGGTCACTTCCCGAAGGACCAGCACGGTCTGGCGCGATTCGACGGCACGGCGTTGTACGAGCACGAGGATCCGCGGAAGGGCGAGCATCTCGACTGGGGGACGCTGATCTTCAACTACGGCCGCAGCGAGGTGCGCACGTTTCTGCTGAGCAACGCGCTCTACTGGCTGCAGGAATTTCACATCGACGGGCTGCGCGTCGACGCGGTGGCGTCGATGTTGTACCTCGACTACTCGCGGCCCGCGGGCCACTGGATCCCGAATCAATACGGCGGCCGCGAAAACCTCGAAGCCGTCTCGTTCCTGCGGCAGCTCAACACCGAGACACACGCGCGCGCGCCCGGCTCCATCACCGTGGCGGAGGAGTCGACGTCATGGCCGGCCGTGAGCCGGCCGACCTATGTCGGCGGACTCGGATTCACCTACAAGTGGAACATGGGCTGGATGCACGACATCCTGCAGTACTTCACGCAGGATCCGGTGCATCGCCGATGGCAGCACGGGCAGATCACGTTCTCGATGCTCTACGCCTTCACCGAGAACTTCGTCCTGCCGTTCTCGCATGACGAAGTGGTGCACGGCAAGAGCTCGATGATCAACAAGATGCCGGGCGATCGCTGGCAGAAGCACGCGAACCTGCGCGCGCTCTACGGCTATATGTACGGGCATCCCGGCAAGAAGCTGCTCTTCATGGGCTCGGAGATCGGCCAGTCGCGCGAGTGGAACTACGACACCAGCCTCGACTGGCACCTGCTCGAGTACCCGGAGCACGCCGGCCTTCGGCGCTGGATTCAGGATCTGAATCACACCTACCGGCGCGAACCGTCGTTGCACGAAGTCGATTTCGAGGGCGGCGGCTTCAGCTGGATCGACTGCAACGACAACGAGAACAGCGTGATCTCGATGATCCGCCGCGCGCGCGACCCGCGCGAGTTCACGGTGGTGGTGGCGAACTTCACGCCCGTTCCTCGCCTCGCCTATCGCATCGGCGTGCCTGAACCCGGCTGGTATCGAGAGCTGCTGAACAGCGATGCGGGAATCTACGGCGGTGGCAACGTGGGCAACGGCGGCGGCGTCATGGCCGACGACACTCCTGCCCACGGTTTCGATTTCTCGCTGACGGTTGTCGTGCCTCCGTTGGGGTTCGTTCTCCTCAAGAAATAGGTCGTTCGGGCGTTCGGGACGTTCGAATCGTTCTGTCGTTCTGATCGTCACCGTGAACATCACAGACGCCGATCCCGCGTCGCGAGAGCGATTCGAACGCGAACGATCCGAACGCTCCGAACGCCTACGAACGATCCGAACGAATCAGCGCGTGGACTTCGTCGAGTGCGGGAGCTCCTCCGATCGCTCCTTCCCGCGTGCAACTGATCGCGGCGGCGGCGTTGGCGAAGGCGAGGATGCGTGCAGGCTCGTCGCGATGAAGCCATGAACAAATGAACGCGCCGCGGAAGACGTCGCCGGCGCCGGTGGTGTCGACGGCGGTGACGGCAAAGGCGGGCACGTGGTGCAGGCGATCGCCTTCCAGCAGCATCGACCCTCGCTCACCGAGCGTGACACACAGCCAGCCGTCATGGCGGCGACGCAACGCACGCAGCGCGCGCTCGTGGTCGGCTTCGCCGGTCAGCTCGCGAGGAACGTGCTCCGACAGGATCGGAATCGTGACCAGCTGCAGCAGCTGGTCGGTGCGATCGGTCACGTGATCGATGTCGCTGCTGATCGGAACGCCAGCCTCGTGTGCGATTCGGCACGCTTCGATCGCCGCGTCTTCATCGACGTTGTCGACGTGCAGCACCCGCGCCGAACGTATCAGACTCGCCGGAATCTCGTGGCGTGAGAGGTTCAACCGTCGATCGCGATCCCACAGGACGATCCGTTCGCCGCTGGACTCGTCGACCAGAATGACGGCGTATCGGTTGGGCGCGGGTCGAACGACCGCGGCATTCGTATCGACCCCGCGCGCCTCGAGCGTCCGGCGCATGCGCGTTCCGTTCTCGTCGTCTCCGATCGCGCCAGCATAACTGGTCGTCAAACCCAATGCAGCGCAGGCAGCGAGCGTTGTCGCCACTTGTCCGCCTGGCTGGACCTGGTGGTCTGCGATCTGGATCTTGGTGACTGATGTCGTGGAGATCGGAAGAGAAGGCAGTCGGAAGACGTAGTCGATTGAATTCTCACCGATACCAACGACATCGAACATTGACTGCGCGGGAGCCACCTTCAGGTCGCCCTTCCGGCGCGCGCCAACTCGTACAACGCGATTGCAATCGCGGTGGCGACGTTGAGCGAGTCGACACCACTCGCCATCGGAATGCGGGCCACGCGATCGCAGGCATGCATCGCCTCGTCGGTGAGCCCGTCGCCTTCGTGGCCGGCGACGAACGCCACGCGCCGATCTGCCAGCGACGTAAGCGTGCGGTCGAGCGCCGTTGCCTGTTCGCCCGGCGACAAGCCGATCACGACGGCGCCGTCGTCGCGTAGCGTCTGCAGCGCATCGGGCCACGAGTCGATGCGCGCGAACGGCAGCGCCAACGCGGCTCCCATCGACGTGCGAATCGCCTTGCGGTACAGCGGATCGGTGGAAGACCGCTCGAGCAGCACCGCGTCGACGCCGAACGCCACCGCGTTTCTGAACACTGCGCCGACGTTGTCGGCGTTGCCCACGCGCTCGAGAATCACCAGGCGCCCGGCGGAGCGGCCCAGCGTCCGCCACTCGCACTCGCCAGGCCGTTCGCCGATCGCGAGACAGCCGCGATGAATATTGAACCCGGTGATCGCGGACATGAGCGCTGGAGGGACGACGAAAACGGGCACATCCGGCCGCGCATCGAGGACATCCTGCAGCGCCGCGCGAGCCGAATCGGGGAGCATCACGGAACGCGTTCTCATCCGCGCTCCGCTCAGCAGCCGCCGGACGACGAGCCGTCCCTCGGCGACAAAGATCCCGCGCCGCTCGATCAGTTCGGCATCAGGAACGTTCCGGAAGTCATCCAATCGCGGATCCGAGAGGTCTTCGACTCGGGCGATCATGCGTTCGGAACGTTCGGATCGTTCGCGATCGGACCAATCACGTTTCGGGTCCCACGGCGCAGAGCGTCCGGAGGTCACGGATCAAGACGGAGGCACGGAGAACACGGAGACGCACGGAAACTAGCTTCACCGTGACGACGTTGATAGATGGAGTGCTGGGCCGATTGAAGACACACACCGGTGTGCTCCGCGCGTCTCCGGGTCCTCCGTGTCTCCGAAGTCTCCAAGCAACGATAACGAGCCGAACGATTACAGAGGCGGGCAAACCTCTCCGAGGAATCCCCCTCCGCCGCAGTACTTCACGTCCTGCAACTGGATCGCGAGCCCGTCGGGATCGGTGAAGTACAGCTCCGGCGTACCGCCTTCGGCGCCGCCCCGGTTCGGCATGCGCAGCGAGATATACGTCACCAGCGGGTCGCGGCTCTGGTTCTCCTGTTTCTTGCAGCCGTAATCGACCAGCAGTTGCGTGACCTGCGCCGGATCGAAATCGTTCATCCCCATGCACGCGTGATCGATTCCGGCGCGTGCTGGTCCGCCGCCACGGCCAGCACCGCCGGCTCGCGGTGCGCCTCCTCCCGGAGGAGGTCCGCCTGCGCCCGGCGCGCCTCCGCCAGGACCACCCGCGCGAGTGGGGCCACCCGCGTTACCCGTGAACATCAGGAAGTGAACGCCATCACCGACGCCCCACGCCGGCGTTGCCGCCTGATACGCCTGCGGCTGGAATCCGAAGAGCTCCTGGTAGAACGGCACCGTCGCCGGATCGTTGGCGGCGATCGTGAAGTGACTCATGTCGGTCACCGCCATCACGCCCTTCTTCTTCGATGGCTCCACCATGCGACAGACGTTGCCCGTGGCGCCGGCGCCACCGCAGTAGCTCACATCGTGCATCTGGAAGACGACGCCGCTTGGATCGGCGACGAACAGATCCTTTGTTCCCCCGCTCGCACCACCGAGATCGCCTTTTCGCACGCGCACGAGCGATTGCTTCGGTCCCGGTTTCTCTGCCGATGCATCCGCCGGTGTCACGCCGTGCTCGCCAAGCGTCTTGAGCGTGCGGTCGACGTCGAAGCGCTCGACCGCGATGCCGAAGGCGCTGATGCTCGGCCGCTCGCCGGCGGCGGCCGGCCGCAGCTCGAGGAACTTCGGGCCGTTGCCGATCCGCAACAGGACGGTGCTCCCTTGCCGCGCCTGAATCGGCATGCCGAAGAGGCCCTGATAGAAATCGAGCGACCGCTGCACGTCGGACACCGTCAGCGTGAGCTGACTCAGGCCAGCGGCGCGGAACGGGGCAGCGGCAGGCGCCTGTGCGATGAGACGCGGCGCGTATGCCAGCGCGGGCAGGGCGGCAAGAAAGGTACGGCGATCGAGACTCATGCAACGCTCCTTCGTTCGACACCTCTATAACTACCGAGCACCCGGGTCCAGCGCGCGAATTCGGCCAGATGCGTCAGCGCGCGCGCGCAGGCGAGGTCGTCGCGCGTGGCCTCGACCTCGACGTAGAACAGGTACTCCCACGGCCGGCCGCGAATCGGCCGGCTTTCCAGCTTCGTCAGGTTGATATCGCGCAGCGCAAACACGCTGAGCGCCTTGAACAGCGCGCCCGGCGTGCTCGGCAGCGCAAACACGATCGTCGTCTTGTTCGCGTCGGCTGACGGCGCGCCGCCGATGATCGCAAATCGCGTGATGTTGTACTCGTAATCCTGGACGGCCTCCTGCAGGACGTCGAGGCCGAACACTTCGGCCGCGCGCCGCGACGCCAGCGCCGCCGCGCCCGCCAGCTTCTGTTCCGCGACCAGCTTGGCCCCACCAGCCGTGTCATATACGGCTTCGACCGTCGCCCCGAGCTCTTTCAGATAGCGCTCGCACTGGGCCAGCGCCTGCGGATGTGAATAGACGATCTTCACGTCCGGGAGCTTCGTGCCCGGCAGCGCCTGCAGACAATGCACGACATCCAGCTCCACCTCGCCGGTGATCGTGAGATCGTGCTCGAGCAGCAGATCGTAATTGCGATGGATGGTGCCGCCGATGGAGTTCTCGAGCGGGACGACGCCGTGGGTCGCGCGTTTCTTCACCACCGCCTCGAATACCTCGTCGAACGACACGCACGGCAGCGTCTCGGCGTGCGCGCCGCCGTACTGCAGTGCGGCCGCCTCGCTGTACGCCCCCGGTTCGCCCTGATAGGCCAGTCTCACGTTCGCTTCCTCGGTTGCACAGTGTACTTTCGAACGTACTTTTGACTTCGTTCTTTTGACGTGTGACTTACAACAGTCCGAGTCCCGTCACAATCGACGCGACGATTGCCAGCATCGACAGCGCAAGGCAGATGAGCGCGATCACCATGTGATCGACCCGTTCGGGCTTCAGGGGATCGAGGACGAGGGCCGCCAGATACCCGCCGCCGAATCCGCCAGCGTGCGCGTAGTTGTCGATGCCCGGGAGGATGAGCCCGTAGACCACGAGCATGACGATGTAAGTGGACGCATAGCTCCGCGCCATTCCGCTGCCACCACGTCTCCCATAGTGGAACACCGCGCCGATCAAGCCCGCGATCGAGGCTGATGCGCCAGCGGTATAAATGCCTCCTTGCAGAGGAGGCGGCACCAGGAACCCGGCGAGCGAGCTGCACACGAATCCAGCGACACCCGCGCAGCTGTAGATGATGATCGTACGCGCCGGGCCATAGAGCTCCGCAATGCCGGGGGCGAGCTGACGAACCGCCATCATGTTGAACACCAGGTGCAGGAGTCCCCAATGCAGCCATGGGGCGCTGAACACCGTCCACCAGCGGTCACGGACGAACACCGGAATGGCGCCACTGGCGCCGAACAGCATCATCGCGTCCAGGCTTGGCGAGAACAGACTGAACAGCCCTCGCATTCCGATGTTCCCGCCTGACGCGATCAGGGTGAGGATGTAGAGCAGGCCGCAGGTGCCGATCACAAATGGCACGAAGCCGAGATCATGTCCGAGCGACCGCAGCGCCGGCGCATATCCCCACAGCCCCGGGTTGCGCCGCCCGCAGTTGTAGCACGTGTCGTCGTTGACCCCGACCAGCACGCCGCACGACGTACAGATGACCGATCCCGTCCGCTGCCGTTTGAACACTGTCGTCGATGATACCTTCTACGTAGTCTTTGGTCTGTGGTCTGTTGTTTGTGGTCTCTCGGCTCTCGTCTTTGGTCTCTGGTCTCTGGAGCGCGTCGTGGACCGCTTCGAGTTGTTTGGCAGTTGGATGTCGGGGAGTTGGGAGTTGATTGAATGAAGTTGATCGTCGGCATCACCGGCGCCACCGGGGCGATTTACGGCGTGCGCCTGCTCGAACGGCTGCGCGAGGCGGGCGTCGAGACGCACCTGGTGATCAGTCGCTGGGGTGCGCGCACGCTGCTGCACGAGACCTCCTGGTCTCGCGAGCGTGTCGAGGCGCTGGCGTCGGTGACCTACGCACCCGCCGACATGGGCGCGGCCATCTCGAGCGGCTCGTTCAGGACCGACGGCATGGTGATCGCGCCCTGCAGCGCCAAGACGCTTGCCGCCATTGCGCACGGGTTTGGGGAGAATCTCATTCATCGCGCCGCCGATGTCGTGCTGAAGGAACGCCGCCGCCTCGTGCTGTCGATTCGCGAAGCGCCGCTGAGCGACATTCACCTCGAGAACATGCTGAAGCTGTCGCGCATGGGCGCCGTGATCCTGCCGCCGATGCCCGCCTTCTACAACACGCCGCGCACCATCGACGATGTGATCGACTACACGGTGGCGCGGATCCTCGATCAGTTCGACATTCCGGTCGAGAGTGCGATGCGGTGGTCGGGGGATATGGGAGTGGGCCGGGGCTCAGACTAGCTCGTTCACGTGTCGGCGCGCCTGCTCGAGCGCGCGCTCCGCGTCGGCAACGGCCTGCGCCGCTTCCTCCGCTTCACCGGCCACACGACGTGCTTCGTGTTTGGCCGCATCCGCTGCGGCCACCGCCTTTTCGAACGTCTTCTCCAACGCCAGGCGTTCGCGCTCGGTCTCTTTCGCGTGCGTCGCCGCCTTCTTGAGCGCCGCCTCCGCCTGCTCCGCCGTCTTTCGCGCTTCGCGTAACGTCCGTTCCGCCTGTTGCACGGCGGCGCGCGCCGCGGCGACTTCTGCCTTGCGCTCTTCTTCGCGTCGGCGCTCCTCGTCCTGTGCGTCTTTCGCCGGACGCGCCTTCGGTGCATGCGCTTCCTGACGGAAGGGCAGGACGTGCGTGGGCCCTTCGTGGTCGCGCGTGGTCTGTCCCATACGTGGAACCAGCGCCGCCAGCGTCTCGAATCCCGGCGGCGCCACATCGTCGGTGAGCCGTCCGGCTCGCGGCGCGTCGGGCAGCGCTCCATACGTGGACAGCGCCTCGAGCGTCGTGGTCACCCGTCGCATCATCTCGGGTGTCGCGCTGTATCCGCCCTCGCGCAACTGCTCCGCCGACAGCTGCGCCAGCTTCGACAGCGCCTCACGGCGCGCGTTCAGCGGCTCACGTACATCCGTCGACGTGCCCGCCAGGTGCGCGGCTTGGGCCGTTCGGAAGCGCTCGCCCGCGTCGATCAAGCGATCGAAGGCAGCGCGATGACGCCAATACAGCTGGTTGACGACCCACGCCGGGATCGACGGTTTGGGCAGCGCCTTGACGGCATCCGCGTCACCCTGGCGGCCTGCCTTCTTCAACGTCGTCGACAGCGTGTTGCGCGCGGACGTGAACTCGGCGAGCGGGAGCTTGAACAGCGCGTCGACGTCGGTGGCCGGACTGCTCCGCGTCGTGTCCGCTTCCGCCCCGTCTCCTTTTTCTCTTGCGCGTTCCCCCTTCCCCTTCCCCGTTTCCCCCTTCGTCTTTGCCATTGACCTAGTCTGTCACAGGCCCCTCGTAGTCTGAGGATGAGGACGGCGGTGCTCCAACCGCCGCAACAGGAGAGAGAGCGATGGGGCAGCCGGTCGAGCATGTTCGCGCGAATCACGTGGGAGGACTGGAATCGACCGGCGCGGGAAGTCGCCAGCTTGCGCTGTCCGAGGGGTGGGTGCGCGCGCGAGCCGCGGCGATGCGGCGCGCGGCCGCGGAGCCGCCGCTCTGTGCCGGCTGCCGCGCGCGTGAAGCGCGCTACGGTTTCCGTCAGGACGATCACGACACGTTGGAGCGGCCGCGGACGCTGTGCTTCGAGTGCTTCCGCATGGAGCTGTCGCGACGCCAGGCCGCCGCGGCGCAACTGGCCCGCGGCTGGAACGCGGAGCAGGAGCCGCTGCCGCTCGAGGACACCCTCAACGCGCTGCACCGCCGCCGCCGAAGAGCGCAGATCGCCGCGCGCCGCGCGCTCCGCGACGACGCGTAACGACGATCCAGTGTCCGGCTTCAGCCGGACGAAGCGCTGGCCGTAGTGTTTGGCTTCAGCCGGACGGAGTGCTGGCCGTAGTGTCCGGCTTTACCGAACTCCTTACCGTAGCGTCCGTCTCCAGGGCGGACCAACCACGTCGGACCGGACACGTATAATTCGCGCGTGGAGCGACGCCCTCTCGCGCTCGATACTCCTCTCGACGTCGAACAGCGTCAGATCGAGGAGTGGCGTCGTATGTCCGCGGCCGAAAAGGCAGCGATCGTCTCGGGCCTCACCCAGGCTGCGTATGCGTTGGCCTTCGCCGGCGTCCGCCAGCGTTATCCGCACGCTGATTCGCGCGAACAGCTCCTGCGTGTCGCGATGATCACGCTCGGACCCGACCTCGCCCGCAAGGCGTAACCCGAAATCGTTGCTCGTGGTCTGGAGTGACCCGTCCCATCGACCCTCTCTCGATCGCAGTTCTCGTTGCCGAACGGCTCGACGCGCTCGGCATTCTCCCTACCACTGGAGGGTCGCCGTGAGCGTATCTCCAACGCAATGCGCCGGTGCTCGGAGTGGGCGATCTGCTGGCGCGCGCGTTGGACCGAGCTTGACGGTCGACTGTCATTCCACTTGCCAGCATCGACCGCTCCGGTCGACAATCCGCCGACACGACAAACCAAAAGACCACAGACCGTAGACGCAAGACCGAAGACGTAGACCAGAGACGAAAGACCAAAGATTGAAGACCGGAAGTCGCGTGGAGGTTCATATGCGCCGATTCGTGCTGGCGATCGTGCTCGTGGTCGTGGCAGGAGCGTATGTCGGAGTGCGCGGGCAGGCCGGCAGTACCTGGGAGTGGCCAACCTACGGCGCGGACCTCGCGAACACGCGCTATGCGCCGCTCGATCAGATCAACGCCGGCAACTTCAGCAAAATGGAAGTCGCGTGGCGATTGAAGACCGAAAACCTCGGCCCGCGACCCGAATATCTCCTCGAGGCCACGCCGCTGATGGTCGGCGGCCGGATCTATACGACCGCCGGTACGCGCCGTGCCGTCGTCGCCGCCGATGCGGCGACGGGCGAGATGCTGTGGATACACGGTGAGAACGAGGGGCAGCGCGGCGCCGTCGCCCCGCGCCAACTGTCGGGACGTGGTCTCGCGTATTGGAGCGACGGCCGCGAGCAGCGCATTCTCTATGTCACGCCTGGGTACCGGTTGATCGCGCTCGATGCGAAGACGGGAATGCCCGTGCCCTCCTTCGGCAAGAACGGCGTCGTCGATCTGAAGGAGGACAACGACCAGTTCATCGATCCGCTGAACGGGGAGATCGGACTGCATGCGACGCCGGTCGTGGCCAAGGACGTCGTGATCGTCGGGGCGGCGCACAGGTCAGGGGGTGTGCCCAGGAGCCGCACGAACGTGAAAGGCTACGTCCGCGGCTTCGACGTTCGCACCGGCAAGCGGCTGTGGATCTTCCACACGATCCCGTTGCAAGGCGAGTTCGGCTACGACACCTGGGAGAAGGAGTCGGCCGTCTACACCGGCAATACGGGCGTGTGGGCGCAAATCAGCGTCGACGCTGAGCTCGAGACCGTCTATTTGCCGGTCGAGATGCCGACGGGCGACTACTTCGGCGCGAACCGGCCGGGCAACGGTCTGTTTGGCGAGAGCCTGGTCGCGGTCGATCTGCACACGGGCAAACGCAAGTGGCACTACCAGTTCGTGCACCACGGCATTTGGGACAACGACATTCCCTGCCCGCCGATTCTCGTCGATATCGTCGTCAACGGCCGGCCGGTGAAAGCGCTCGCGCAGCCGACCAAGCAGGCGATCCTCTACGTGCTCGATCGCGTCACCGGGAAGTCGATCTGGCCGATCGAGGAGCGTCCGGTTGCGAAAGGCGACGTGCCCGGTGAATGGTATTCGCCCACGCAGCCGTATCCGCTCGACGCGCGAGGGAGACTGTTTGCCTACGACCGGCAGGGATTCGTGGAAGACGATCTGATCGACTTCACGCCGGAGCTCCGCGCCGAAGCCAAACAACTCGTCTCCCGCTACAGGATCGGACCGTGGTTTACGCCGCCGGTCGTCAGCAAGGTGGAAGGTCCGCTCGCGACGTTGGCACTCGGTGCGGCGGGCGGAGGAACGAACTGGCCCGGCGGCTCGTACGATCCTGAAAACCGCATCGTCTTCGTGTCATCGACGAAGAGCCTGAGTCAGCTCGGTCTCGTCCCTGCTGATCCGGCCCGGACCGACATGCAGTACGTGCAGGGCAACGCCATGTCCGGCGTCCGCAATACCGGTGGCGCGGGATCGAATGCACTTGCCGGTGATGGTCGTGAAGGCGCCGCCGCACCAGAGGGCGGTGGCGGCGGCGGTGGCGGTGGTCTGAGCCCGAAGGGTTTGCCGATCATGAAACCTCCCTACGGGCAGATCAGCGCGATCGATCTGAACAAGGGCGAGGTGATCTGGCAGGTTGCACACGGCGAGACGCCGGAAAACATCACGAACAATCCCGCGCTGAAGGGCGTGACGATTCCGCGGACGGGCAGGCCTGGTACCGTGGGGAGTCTGGTCACCAAGACACTGGTCATCGCGGGTGAATCGGGCTTCGGCCCGACTCCCTCGGGCCAGCGCGGCGCGATGCTTCGTGCCTACGACAAGATGACGGGTAAGGAGCTCGGTGCCGTGTACATGCCCGCTCCGCAAACCGGCGGCCCGATGTCCTACATGCTCGATGGGCGGCAGTACATCGTTGTCTCGATCGGCGGCGCTGGATTCCCCGCGGAACTGATCGCGTTTCGGGTGCGCGGCTGATGTGGCGTCCGGCAGGCGTCAACTCTGGCGCGCCCCTGCATCGGTACCAATGGCGATGAGGCGCGCTGACGCTCTCGACATGATCCGTTAAGATCGTGACACCGGTCTTGGACAGCCAGCGCGAACCTCGTGATCGGCGAAGGATTCGATGTGACGTCACCTGATTCCCCTCTGTCTGGCTGGTCACCCGAAAAGATTGCAGAGGGGAAGCGATGGATCGAGACGTGGCGACGTGCCGCCCCCATCCTGGAGCGTATTCGACGAGATGAACTACGCCGATTGGACCCGCGCGCCATCGCCAACCTGTGTGGACCCGCAGACTACCGCGTCCCGCCGCGTGCGCCCAAACCCTATTCAGGCTTGATCGACCAGCAGCGGTGGTTCATGAAGCTGCGCGACGTTGGTTGAGGTCATCCGTGCCGCCGCGGCGCTGCAAGCTTTCTGCGATCAGAGCGGTTGGCGGTGCTGCCTGATTGGGGGAGTGGCGTTGCTGCGTTGGGGCGAGCCACGCGAGACGGTCGACGTCGACCTGACGCTGCTCACGGGTTTTGGCGGTGAGCAACCCTACATTTCCGCATTACTCGGCGCCTTCGACGCGCGTGTCGAGAACGCCGCCAGCTTTGCTCTCACACATCGTGTCTTGTTGCTCCGCGCTCCGTCAGGCGTGGGTCTGGACGTGGCGCTCGGCGGCATGCCATTCGAGGAGGACGTGATCGCTCGTTCCAGTCCGTTCAGATTTTCCGCCGAGACGACCCTCCGTACCTGTTCGGCCGAGGATCTGATCGTCATGAAGTCATTCGCCGGGCGCACGAAAGACTGGCTCGACGTCGAAGGGATCATCGTGCGACAAACAGGGCATCTGGACTGGGAGTATGTCCGGCGCCAGCTGGCACCGCTGGCGGAGCTGAAAGAGGAACCCGAGCTCCTGGAAGAACTGGCGCGTCGGCGGCGTGAATTCGAACAATGACCGCCGTGTGTGCCAAGTCTCACTTGGTGACGCGCGTGCCCCGGAAGGTCTCCGCCGACCCTGGCGCGGAGAAGTCGATCTCACGACCCGCGGCGCGGCCGCTCACCGTGTAGTTCCCACGCATCTGCAGGAAGTCGATGCCGTTGGCGAGCGGCCCCTGCGCCATATGTGTGATCACGGACGAGGCGACGGCGAAGCGCAGCGACAGATTGAGCGACGTGCCGCGCGCCGAGATCACTATCGTCTGCGGTCGACCTGACGCGTCGTTCGTTTCCGTGATCTGGACGTTGGTCGCGTATCCCAGCGGACCATCCGGTCCGAGCGCACCCACGAACCCGGGGAACCGTTCCGGATCGGCGGCCTCGCGCGGCGGGAAGACGCGGCCGTAGATGAACGACAGGTCGTCGCGCTGCACCTGACCCCACTGCCACGACACACCCTGCCAGAACCCCCAGTTGTGATCGTGATAGCCGACACCGCCGGCGAGCGAAACAACGTCTCCGGCAGGCCGGGTTTTGTCAGGCCCGGCGGTCACACTCAACATTCCATCGAGCGGCCCCGACATCACCGGCACGACGTACCCCGTGACCCATCCGCGCGCGCCGCCAATCTCGAGCGGTGGAATCAGGCGTCCGGCCGACGCCGTGAGCGTCAGATCGCCGGTGACGCGTTCCGCACCCGATTGCGCTCGCACGTCGAGATGAATCCGATACTGCATCCCGTCGAGACGAACGGAGCTGGCGCCGATCGTCAGGTCCGGCGCGCGCATCGCGTCTTCGTCAGAGATGACGGCGCCCGAGGTATAGGACCGCATGATTCCATTCCGTTCGAGCTGCAGTCGAACGCCGCCCATCCGTTGCCCGTTCGCGGTTCGCGGACCGACGAGAAACGTGAGATAGAAACGGGCGTCGGCCGCGCGGCCGTTGAAATACAACCACTCGGCCCACGAGCTCGCCCACGCCGGCGCGTCGGGAATCGGATGAAACCGGTCGAGACTGCGCAGCAGGTTGGCGGGCGACGCGCCCTTCCAATCGGTATCCGCAGGCGAGTCGGTCCAGGCGGCAATGCCGCGCGTTTCGCGATCGTCGAGCGCGCGTTCCAGGCTGGGGATGCCGCCACGGGCGAACACGCGGGTGGTGCGTGTGTCCTGCTGCAAGTAGAGCTCGGTCGTATCGTACGGCGACGCGACGCGCACGCGCGGGCGGAGCGCGTCGGACTGGAGGGTGCCCGCCAGCACCAGGCGCGCCGGCACCTGTGGCGCGAGACGAATGAGCACGTCGCCTCCGCCGACCTGCTCCGGCGATTCCGCCTGCTCGAGCACGATCGCCGCGACACCAAGCAGGATCGCCATCACCGCCACGCCCACGCCAAACCCTGCAGCCAGTACGGCGCTGCGCACGGGATGAGCGGTCAGCGACCTGAATGCGAGCCGTCCGATCATCGGGCGATCTCCCGCTCCACGCGACCGTCGCGCATCAGCAGCTCGCGCCGCGCGCGATCCGCCAGCGAATCGTTGTGCGTGACCACGACGAGCGCGGTGCCGTCGGCGTTGACTCGATCGAGCAGCGCGGCGATCTGCTGCCCCGTGGCTTCGTCGAGCTCGCCGGTCGGTTCGTCGGCCAGCAGCAGCCGCGGCGTGTTCGCGAGCGCACGCGCGATCGCCACACGCTGCATTTCTCCGCCGGAGAGCTGCGCCGGGCGATGGTCGGCGCGCGCACCGAGTCCGACGTAGTCGAGCAGCTCGCGCGTCCGCCGTTCGCGGGCCGCTCTCGACGAGCCCGCTTCCGACTGCGGCAGCTCCACGTTCTCGGCCGCGGTCAGCATCGGCAGCAGGAAGAAACGCTGAAAGACGAACCCGATGTGCCGTAACCGCAGCAGGCTGCGGGCCGCATCGGACAGGGCGGACACGTCGCGGCCATCGAAGTGCAATGCCCCGGATGTGGGCGTGTCGACACAGCCGAGCATGTGCAGCAGCGTCGACTTGCCGCAGCCCGACGGCCCGCGCACGGCGATGTAATCACCACTCCGCACCTGCAGCGTGACGTCACGCACCGCGGCCACCGGTCCCGCCGGCATCTGGAACACGCGCCCGATCGATCGTGCCTCGACGACCAGATCGTTCATTCGGCGACCTGGTCGCGAAGGGTCGCGGCGATTGGCAGGCGGGCGACGATGTGCATCGGATACAAGGCGGCGAGGACGGCGGTCGCGGCCAGCAGCGCCATGTGCAGCGTCAGCGCGGTCGGCTGGAAGACGAAGAAATGCAGTTCGGCCGGAATGCCCGGCATGCGCTTGAGGATGCGATCGAGAACGGTGGCCAGCGCCGCACCAATCGGCAGCGACAGCACACCGCCCATCGCCACGATCAGCGCCGACTCGCACAGCACGTCCGCGACCACGCGCCCGCGCGAGAAGCCGAGCGCGCGCAGCGCGGCGATCTCGCCGAGACGCTGATTGACCGAGACCGTCAGCAGGACCGCGATCAGCAACAGTGCAAACGACACCGTGATCGTCGTCAGCACGCTCGAGATCTGCTGGAAGTACGTGAAGCCCGTGCGCTGGATGCGGCCGAGCACCTGCTCGTTGGTGGCCGCGCCGAGATCGGAGCGTACCGCTTTTATCGCCGCCACCGCGGCATCGGCGTCGTCTGCCGAGGTCACCAGGATCACGTCGGCCTGATCGGCGCCATCGGCGCCGCACGCGGCCATGACGGTGCCGAGCGTGGCGCCGATCGTGTTTTCGTTCGTGAGCGCAAAGGGAAACTCGGCGACGCCGACGATCTGCAGTCGCGCTGGTGGAAGGGCTTCCGTGCCGACACCGCAGTCGGCGCGCAGCATCAACGCTGCGCCCGGACCGGCGCCTGACCCGGTGGCGATCGATTCGTTGATGACCGCCTCGCCGGGCTCGCGCACATCGCGACCGCGGAGGACGTGCCACGGGTGTGGAGCGTTCCCGGTCACCCCTTCGAGCGACGCGTCGAGGGTGGCGTCGTGCGGAAGCGCCACGGCCGCGTCGGCGAACCGTACCGCCAGCGCTCCACGGACCTGAGGCAACCGGGCGATCGCCGACAAGGTCGCTTGCACGTCGCGCAGGCGAGGGCCGTTGCGCGGAAGGTCCTCGGTAGCGGTCACGCGGACGTCGTAACCGGTGCGCGCGAGCAGATCGCGCATCGACACGATCAACCCCTCCGAGAGCAGAAGCATGTCGAGGAGCAACGCGCCAACGGCAGCGACGCCGAGAATTCCGAGCGACGCGCGTGCCGGTTGCCGGATCAAGCTGCGCCAGGCCATCGGCAGCGCTCGGCGCAAGGTGGCCCAGGCAGTCATCGCCGCGCCAGGCGGAGGGCGTTTCGCCGCAACAGTGCCCACGAGGCGATGACGGTTGCCGCTGCCCCCAGAGGAATGGCGATGGCCACGCAGGTGAGCGCGACGTCCGGCGTGATGCGAACGAAGACGAGCGCCGTGTCGTACTTCCACTGGAAGAAGCGATTGATCAATCGCTCCGATGCCAGTGCCAACAGCAGACCAAAGGCGGCTCCGGCGGCGGCCACCATCACGCCCTCGAGCAGGACCTGCAGGAGGATGCGGCGGGCGGGCAGTCCGATCAGGCGCAACACGCCCACCGTTTCGCGCCGCTCTTCGACCAGCATGATGGTGAGCGCGAGCAGAAACACCGTCGCCGCGCCGATGGTCACCGCCGCGATCGCGAGGTGAAAGCGGCGCAGCACGATGAACGGACCGGCGCTGCCGCTCGCCGCAGACGCAGGACGCGCATCGACGCCCGGCAGTCGAGCGTTCACGTCGCGCGCGAACGCCTGCGTGTCTGCCGGGTCCATGAGGGCGACGTTGATGCCGTCGATGGCTTCGCTTCCGGCGAGCGTCGCTGGATCGCGTGTCAGGTCGAGAAGGTCAGGCAGATGAAACCGCACCTCGAGATCGGGCGAGCCGAGGCGCGACGGATTCGGCGTCGGCTCGTAGATGCCGACGACCGTGAATTCGCGCGTGCGTCTGCCGGCGCGATCCGTCGACACACGGATCGTCGAGCCAATCGAGAGCTGCCGCGCCTCCGCCAGGTGGCGGGAGATCACGACGGATGGAAGGCTGGAGGGCTGCGCACGGGTCACCGTCGCGCCCGCCACGAACACGATGGCGGAGACGAGCAGTGCCCGTGTCGATGTGGCGAACGTCACGAACGACTGATCTTTTCGATTCGCTCCCACTCGTCATCGCTGACCGGCATGACCGACAGCCGCGCCATGCGCACCAGCGGAAACGAGGCGAACGACCTGTCCGCCTTGATCTCGGCAAGCGTCACCGGCCGCGTCAGCTTCTTGTCGGGAACGACATCGACCACGAACGACTTGCCGGTGGCATCCGACGGATCGGGATACGCGTCACTGGCCGCCTTCGCCGTGGCGACGACCGACTTCTCCTTGCCGGTGTGGTAGTAGAAGATGCGGTCGCCGCGGCGCATCGCTCGCAGATGCTTCTGCGCGAGCGGATTCCTCACGCCCGCCCACACCGTCTTGCCGTCGCGTGTGAGCTGATCGAACGAGTAGTGCTCGGGTTCCTCTTTGACGAGCCAGCGGGCCATGGCTCGAATCATAGCAGGGGCGATCCGCTAAACGATTTGACTTGACAGATTGAGGATTCAGGCACAATATGAGTGAATTAACGTTTACTCACAAATTGCCCAGGCATCCATTCACCGATACCCGCGCGCGCATCGAATCGGCCGCCCTTCGCCTGTTCGTTCAGAAAGGCGTGGCCGAAACCACGATCCGGGACATCGCCCGTGACGTCGGCATCTCGGAAGGCGCGCTCTATCGCCACTTCCTCAGCAAGGAGCAGCTGGTCTGGCGCCTGTTCGAACAGAACTACGTCGATTTCGCCGGCCGGCTCGCGACCCTGGCCGACGGCGCACACGCGACGCGCGACAAGGTGGCGGCGATGATTCGCGGCTTCTGCGTGGCGCACGACGAGCATCCCGCATTGTTCCGCTTCCTGCTGTTCGTCCAGCACGGTCAGCTCGGCAAGCTCGCCGCCGATGCGCCGACACCCGTCGAAGTCGTTCGCCGCGTAATCGACCAGGGCATGGCGGCCGGTGATATCCCGCCGCAGAATCCCGACCTCGCCACCGCGCTCGTGTTCGGCGTGGTGCTCGAGACCGTTCAGTTCGCCGCGTTCGGACGGCTGCCGCCGACGATGACCGCGGTGAGCGATCGCCTCGTCGCGGCGGCATGGGCCGCGATAACCGCTGTCTAGCAGGAGAAGACGTCGATGCGATCCCGCTTCGTTCAGCTCCTCACCGCCCGCCGGTTTGCGCCGCTGTTCGTGACGCAGTTCTTCGGTGCATTCAACGACAATCTGCTCAAGAGCGCGCTCGGCATCTTTGCGACCTTCCGCCTGGCGGAGCAGACGGGCATGGACGCGTCGACGCTGGTCATGATCGCCGGGGCCCTCTTCATCGCCCCGTTCTTTCTCTTTTCGGGCGCGTCGGGCACGCTGGCCGACCGTGTCGACAAAGCGTCCATCGCGCGGGTGGTGAAGCTGTTCGAGATCGCGATCCTCGGCCTCGGTGCGTGGGGGCTGCAGCAGCAGAGCATCGCGCTTCTGCTCACGGCACTCTTCTGTCTCGGTACGCATTCGACGGTGTTCGGCCCCATCAAGTACGCGCTGCTGCCGCAGCATCTGCAGCAGGACGAACTGGTCGCCGGAAACGCGCTGATCGAGGCGGGAACCTTTCTCGCGATCCTGCTGGGCACGATCACCGGCGGCAGCCTCGTGCTCGTCGATCGCGGTGCGCTGATCGTGGGCGGACTGGGCGTGACGATCGCGTTCAGCGGGTGGATCGCGTCGCGATACATTCCCCCGGCACCACCGCAGCGGTCGAGCGACACGCCACGGCCACGGGTCGTGCACGACTCGATCGCTGTCGTCCGCTATGCGACCCACCGGCCGACATTGTGGCTGCCGATCCTCGCCATCTCGTGGTTCTGGCTGTTCGGCGCGACAGTGGTCTCCGGTCTTCCGGTGCTCGCCAAAGACGTGTTGTTCGCGAACGAGCGGGTCGTCACGCTGATGTTGTCGCTCTTTGCCGTCGGCGTCGGTGTCGGGTCGGCCCTGGCCGAACGCCTGCTGCACGGCGAAGTGAGCGCGCGCCACGTGCCGTTCGCCGCCCTCGGAATGGGGTTGTTTGCCGTCGACCTCCACACGGCCGGAGCCGGTCGTGCGCCGTCAGTCGAATTGGCCGGCCTGATGCTCTTCCTGAACACGCCGCACAGCTGGCGGGTGCTCGCCGATCTGACCGGTCTCGCGATTGCCGGCGGCCTCTTCTGCGTCCCGTTGTATGCCGTCCTGCAGCGGGAAACGGAGCCAGAGTACCGAGCCCGTGTCATCGCCGCCAACAACATCATCAACGCGTTCGCGATGGCGATCGGCGCGGTCATCGCGGCGCTGCTGCTCGCCTTCGGCATGACGATGGATATGTTGTTCGCGCTGTGCGGCGTCGGCACCGTAGTCGTGGCGGCGATCGCGGCGTGGATCCTGCGGCAGGCGATCGCAAAGACGATCGTTCGCGCCGCTCTCAAGCTTCTCTATCGCGTGCAGGTCGAGGGGCTGGAACATGCGCGTGCGGCACTGCCACGCGCCGTGATGGCCGCCAACCACGCGTCGTTCCTCGACGGTCTTCTGCTCGGCGCCTTCCTGCCCGGCGATCCGATCTTCGCGGTCGACACCTTCATCGCGAAAAAGTGGTGGGCACGTCCATTCCTGGTCTTCGTCAACGCGCTGCCGGTCGACCCGACCAATCCGTTGTCCATCCGCACGATGATCCGCGCCGTCGAAAAGGGGTCGTCGTGCATCATCTTTCCCGAAGGGCGCATCACGACCACCGGGTCGCTGATGAAGGTCTACGACGGTCCGGCCGTGATCGCCGAGCGCACGGGCGCGCTGCTCGTCCCGATTCGGATCGACGGCGTGGAGTTCACGCCCTTCTCGCGAGTGCGCGACAAGGTTCGCACGCGACTGTTTCCGACCATCCGGATCCGCGTGCTGCCTCCGCGCAGACTGCCGTCGCTCGAAGGCATGACCGGACGCGCCCGTCGCGCCGCGTTGCGGCGGGCATTGGGTGACGAGATGGTACGCACGACGTTTGCCGCCGCGCGCCTCGACCTGACGTTGTTCGATGCGCTGCTCGAGGCGCGGCGCCTCCACGGCGGTGGCCACGTCGTTGCCGACGATCCCGATCTGCGCCCTCTCACCTATCGCGGGTTGATCACGGCAAGTCATGCGCTGGGTGCTGCCCTCCAACAGCGCACGCGACGACGTGAGTGCGTCGGCATCCTGTTGCCGACCTCGCGCGGAGCACTCGTGTCCTTCTTCGCGCTCCAGGCGATCGGACGTGTGCCGGCGATGCTGAACTTCTCGACCGGCGCCGCCGCGTCGAGGGCCGCCTGCGAGGCGGCGGAAATCTCACTGATTCTCACGTCGCGACGCTTTGTCGGACGTGCGAGGTTGGAACCGCTCATTGCGGCGCTCGAGACAGGAAGGACCATCGTCTATCTCGAGGACGTCCTGCCGGAGATCCGCACCGTCGCCCGGCTCTCTGCGATGATGCGCGCGTTCGTCGCTCGGCCGCGTCCCGATGCGCGGCGTGCCGACGAATCTGCGGTTGTGCTGTTCACGTCCGGGTCTGAAGGCACGCCGAAAGGCGTCGTGCTCAGTCACCGGAACCTGCTGGCCAACCGGCATCAGTTGGCGTCGGTGATCGACGTCAGTCCGAAGGACGTCGTCCTCAACGCGCTGCCGGTGTTTCACAGCTTCGGGTTGACGGGCGGCCTGCTGCTTCCACTGCTGTCGGGTGCGCGGACGTTTCTCTATCCGTCGCCGCTGCATTACCGCGTCGTGCCCGAGCTCGCATACGGCATCAACGCAACCATCCTGTTCGGCACCGATACGTTCCTCGCCGGCTACGCGCGAGTAGCCGACAGCTACGATTTCTATTCCGTGCGCTACGTATTTGCCGGTGCTGAACGCGTCAAGCCGGAGACCCGTCGTGTCTGGTTCGAGCGATTCGGCATCCGCATCCTCGAGGGATACGGCGCGACGGAGACCGCGCCCGCGATTGCCGTCAACACCGCGATGCACTTCAAGGCCGGAACCGTGGGACGCCTGTTGCCGGGGATTGAGTATCGGCTCGAGCCGGTCGCCGGCATCGATGGTGGCGGCCGCCTGTTCGTGCGCGGACCGAACGTGATGCGTGGTTACGTGCGGAGCGAAAAGCCCGGCGTCCTCGATTCGCCGCCCGACGGTTGGTACGACACCGGGGACATCGTCGAATTCGATCGCGACGGTTTCATCACGATTCGTGGCCGCGCGAAACGATTTGCGAAAATCGCCGGCGAGATGGTGCCGCTCGGCGCCGTCGAGGATTTCGTGGCCTCAGTCTGGCCGCAGGGCAGTCACGCCGTGGTCGCGGTCCCGGATCCCAAGCGCGGCGAGCAGCTGGTGCTCCTCACCGATTGCGCGACGGCGACGCGTGCGGAACTTGGCACCGCCGCGCGAGCCGCGGGTCTGCCGGAGATCTTCGTTCCTCGCACGATCGCACACGTGCCACGAGTGCCACTCCTCGCCACCGGCAAGGTCGATTACGTGGGCGCCGCGCAGCTCGCGACGTCAGTGGCGTGAAATCCATGAGCGCGCGATTGGAATCCGCGGCGGACCGATTGGAATCCGGTGCGAATCAATCCGGATGCGGCGCGGACCTTTACGGTCCGCGATCGCGGCCGCCTGCCCTTATCGGCTGGCTGCCGACTCTGGTCACCCTTGGAGCCGCATTAGGACTTCTCGTCTACGGACGGGTGGCGCAGTTCCCCGACTATCACGCCTTCGCCGACCAGCGGGCGCTGCTCGGGATTCCGCGCGCGGCCGACGTTCTATCGAACATCGGCTTCCTGCTTGTAGGAGCGTCGGGTGTGTATCGGCTGTGGACTGATGGACGACGAGCCATCGCCGACGGAGCGTGGTCCGGCTACCTGATCTTCTGCGTTTCACTGATCGCGACCGCGGCGGGTTCCGCTTTCTACCATCTGGCGCCCGATGACCATCGGATCATCTGGGATCGATTGCCCATCGCCCTCGCGGGTGCGGGTCTGCTGGGAGCGGTCCGCGCAGAGTGCTCGCCGGGTCCCGGTGACCACGTTCGCACCGGTCTGCTCGTCGCCGCTGCTATCGCGAGCGTGCTGTGGTGGTCGATGACCAATGTCACGGGCGCCGGCGACCTGCGGCCGTACCTCCTGCTCCAGTCATTGCCGCTGGTGCTCATCCCGTTGTGGCAAGCGGTGCATCGGATTCCACGGCGACGCCGGCTGGTGTTTGCCGCCGCGATGCCGCTCTACGTCCTCGCGAAGGGGGCTGAACTCGGCGATCGCGTTGTGTTCGGCGCGCTTGGTCTGGTGAGCGGCCACACCTTGAAACACGTCATTGCGGCGCTGGCGGCCGGACTGCTCGTCCGGGTCATCGTTCCGCCGGCCCGGTACTCACGCGTCGCCGGCCCTTCACCCGTGGCGAACGAGCTCGTCTGGTAGATTCCTCCATCATGGCTCGCAGCCTCATCCCGGTGTTGCCGCCTCTTCGCGACCGCATCCGGCCGGGCGTGCGCGTGTTGTTCGTCGGGATCAACCCTGGTGTTCGCTCGGCGCTCACCGGTCATCACTTCGCTGGGTTCTCGAACCGTTTCTGGACGCTGCTGTACGAGTCGGGTCTCGTCCCCGAACGCATTGGTTATGAGGACGATGTGCGGCTGCCGGAGTGGGGTTACGGGATCACCAACATCGTCCCGCGAGCGACGCCCGGGATCGATACGCTGCAGCCGCACGAGTACGTGACGGGGCGATCGAAGTTGCGCCGGAAAGTCCTGCGCTACCAGCCCGTCGTTGTCGCGCTCGTCGGGGTCACGGTGTTCCGGGCGCTGTTTCCGGAACGCAAGAGCGGCGCGGTCACGCTCGGCGTGCAGACGGAAAAGATTGGCGGCTCGACCCTGTTCGTGCTGCCGAACACCAGCGGCCGCAACGCGAACTTCACCTACGCCGAGATGCTGGACGCGTTTCGTGCCCTCGAGCTGCTGACGAGACCACGGAGGAAAGACACGGAGCACACGGAGTAGAATGCGTCCGCCTTCGCTGAAGCGACGGCGGACGGGCCTGATCCGCGACGAGGGAGGTGCAATGCGCCTGGGTAATTCGATTCGTCGGAGTGCCGCGGTCGTCTGCATGACTGTCGCGACCTGCCTCGTGATGACGGGCGCGGCGCAATCGCCTCCGCGATCGACCGGCAAGTCTTATTCGCCGCCCAAGACGCCGTGGGGCGATCCCGATCTGCAGGGCGTGTTCGGCAACGACAACGAGTACGCGACGCCGCTCGAGCGGCCCGCCGAGTTCGATGGCAAGACGCTGGCCGATATTTCCGCCG
>Ga0081539_10001877_pt1 | contig 32940 bp, 33 predicted proteins | sample TabmetS4T2R2_FD_71023 | JGI IMG/M metagenome (GOLD analysis project Ga0081539, IMG submission 71023) | Tabebuia heterophylla rhizosphere microbial communities from the University of Puerto Rico - S4T2R2 | ecosystem: Host-associated > Plants > Roots > Rhizosphere ... | reverse complement strand
GTCCCGTTCTGCGTGCTGATACGGGAGTTCTTCACGACCACGTTGCTGCCGCCCGTGGCGACCACTCCGGTGCGAACGACGCCGGAGTTCGCGATCTGGGCCCCGTCGAGGACTAGCTTCGTGGACGTTCCGGTCGCCGTCACGGCCGCGCCGTAGCCCACGAAGTCGGATCGTCCGTTGCCCTGCAACGTGATCTGCGGGCGAAGCAGGGTGTACGGCGCACCGTTGACGTAGACGCCGTTGAACGCTTCACCCGTGGAACGGATGGCGATGTCCTTCGCCGTCGTGGCCGTCACGGCGCCGCCGGTCACCGCGGATGTCACCGACTTCGCCGGATCCACGCCGTTCACGCCGACGTACAGCCCCTGCCGGAACGGGAACGTGAGTGACTGCCATGGAATGAGGTTCTCGTCGGTGACCTCGAGCACGATCCGCCCGCGGTACAGCCCAGGTTGGATCGCGGTTGTCGTTCCACCGGTTTCGGTGAGGGCGCTGCCGGTCTCGACGCCGTCCACGGTGAGGCTCAGCGAATGTCCGGCCGGTGCGGCGAGCATGGCACCGGCTGGGACTGACAGGCTGCACAAGCGCATGGTGGCCGGGATGACAGTCGTGGTGCCGGCCGCGACGTCCAGCCTCGGGCAGTCCGCGGAGGCCGCCCGGGCAGCGGTCGGCACGAGGACGAGGGAGGTGGCCGCTAGCAGTGGTGCTATGACTCGCGTGCGGCTGCGTCGCCGTCCGCGTGATGCGTTCATGGGGCCTCCAGTTCACAGCCGAGTCATAGACTCCGCACGGGTGGGTGCCCATTCCTACTTTTCCGTTCCTGCACGGCGGAAATAGCGCGAACGCATGGGTGCCATCGGACATGAGCTGCACCCCCAGGACGCGCAGCGGGGCCTGTCCGCACCCGTCAAGGGAACCAGACCAGGACAGCGAGCCCGACGCCAGGCCGAATCAGCGTGGCTGGGGTGTGTTCACGTCTCGTCACCGGCGGACAAATCGAGCAGGCGCGTCATCGCAGCACCCAAGGATGCGAAGCCTTGTTCGGTGATCCGATGCAGCTCAGGGAGACCCTCTCGCACGTCCCGCAGATCGCGAGCTTGCTCGCTCTGCGTGGTGGCCACCGCCTGAAGCAGTCGGCGGTTCGCCAGCGGCGCAGCGGCGATCTCCCGCAGTTCGGCCACCGCCGCCTCCAGGGCGGCCAGCCGCTCGTCGGTGCTCAGCGGGGGCGGAGTCTCACTCATGACGTGCCTTCCTCCTGCTAAAGACGCACGGCGCTAGCTCGCGGTCCACGAATGCTCCGGCTGTGCGAGCGTTCGCCACTCAGTCGCATGAGCACCCCTCCTACCCTCGGGAACCCGCGATGAATTCGGCACCGGTGTCCAGGATGGCCCTGGTGTTGCGCAGCGAGCACGCCGACGAGCGTCAGGATCTCATGGCCCGGCTCGCCGCAGGCGGGGTGTGAGGTTGCTCGGCGCGACGTAGGCGGCGGGTGGACCCGTGGAATATTCCTCTCTCACCCTGTCGAATCCGGGGGCGCCTCCTCGTTTAGGGAGTGCCAGCGCAGACACGAGGGAGGATGACATCCATGACCCAGTACCTGCTCGCCATGTACCAGCCGGACGCCGCGCCCCCGCCGGACCTGGACCTCGCGAAGGTCATGCAACAGGTCTACGAGCTGGAGGCCGAGATGAAGGCCGCCGGGGTGTGGGTCTTCTCCGGCGGCCTGCACCCGCCGAGCACCGCGACCGTGGTGCAGCTGAAGGACAGCGATGCGCTGACTACGGACGGCCCGTACGTCGAGGGCAAGGAGCACCTCGGCGGGTTCACCATCATCGACGTGCCGGACCTGGACGCCGCACTGGAGTGGGCCCGCAAGACGGCGCACGCTGTGGAGTACCAGGGCTCCTCGCTCCCGATCGAGGTGCGGCCGTTCCAGGGCCGCGGGGGTCATTAGCGCCTATGGTCGTGGCCGAGGCGGAGATCGAACGGGTCTTCCGTGCCCAGTACGGCCGGGCGGTGGCCGTCCTGGTCCGCGTCTTCGGTGACATCGACATCGCCGAGGAGGCGGTCCAGGACGCGTTCGCCGCGGCCGTACAGCACTGGCCGAGCGAGGGGCTACCGCCCAGCCCGCCCGGCTGGATCATCACCACGGCGCGGAACAAGGCGATCGACCGGCTGCGCCGAGAGGCTTCCCGCGCGGACCGGCACGCCCAAGCCGCGCTGTTGCACGCACGCGACGAGCCACCCGAGGAGGGTGCCGTGCGCGACGAGAGGCTGCGCCTGATCTTCACCTGCTGCCACCCGGCCCTGGCCCCCGCCGTGCAGGTCGCGCTCACGCTGCGCCTTCTCGGCGGGCTGACGACGGCCGAGATCGCGCGGGCGTTCCTCGTGCCCGAATCGACGATGGCGCAACGGCTGTCCCGGGCGAAGGGAAAGATCCGGGACGCGCGCATCCCGTACCGGGTTCCGCAGGACGCCGATCTGCCGGATCGGCTGCGCTCCGTGCTGGCCGTCGTGTACCTGATCTTCAACGAGGGCTACGCCGCCAGCTCGGGCCAGGCCTTGGTCCGCGGGGAGTTGTGTGCGGAGGCGATCCGGCTCGGGCGGCTGCTCGCCGAGCTGATGCCGGACGAGCCGGAGGTGTTGGGCCTGCTGGCGCTGATGCTGCTGATCGACGCCCGCCGGCCGGCCCGGACCACTTCGGAGGGCGAGCTGATTCTCCTGGCCGACCAGGACCGCTCCCGCTGGGACGCCGCCCTCATCGCCGAGGGTCAGGAGCTTGTGCGGCGATGCCTGCGGCGCGACCGGCCCGGCCCGTACCAGCTGCAGGCCGCCATCAACGCCGTTCACAGCGATGCCGCGGTCGCAGGGGACACCGACTGGGGGCAGATCCTGCAGCTGTACGACCATCTCATGACACTGGCGCCCAGTCCGGTGGTGGCATTGAACCGGGCGGTGGCCCTCGCCGAGGTGGCGGGCCCGCAGCAGGCGCTCACTGCAGTTGACCGGCTCGACCTGCCCAGGTACCACGTCTTCCACGTCATCCGCGCCGATCTGCTGCGCCGGCTGGGCCGTCGTGCGGAGGCGGCCGCTGCCTACGAAGACGCGATGGCGTGCACGGAGAACGCCGCCGAACGCGCGTTCCTGGAGCGAGCGAGAACGGCTCTCGTCGGATGATCCAGCCCGCCGGCGAAGGCGCACGGCGTGGCGTTACCGAGATGCCGGGGCAACCCCCCGCAAACTGGGGCGGGAGTCGACAAGGAGGACTGCATGATCCGTCGCCAGCACAAGGCTGGGCAGGTGCGCATCACCTTCACCCTGCCGGACCACGCCGACGCGGGCCGCGTGTCGGTCGTGGGCGATTTCAACGACTGGACGCCGGGGGTTCACACGCTCGCCCGGCGTACGAACGGCACCCGCAGCGTGGCGGTCACCCTGCGGCCTGGTGGGGTCCATCAGTTCCGGTATCTCGCGGAAGGCGGTCACTGGTTCGACGACCCGGACGTCGATGACCGCCACCACGACAACGGCGTGCTGCGCCTCTGACGCCGTTCCGCCCGCGCTTCATCGTTGATCACGGAAGATCCGACCGCCATACACCGCCGGATCTTCCGTGATCAAGAGTTTGCCGCTGCGGTCCTGCGGCCCCGGGAGAGCACGGTATGACATCGTGCCCAGCGGACAGGGACAATGGCGCGAAGGAGCAAGGCATGCGGGCTGTGGTGTACACCGGGCACGGCGGGCCGGACGTGTTGCGCCTCGTCGAGCGGGAGACCCCGGTACCCGGACCCGGCGAGGTGCTGGTCCGGGTGCACCGCTCGGGCGTGAACCCCACGGACTGGAAGGCGCGCCGCGGGTCGGGTCCGGCGAGCGGCAGCACCCCGGAGCAGGTGCCCAACCAGGACGGCGCGGGTGTGGTCGACGCCGTCGGCGACGGTGTCGACCCGGCACGGGTGGGCGAGCGAGTGTGGCTGTGGGAGGCCGCGTGGCGGCGTACCGACGGCACCGCGCAGGAGTTCCTGACCGTCCCGGACCGGCAGGCGGCCACCCTGCCTCGCACGCTCGACCCCGACACCGGCCTGAACCTCGGTGCCTGCCTCGGCATCCCCGCCATGACGGCGCACCGCTGCCTGACCGTTCGCGAGGGCGGCCCGTCGCAGCTCGCACCCGGCGCGCTGGCGGGACGCACCGTCCTGGTCGCCGGGGGAGCGGGCGCCGTCGGCAACGCCGCCATCCAGCTCGCCCGCTGGGCGGGTGCCCAGGTGGTGGCGACCGTGAGCGGACCCGAGAAGTCCCGACTGGCCACGGCGGCGGGCGCGCATCACACCGTGACCTATCGCGAGGACGGCGCGGCGGATCGCATCCGAGCGGTTGCCCCGGACGGCGTGGACATCGTGGTCGACGTCGCCCTCGGGACGAATGTCGCGATCGACAGCGCGGTGCTGGCACCGGGCGGCGTGATCTGCGCCTACGCGACGGACGGCGGCGGCGAGGCGACGTTCGCCATTCGGGATCTGATGTTCCGCAACATCCGGCTGCAGTTCGTGCTCGTCTACACCGTCCCGGACGCCGCCAAGCTCCAGGCAGTCAGGGACATCACGGCGGCAGTGTCGGACGGGGGGCTGCGCTGCGGCGAGGACGCCGGGCTCCCGCTGCATCACTTCCCGCTGGAGCGGGCCGCCGACGCGCATGCGGCGGTCGAGGCGGGCGCGGTCGGCAAGGTGCTCATCGACGTCGTCGCCCCCGCGACCGGAGGCTGACCCGGCCCTACGCGGTCAACACACCCGACTCCTGGACCCGTTGCTCGATGTCGCGTACGGCGCCCTGCAGGTCGGCCAGATGCCGGGCCACGACCTGGTCGACGCTCAGCACGCTCCGCCGCCAGGTGAGGTTCACCGATCCCAGCACCTGCTCACCGGCCCGGATCGGCATCGCGATGGAGTTCCGCCCGTCGTCGACCTCGCGTCGCGGCCGGTCGTAGTCGCTGCCGAAGTCGGGATCGCGCACGCTGTATCCGCGGCGCCGGGTGGTCTCGATGATCTGCCGGAGCGCGGCGGGATCGTGCGCCAGCCGGTGCCCGGGGGTGTCCCGTTCCCGCAGCCGCCGGATCACCGCCTGCCTTTCCTGGTCCGGGCAGAAGGCCAGATAGGCCCGGCCGGAAGCCGATCGCAGGATGTTGGCCCGGAAGTGGATGGGCCCCACGGGAACGTCGTCGAAGTCGGCTCGCGGGCTGTTGGTCTCGATCACCTCCATGTAGTCCAGCCGCGGCACGCTCAGGACGGACGGCCACTGGACGTGCTCTGTGAGTTGCTCCAAAGCGGGTGACGCGAGCTCGACCAGCCACGACGCATCGTCGAGGCGAGCCCGCGGCTGAAGTGTGTAGCTGGGCAGGAAGGCGCCGTCGGCCATCCGCTGCCAGACGACCCCCTGACGGTAGGCGGTGTACAGGATTCGGGTGAGGGTGCTCTTGGGCAGGCCGGTGGCCACGTGCAGCTCGTGCAGGCTGGCCGCGCCGGCCTCCTGCAGGACCTGGATCACCTGCAGCCCGCGGGCCAGCGACTCGACATGCTTGACCTTGTAGTGCCGCATGGCCTCCCGCCAGGGCGAAAACCGGACAAATCGGATCAGCTTTTCACCTAGCGAAAATCTACCGAACGGCACCTTGTCGCGGGTAGGGCACCGCCCGATGCTTTCGGCACCGCAGGAAATCCCGAGCTTGGCACCGGACCTCGACGGCGAGGAGGAGCAGATGAGTGCTTCCGTCCTGCGCGAGGTCGCCGAGGGTGAGCTGCTCTGGACGCCGTCCCCGGAGCGGGTGCAGGACGCCAACCTCACGGCGTACGCCGCGTGGCTGCATCGCACCCGTGGACTGGACTTTGCCGACTATCGGGCTCTGTGGCGCTGGTCGGTGACGGACCTGGACGCCTTCTGGGGATCCATCTGGGACTACTTCGACGTCGTGGCGTCCGCGCCGCCGCAGCGGGTCCTCGGGCGGCGGGAGATGCCGGGCACGCAGTGGTTTCCCGCCGCGCGCCTGAACTACGCCGAGAACGTGCTCAGTCGCGAGCAAATGGACGACGACGCGTTGCTGTACTGCAGCGAGTCGACCCCACTCCACGGGCTGTCATGGACCGATCTCGGCGGACAGGTCAGGGCGCTGGGGACCCGGTTGCGCACCCTCGGCGTCCGGCCCGGCGATCGCGTCGTCGCCTGGGTCCCGAACCTCCCGCAGGCGGTCGTCGCGATGCTTGCGACGACCGCGATCGGTGCGGTGTGGGCCAGTTGCTCGCCGGACTTCGGTGCGCGCGGTGCCCTCGACCGCTTCGCCCCGCTCGAGCCGTCGCTGCTCTTCGCGTGTCCCGGATACGTCTACGGCGGCAGGGTTTTCGATCGGCGGGACGAGCTGACCGAGCTGGTCGCAGCGCTACCGGGCCTGCGTCACGTCATCGACCTCCCGGCGGCCGGCTGGGACGGCCCGCTCACCTCCCGCTCGATGTCGTGGGACGACGTCCTGTCCGGCCCGCCGGTCGCGACGTCGGACTTCGCCTTCGAGCAGGTCGCCTTCGACCACCCGCTGTGGGTGCTGTTCTCCTCGGGCACCACCGGCCCGCCGAAGGCGCTGGTCCACGGGCACGGCGGAATCCTCCTGGAACAGCTGAAGCTACAGACGTTCCACCTCGACCTGCGGCCCGGTGACCGGCTCTTCTTCCACACCACGACCGGCTGGATGATGTGGAACTTCCTCGCCAGCTCGCTCGGCCTGGGCGTCGTCCCGGTGCTCTACGACGGACATCCGGCATACCCGGACGTCGACACGCTCTGGCAGTTGGCCCAGGACAGCCGGGCGGCGGTGTTCGGCGCCAGCCCGTCGTACGTGGAGATGATGGTGCGGGCCGGCGTGGTGCCCGGCGAACGCTACGACCTGCCCGCATTGCGGACGGTCATGCCGGCCGGCTCTCCGGTCTCACCGCGCATCACGGCATGGTTCTACGACACCGTGAAAACCGATCTCTGGGTCGCGACCGGCAGCGGCGGCACGGACTGCTGTACCGGCTTCGTCGGCGGTGTGCCGACGCTGCCGGTGTACGCGGGGGAGATCCAGGCGCCGTCGCTGGGCGTGGCCGCCGAGTGCTACGACGACGACGGCCGCAGCGTCGTGGGCCAGGTGGGCGAGCTGGTGCTCACTGAGCCGTTGCCGTCGATGCCGGTGCGGCTGTGGGGTGACGAGGACGGCAGCCGGTATCGCGAGACGTACTTCGCCGACTACCCCGGAGTCTGGCGCCACGGCGACCTGTTCCGGATCAACGATCGTGGCGGGTGTTTCGTGCTGGGCCGTTCGGACGGCACGCTCAACCGGCACGGGGTCCGGATCGGTGCCGCGGAGGTGTACGCCGGGCTGGACGGCATCGAGGAGATCACCGAGGCCCTCGTGGTGAACCTGGATCTGCCGGGGGGTGGGTTCTTCATGCCTCTCTTCGTGTCCCTGCGGCCGGGCGCCGAACTGGATGCCGCGCTGCAGCAGCGGATCCGCGAACAGCTGCGCCGCCGGTACAGCCCGCGGCATGTCCCGGACCGCATCGTCCACGTTCCGGCGATCCCGATGACGCGAACGGGGAAGCGGCTCGAGGTGCCAGTGCGCAAGATCCTTCAGGGCACACCCGTCGATCAAGCCGTGAGTCGCGCCGCGCTGAGCGACCCCACCGCGCTCGACGCGATCCTCGCGTACGCCGAACGCCAGCACGACGACTACGCGCCACCACCCTGACGGCGTCCCGAGCGCCGGCCGGCTTCCAATCGGGCTTCCTAATGGGCATCTAATCGGCAAGGAGAGCCATGGACACCACCGCACCGCGCAGCTTCCCGCTCCCGTCCGAGATCGCCGACGCCCCGGGCGCAGACGGATGGCAGGCGATGTACCCGTTCTTCACCAGGTTCCAGCCCGAGGACGACCAGCGCTTCTGGTTCTACAACGCCATGCACTTCCCGGAGCCCATGCCCGCGTTCGACGCCATCACGGCTGAGATCCCCTACACCGCCATCGGGGCGAACTCCGCTCGGGTGTTCGTCCTGCCGACGACACTGGGCATCGAGCATCGCATCGTCAACGGTCGCGTCTACATCACCGCCAATCCGGTCACCGACCCGGCGGAGATCGAACGGCGGCTGGCGGAGTTCCAGCAGCGCGCGGGGCACTACTACGGCAACTGGGACGCCATCTACGACGCCTGGAAGGAACGGATGAAGGGCGTCATCGCACAGATCGAGGCGATCACCGTCCCCGAGCTGCCGGAATTCGAGGACGCGGCCGTCGTCTTCGAGACCCGAGGTATTGCGCAGAACCACTACGTGCGCGAGAACTACCACAGGGTGCTGGATCTCTTCTCAGTGATGTGGCATCACCACACCGAGATGCTGTTCCTCGGGTACGGCGCCTACCTGGTGTTCTTCGACTTCTGCAAGAAGACCTTCCCGGAGATTCCGGATCAGATGGTCGCGCGCATGGTGGCCGGCATCGACGTCATCATGTACCGGCCCGACGAGGAGCTGAAGCGGCTCGCGCGCCTCGCGGTCGAGTGCGGTGTGGACGATCTCTTCACCGATTCCGGCGACCCGGCCAAGGTGCTCGACGCGCTGCAGGACCGCGGGGAGGCGGGAAGGCGCTGGCTGGACGGGCTGGACGCCGCGCGCGACCCGTGGTTCCACGTCTCCACCGGAGACGGGTTCTATCACCACCACCTCAGCTGGAACGACGACCTCACACTGCCGTTCGCCGCCCTGCCCCGGTACATCGAGCAGATCCGGCGCGGCGAGTCACTGGAGCGGCCAACCCAGCGGCTGCAACAGGAGCGCGACCAGATCACGGCGGAGTATCGCTCCCTGATCGCTTCCGACGAGGAGCGTGCGGCGTTCGACCAGATGCTTGGGCTGTGCCGGCTGGTGTTCCCGTTCGTGGAGGATCACAAGTTCTACTGCGAGCACTGGTTCACCACCCGCTTCTTCCAGAAGGTGCGGGAGTTCGGGAAGCTGCTGCGGCGCTTCGACGTCCTCGAGGACGCGGACGACGTCTTCCAGTTGCAGCACTACGAGGTGGATCAGGCGCTGGCGGACGTCATGCTGGCGTGGGCGTCCGGCGGCCGCCCGGTAGGCGGTTCCCACCTGAAGCCCCTGGTGGCGGAGCGCAAGCGCATTCTGGAGGCGCTGAAGGAATGGTCACCGCCGCCGGCGCTGGGCCCGATCCCCGAGGCACTGAACGACCCCGCGGTGCAGATGCTGTGGGGGATTACATCGGAGACGATTCAGGCATGGTCGGCGCCGACGACTGATGAGCGGGAGGTCCGCGGCTTCGCGGCGTCGCCAGGTGTCGTCGAGGGAATCGCGCGGGTGCTGATGAACGTCACGGAGATCGGGGAGTTGCGTGAGGGCGAGATCCTGGTCTGCCCGGTGACGGCGCCGAGCTGGGGGCCGGTCTTCGGGAAGATCAAGGCGGCGGTGTCGGACATCGGCGGCACGATGTCGCACGCCGCGATCGTGGCGCGCGAGTACGGGATGCCGGCGGTTGTCGGTACCGGGCAGGCCACGAAGCGGATCCGGACCGGCGATCGAGTGCGCGTGGACGGCGACCGAGGTGTCGTCCAGATCCTGGACGCCTGATGAGCGAGCCGTATGTCCTGCCGTTCGCCGGCGTCGGCCGGCAGGACGTCGGCGTCGCGGGCGGCAAGGGCGCGAGCCTGGGCGAGCTGTGCCGGGCTGGGATCCGGGTGCCGCCCGGCTTCGTCGTCACCACGGCCGCCTTTCGCGACGTCGCCGAGCGGCTGCCGGACGGTGGAGCGCGCGCCGTCGAGAAGCGGATCGCAGCTCTGGACCCCGACGATCACACGACAGTCGCCGCCGTCACGGCCTCCGTCCGGGACCTGTTCACATCGGCACCGCTGCCGCAGCCGCTGGAGACGGCGATCCGGGACGGATACGCGCAGTTGAGCGAACGCGGTTTGCTTGATCGACACCAGGGAGAGGCCGGGCCATCGCCGCTCCCGGTTGCGGTGCGCTCCAGCGCCACGAGCGAGGACAGCGCGGACGCCAGCTTCGCCGGACTGCAGGACACGTTCCTGTGGGTTCGCGGCGCCGACGACATCGTGGAGCATGTGCGTTGCTGCTGGGCCAGCCTGTACAGCGTCGAATCGGTGACCTATCGCCTTCGCCGCAAGCTCCCCGAGGAGGGCCTGGCGATTGCCGTCGTCGTCCAGCAGATGGTGGACGCGCGGTGCTCCGGCGTGATGTTCACCCGCAGCCCGCTCACGGGCGACCGGTCGGTGATCGTGCTGGAGGCGAGCTGGGGACTCGGTTCGGCCGTCGTCGGTGGCGAGGTGACGCCGGACTCCTGGGTGGTGAACAAGGTGACCGGCGAGGTCCTGAGGCGCACGATCTCCCGCAAGCTGCACCGGCACGTCGCCGACCCGTCCGGGCGCGGGGTCCGGGTCGAGGACGTGCCTGAGGGCCTGCAGGAGTCACCCGCGCTAGATGACGCCGCACTGCGCAAGCTCGTCGCGGTCGGGCGCGCGGTGGAACGGCACTACGGCGCGCCGCAGGACATCGAGTGGGCGTGGGCGGCGGGCGACGACCAGCCGTTCCTGCTGCAGAGCCGTCCGGAGACGGTGTGGTCCACGCGACCGGCGCCTCCCATCGCCACCGCCGCGGCGAACCCCTTCGACCACGTGCTGGCCCTCCTGAGCAAGCCCGGCGCACGCCCTGGCGGTGAGGCGCCGCGATGAGCCTCCACCCCGACGACGTGACGGAGATCCTGGCCCTGCTCGACTCGCTCGACCTGGACGAGTTCCGGCTGCGCACGCAGCGGTTCGCGCTGACCCTGCGCAGAGGGGAGGGCGGCTGGACCCGGATCGATCAGGTGCTGACCGCGCCTCACGTCGTCGACGTCGCCGAGGATCCCGCTGCCGATCCGGCCGAGGGGACAGCCCCCGCCGCAGCTCGCGCTCCGGCCGACGGCGCAGCGGCCGACCACGCGGGCCTGCACGAGGTCCGCACACCCCTGATGGGCACCTTCTATCGCGCGCCGCGGCCGGGCGCGCCGCCGTTCGTGCAGGTCGGCGACCGGGTCGGACCGGACACCGTCATCGGCATCGTGGAGACGATGAAGTTGATGAACTCGGTCCCCGCCGGCATCGCGGGAACCGTCCAGGAGATCTGCGTGCCCGACGCCGGATTCGTGCAACGGGACGCAGTCCTGGTCCGCATCGCACCTCTCGATCCCGGCGACCGATGATCCGCCGGATCTTGATCGCCAATCGGGGCGAGATCGCCGCGCGGATCATCCGCACGTGTTCCGCTCTGGGCATCGAGACGGTGCTGGCCGCGTCGGACGCCGACGTGGAGTCGACGCCGGCGCGGATGGCGGACCGCACGGTCCGGATCGGGCCGGGCCCGTCGCCGATGAGCTACCTGAACGTCGACGCCGTCGTCCGGGCCGCCGTCGCGGTGCGCGCGGACGCCGTTCATCCCGGCTATGGGTTCCTGTCCGAGAACGCGCGACTGGCGCGCGCCTGTGTGGCGGCGGGTGTCGTCTTCGTCGGGCCGACGCCGAAGCACCTGGACGCCGTGGGAGACAAGCTCACCGCACGCTCGCACGCCGTCGCGGCGGGGCTGCCGCGGCTGCCCGGCGGCGAGGTGAGCTCCGCGGCTGAGGCGCAGCGTATGGCCCACGCCGTCGGCTGGCCGCTGCTCGTCAAGGCCGTCGCCGGTGGCGGAGGCAGGGGGCTGCGGGTCGTCGAGTCCTCGGCGGAACTGGCCGCGGCGATCGACGAGGCGAGCGCGGAGGCCGTGGCCGCGTTCGGCGACAGCCGGCTCTACCTGGAGCGGTTCGTCCCGCACGGCAGGCATGTCGAGGTTCAGCTGCTCGGTGACGGGCGCCAGGTGATCCACGTCGGCGACCGGGACTGCTCCGTGCAGCGCCGTTACCAGAAGCTTGTGGAGGAGGCCCCGGCGCCCGGACTCCCCGGCGACCTGCGCTCGAGGCTGCACACGGCGGCGGTGGCCCTCGCCCGGCGGCTGCGGTACCGCGGCCTCGGGACGGTCGAGTTCCTCGTGGAGCCGGAGCGAGACGCCTTCTGGTTCCTGGAGATGAACGCCCGCATCCAGGTGGAACACCCTGTGACCGAGGCCCTCACCGGGCTCGACCTCGTCGCCGAGCAATTGCACGTGGCCGACGGGCACGGCCTCCGGCTCGCCCAGGAGGACGTCGTGGTGAGCGGGCATGCCGTCGAATGCCGGATCAACGCCGAGGACCCGGCCCAGGGATGGCGGCCCAGTCCCGGAGTCGTGGATCAGGTGGCGTTCCCGGTCGGTGCCGGCGTCCGGGTGGACAGCCACATCCAGCCGGGCAGCGCGGTTCCGCCGTTCTACGACTCGTTGCTCGCCAAGGTGATCGCGCACGGCCCGGACCGGCCGGCCGCGCTCGGCACGATGCTGGAGGCCTTGCGGCGTACCACCATCGACGGTGTCGCGACGAACATCGAGTTCCACGTGGGGGTGCTGGGCTCCCCGGAGTTCCAGGTGGGCGGCGTCGATACCGGCTTCCTCGCGCGTCATCTGAACCGGCTCCCGGAAACGGTGGCCCGCCGTGGCTGAGCTGCAACTGGTCGACGTGTCGATCCGGGACGGCAACCAGAGTCTGTGGGGCGCCGTCGGGTTGCGCACGGCGCACATCGTGCAGATCGCGCCCGTGCTGGATCGGGTCGGCTTCCGGGCCCTCGACTTCGCCTCCAGCACGCACATGGGAGTGGCCGTGCGCACCCACCGGGAGAATCCGTGGGAGCGGATCCGGCTCACGAGCACGGCGATGCCCAACACACGCCTGCAGTTCATCGGCACGGGAATGCGGTTCATCTCCTGGGATCGGGCCCATCCGGACCTGATCCAGCTGGTCTACGACCGGCTCGTGCTGAACGGCATGACGCGCTTCATCGTGCTCGACCCGACCCATGACGCCGAGGCCATGCTGGAGTCCGCCCGCATGGTGCGCAAGGCCGGTGGCGAGGAGGTCGTGGCCGCGCTCACCTTCACCATCAGCGACTTCCACGACGACGCCTTCTACGCCGGGCTGGCGCGAAGGCTGGCCGAGTCGGCCGACATTGACCGGTTCTACGTCAAGGACCCGGCCGGGCTGCTGTCGACCGAGCGAGCCGCGACGTTGCTGCCCGCGGTGCTGGCCGCCATCGGCGGTAAGCCGCTGGAGCTGCACTCGCACTGCACCCTCGGCCAGTCCCAGCTGACGTACCCGGTGGCGGCGTCCCGCGGTGTCGCGGTCCTGCACGTCGCGTGCGGCGCATTGGCCGACGGCACCTCCCTGCCCGACGCCGAGCAGACGGTGGCGAACCTGCGCGAGCTGGGCCACCGCGTCGACGTCGACGATCGGGCGCTGGCCCTGGCCGCCGGCTACTTCACCGCGGTGGCGCGGGCCGAGGGGCTGCCGGCGGGCACGCCGCAGCGCTACGACGCGGCGTTCCTGCGGCACCAGCTGGCGGGCGGGGTGATGACGACGACCCGCCGCCAGCTCGCGGAACTGGGCCTCGAGGACAGGTTCGACGCGGTCATCGACGAGGTGGACCGGGTCCGCGCGGAGCTCGGCCAGCCCATCATGGTGACGCCGTTCCCGCAGATGGTGTGCTCGCAGGCGCTGGCCAACGTGATCGGGCCGGAGCGGTACGCAACGGTGCCCGACCAGGTGATCCGCTACCTGCTCGGCACCTTCGGGCGGCCGACGGCGCCGGTAGATCCCGACGTCGCGGACCGGATTCTGTCCTCGGCGCGGGCCAAGGAGCTGGCCGACGAGCCGCCCCCGCCCTCCGTGACGGAGCTGCGCGCCCAGATCCAGGGGCAGCTCGGGCGACGGATCGACGACGAGGAGCTGCTGCTGCGCGCGACGATGCCGGGCGACCAGGTCGACGCGATGCTCGCCACAGGGCCCGCCCGGCGGCAGTACGACCCGTCGATCGCGGGCGTGCGCCGCCTGCTGAGCGAGCTTCGCACCAGACCGCCGTTCACCGAGCTGACGATCACGACCGCCGACCTCTCCCTGGCGTTGCGCCGCCATGACCGCTCCCGCTGACCAGGTATCGCCGCCCGCGCCGCAGTCGGCGCCGCCCGACGTCGTCGAGCGGCTGCTCGCGTGCGCGGGGTTCGTGCTCGACCTCGACGGGACGCTTGCCCTGGGTGATGCGCTGAACCACGGGCTCGAGCCCCTTCCCGGGGCCGTGGAGTTCACGGGATGGCTCAACCGGCGTGGCGTTCCGTACGCGGTGTGCACCAACGGGACGACCCGGACGCCGGACGACTACGCATCGGCGGTGCGGGGCATGGGCTTCGAGCTGGATGACGAGCTTATGGTGACGCCCGTGACGTCGGCCATCGACGTCCTGACCCGGCGCGGACACCGGCGGGTGGTGGCGCTCGGTGGCGACGGCGTGCGGATTCCGTTGCAGGACGCGGGGCTCGACCTGGTCGAGCCGGTGGGCCGGCCGCAGGCGGACGCCGTCTTCGTCGGCGGCTACCGGGAATTCACGATGGATGTGCTCGAGGCGTCCTGCTACGCCGTCTGGGGTGGCGCCCGGCTGTACACCGCCTCTCAGTCGCCGTTCTTCGCCAGCCGAGGAGGGCGCGCGCTGGGCACGTCTCGCGCGATCACCGCCATGATCCGGAGCGTGACCGGCTGCCCGACGGAAGTGGTGGGGAAGCCGTCCCGGCATGCTCTGCGCTCGGCGGCGCGGCGGCTCGGCCTCCCGTTCCGCCGCCTGGCCGTGGTGGGGGACGACCCGGACCTGGAGATTGCGATGGCCCGCCGTGGCGGCGCCCTCGCGATCGGCGTCGAGACCGGCATCGCGAACCGCGAGGCGTATGACGCGCTGCCGCCGCGCCGTGCCGCTCACCTGGTGATGACCGGCGTCCACGACCTGCTGAAGGCGCTGACCGACGGGCGTTGAGCGGGCAGATGCTTCGTTACACATCCAATGCCGCTTTACACACTGAAAGCCGGTTCATCGGGCAGAGGAAGCGCTTGCATGACGGCCTTCCGTGAGTAAAGCGGCCTTCAGTGAGTAAGGCCAGACCGTCTTACCACCGTCGATCAAGCCAACCGTCTCAAGCTGCTTGATCAAGGGTTGAGCCAGTAGAGGCCGGCGCCACGGGTGCGGGTCGGAACGCGGTAGAGGCCCGTGGTGGCCGCGATGAACAGCGTGGACCCGTCCGGGCCGCCGAAGCAGACGTTCCCGACGACCTCGGGGACCGGCACAGTGCCGAGCCGGGCGCCATCCGGTGCGAAGACCTGCACCGAGTCCGCGCTGGAGGTCCACACGTTCCCCGTGACGTCCACCCGGAAGCCGTCGGCCAGCCCGGGGGAGACGACGGCGAACACGCGGCCGTTCTTGCAGCGGCGGCCGTCGGCGACGTCGTAGACGCGGATGTGGTGATTGCCCCCCGTCGCACGCAGGGCGGCGGAGGTGTCGGCGACGTAGAGCAGCGACTCGTCGGGGGAGAACGCGAGACCGTTCGGCTCCTCGATGTCCAGCACCACCGGGTCGAGCGCTCCCGATTCGGGGTCGAAACGGAACACCCAATGGTCGCCGTACTCCCGCTCGCCCGGGTAGCCCTCTTGCGGCTGGACGATTCCGTACGGCGGGTCGGTGAACCAGATCGTGCCGTCGGACTTGACGACGACGTCGTTGGGCGAGTTGAGCCGGACCCCGCGCCAGCGGTCCACCAGGACATGCGTCGTGCCGTCGGCCTCGGTCCGCTCCACGGCCCGCCTGCCGTGCGAACACGTGACGACCCGCCCCTCGCGATCCAGCGTCCGGCCGTTGGTGAACTCGGCCCCCTCGCGGTAAACGTCGACCAGTCCGGTGTCCCAGCTCCAGCGCAGGATCCGGTTCCCCGGGATGTCGGACCAGATGACGGCACGCTCGCCGGGCAGGTAGAGCGGTCCCTCGGACCAGGTGGCGTCCCCGCCGAGGCGCTCGACGGCGGCGTCCGGGTCGAGGACGTCGGTCAGCTGCGGCAAGGCCGCCCGGACGCCTCGGCCGGATGGTTCGCGGTGGTGATCGGTCATCAAGGCGACATTGTCCGGGTCACCACGGCAGCTGGCGACCGCCGCGGCTCGTCATCCGGCGCTGGACTCGGATGAGGGCTGCCTGCCGCTTGTCGTCCACTCGAGATCGTCTAGCGGTCCGTTACGGCGAGCTTGTGAACGACGTGAGGGGCTGCGCCACTCGAGCTGTGGCCCGCTTGGCGGCTCGCTTGGCGATTGCCCAGCGGTGCGTCTCGGAGGGGCCGTCGTAGATCCGGAAGGGCCGTACTTCCCGCAGGAAGCGGCTCAGCAGGCGCTCCTCCAGCACCCCGGAGGCGCCGCAGACCTGGACGGACCGGTCCACGATCCGATTGACGGCCTCCGCGACGAAGGTCTTGGCGATGGACGTCGACGTCGCGGCCGGCTCTCCCGCGTCCAGCTCGCACGCTGCCGCGAGAATCAGCGCGCGGCTCGCGGCCAGGTCGATTTCGGAGTCCGCGATGTGCTGCTGCACCATGCCCAGTTCCGCCAGCGTGCTGCCGAACGCCGGCCGCTGAACGACGTAGTTCAGCGCCAGGTCGTGCGCCCGCCGGGCCAGGCCCAGCCAGCGCATGCAATGCGTCAGCCGGGCGGGCGCCAGACGCACCTGCGCATAGTCGAATCCGAGGTCGACCCGGCCCAGGACGGCCTCGTCGGGCACGACGCACCCGTCGAACACCACCTCGCCGTGGCCGCCGAACATGGCCTCGTCCATCGTGTCGAGGCTGCGGACCACCTGCATCCCGGGGGTTTCGCGGTCGACGAGGAACATCGTCGCGCCGCCCGGGTCGCCCGGCCGGCCGGACGTCCGCGCCATGCAGATCGTGAAGTCGGCACCGGGCGCGCCGGTGATGAACCACTTGTGCCCATCGATCCGCCATCCTCCCGACGTCCGTGTGGCGGTCGTCGTCAGGCGGCGCGGGTCGGCGCCCGCTCCGGGCGCCGGCTCGGTCATCGCGAAGCAGGAACGCACCTCCCCAGCGGCGAGCGGGCGCAGATACCGCTCCTGCTGCTCCGGCGTGGCCACCTCGGCGAGCAGGTGCATATTGCCCTCGTCCGGGGCGGAGATGTTGAGGGCGAGCGGGCCGAGCAGCGAGTACCCCGCTTCCTCGAACACCGGCACCTGGCTGCGTCGGTCCAGGCCGAGGCCGCCCCAGGCGGGCGACAGGTGAGGCGCGAAGACGCCGGCCGCCCGGGCGGCGTCCTGGAGTCGCCGTCGCAGCTCTTCGGGCGCGTCGTGGATCACGCCCAGGGTTTCCTGCTCGATGGGGATCACCACGTCGGCGATGACCTGGCGCGTCCGCCCCGCGACCTCGATGGCCTGTGGATCGTGGGTGAAGCTCACGGCCATGTGGGTCTCCCTGCTTCGCGCGGCACTATCGGCACCACTTCATCGCAGGGAGCCGGTCGTCCGGGAGTACTTCGAGGTGACTCACGTCACGCTCGACCGTTTTCGAGCACCAGTAATCAGGCAGGGATCAGGACGGCGCGGCCCAGGATGCCGCCCGAGCGGAGTCGCCGGATAGCCTCCCCGGCATCCGCGAGCGGGAAGGTCTCGACCTCTGCCCGGATCGTTCCGGCCCGGGCCAGGGCAAGGACCTGCTGCAGTTCCTGGCGACTGCCCCAGTAGGGCAGGGCGACCCGCACCCCCTGCGGCACGCTGCCCTTCTCCAGAACGACGCGGCCGCCCCCGCTGCCCACGACAACGAGGTCGCCGCCGGGCCGCAGCACGCTCATCCCGGCGTCCAGGCTCGTGGCGGCACCGACCATGTCGAGAACCGCGTCGGCGCCCTGACCGCCGGTCGCCGCCATGATCCCCGCCGGGCCGGTTCCGGCGTCGACGATCCGCTGTGCACCGCACCGTCCTGCCAGATGCAGTGCCTCTTCGCGGGCGTCGACGGCCACAACGAGGGCGGGAGTCGTCGCCCGGAGAAGCTGGACGGCCAGATGCCCCAACCCGCCGACGCCGATGACGACGACGACGGGCGCGGTCGGCAGGCGAGCGGCGATCAGGTTCACGGCGTGGAGCGAGGTGAGGCCGGCGTCCGTCAGGGGTGCCGCCTGGACGGGGTCGAGGCCGTCCAAGAGGAGGAGCTGCCGCTCGTCGTTGACGAGCACGCGATCCGCCATCCCGCCGTCGCGGCCCAGTCCTATCCCGGAGAATCCCAGGTCACGCCGGTTCGCGCAGTAGTTCTCGCTGCCCTCCCGGCAGCGTGCGCACTCCCCGCACCCCCACGGCCCGTACACGGCGACTCGGTCACCGACCCGGACAGCCTCTACCTGATCACCCACGGCGGCGACGGTGCCGGCGACCTCGTGACCGAGCGTGAAGGGCAGGCCGGGCCGCAGGAAGTCAGGCGGCTCGTCGATCACGTGCAGGTCGGACTGGCACAGCCCGGCCGCCGCGACGTTCACCAGCACCTCCCGCCCCCGTGGCGGGTGTACGTCGAACTGCTCCAGTCGCGGCGGCCCGCCCGGGGTGGCCAGCCGGACGCCGAGCGCAGTCGCCACGACTAACCTCCCTGATTTGAACTCACTTCAGTTATAGTGTGAGATGTGGTGGGAGCGCAATGCGACCGATGTGGTTGAGCGGGCTGAGCGGGTTGACACGGTTGAGTGGGTTGACACGGTTGAGCGGGCAGTTTTGCCGCGACACGCCCGGCGTGTCGTGCCCAAACTGCCCGCTCAACATGGACGCCGTCGCACCTTTCGCGGCGCAGCTCTTCAGAGGCACGTCTCTGCTCAAGGCGGGAGGCCCGCCGTCCTGGGGTTGACACCCCACCTCAGCCCATCTATACATGGATTGAATTCAGTTCAGTTCGAAGGGATCGCCCGATGGCCGTGGAAGACGACATCCAGTTCGAGCGCGAGAAGAACGTGGCGCGGGTCTGGCTGAACCGACCGTGGAAGAAGAACTGCGTGACCGTCGAGATCCTCAATCGGCTGGACGAGATTGTCCGCGAGGTGGATGCCGACCCGGAGCTGCGGGTCCTGGTCCTGCGCGGGCGGGGCAACACGTTCTGCTCCGGCTTCGACCTCGACGACCTCAAGGCCGACTACATCGGCAGCACGGTTGCTTACGAGGTGGCCGAGCTGTCGGCCCGGATCTGCGACAACCTCTACCGGGCCAAGACCCCGTCGGTGGCGGTGGTCGAGGGCTACGCGACCGCCGGCGGCTTCGAACTGATGATCTCCACGGACTTCGCGATCGCCGCGGACGACGCCCGCATCGGTGACTTCCACATCCGCCGTGCCCTGTTCGGCGGCGCCGGGCCGATCTACCGGGTCCCCCGCATGATCGGGATTCGGAAGACCAAGGAGCTCATGATGACCGGGAAGCTGCTCAGCGGTACGGAGGCGGCCGCCTGGAACCTGGTGAACGCCTCCGCCCCGGCCGACCAGCTCGACGAGACGGTGGACGAGTTCATCAGTCACCTCACGGACAAGAGCCCGTTCCAGATGAACATCACCAAGTCCGCCATCGACCGGGGTCTCGACGCCGACACCGAGTCGCTGATGCTCATCGAGCGGCTGTCGGTGGGCGTCACCCTGCAGTCCGAGGACGCCCGCGAGGGCGTCAGCGCGTTCCTCGAGAAGCGCGAGCCGGTGTGGAAGGGGCGGTAGCAGCCCCGCCCTCGGGCACGACGGCTCTGCACGGCTCGATCTGCCCCGACTGCGGCGTGGCGACGTACCTCGCGCAGTCGGCGTGCCCGCGGTGCGGCGCCGGGCTGCGCGAGGTGGAGCTGTCCCGGCGCGGGCTGCTCTGGAGCTGGACGGTCCAGCGTTACCCGCCGAAGTCGCCGCCGTACGTGCCGCCCGCGACGGGGTTCACGCCCTTCGCCGTCGGGTACGTCGAACTGCCGGAAGGGGTCCGGGTGGCGGCCATCCTGGACGTCCCGCTGGACGACATCGCCATCGGGATGCCGCTGCGCCTCGGCGTGCGCGCGGGGTCAGCCGTGCCGCGCGCGAGGGCCGACCGATGAGCCGGGTCGTGGTGGCCGGTGCGGCCCGCACGACGTTCGGCCGGTCCGACGCGAGCGGCCGGGACCACGCCGTGCGTGCCGTGCGCGCGGCGCTCGCCGACGCGGGGGTCGGCTGGGATCGGGTGGCGGCGGCGTTCGGGGGCAGCGACAACGCGGGCAACGCCGACACCCTCGTCGCGGAGCTGGGGCTGACCGGCCTGCCGTTCATCAACGTACGCAACGGATGCGCGACCGGCGGCAGCGCGCTGGTCAGCGCGGTCAACGCCATCCGCGGCGGCATGGCCGACGTGGTCCTCGCCGTCGGGTTCGACAAGCACCCCCCGGGTGCCTTCGATCCCCGCCCGGAGGACTGGGGACTGGACGACGCCTACGGGCGCGACGGCCTGATGGTCACGACGCAGTTCTTCGGGATGAAGATCCAGCGGTACATGCACGACCACGGGATCAGCCCGCACACGCTGGCCCTGGTGGCGGAGAAGGCCTACCGCAACGGCGCCCGCACGCCTGAGGCCTGGCGGCGCAAACCGCTGACGGCGCAGGAGATCCTGGACTCCGGCATGGTCAGTGACCCGCTGACCCGATTCATGTTCTGCTCGCCCGGCGAGGGCGCGGCCGCCGTCGTGCTGGCCGCCGAGGGCGTTCTCCCCACCGGGAGCCGGACGGTCCGGCTGGACGGCGTCGCCGTCCGCTCGCGACGCTTCGGATCCTTCGAGGTCTTCAGCCCGTGGATTCCGGCGGGCGCCTTGACCAGCGTGTCGGTGAAGGCCGCCGCGGCGGCATTCGAGGCGGCCGGCATCGGACCGGCCGACGTCGACGTGGCCCAGCTTCAGGACACCGAGTCGGGCGCGGAGGTCATGCACCTGGCCGAGTGCGGCTTCTGCGAGCACGGCGAGCAGGAGCGGTTGATCCCGGACGGTACGTTCGAGATCGGCGGGCGGCTGCCGGTGAACACCGACGGCGGCTGCATCGCCAACGGCGAGCCGATCGGTGCGTCCGGCCTGCGTCAGGTGGTCGAGATCGTCCACCAGCTGCGGGGGACCGCCGGAGAGCGGCAGATTCCCGGAACACCCCGTGTGGGGTTCACTCACGTCTACGGCGCTCCAGGGGTCAGCGCGTGCACGGTGCTGTCGTGCTGACCAGCACGCCCGACGTCGAGGATCGCGTCCGGGCCCAATTGCAGTCGCTGCATCGTGGGGTCGACGTCAGCGAGCTCAGGGTCATGCCCGGGGGCCGATCCGGCCTGACCTACCGCGTCCAGGCGGGCTCGCATAGCTACGTCGTCAAGGCGGTCCCGAGTGACCAGCGTCCGGTGGGCCGCAACGACGTCCTGCGGCAGGCCCAGGTGCTGCACGCCCTGGCCGGATCGGGAGTCCCCGTCCCGACCGTCGTCGCGTCGTCCGACGAGCACCCCGCCTGGTTCGCGATGACGCTGGAGCCCGGGGAAAGCGTGGAACCGGCGCTCGACGCTCATGAGCTGTCCGCGGCGCTGATCCGGCAGCGGATGCTGCGGCTGGCCGGTATCCAGCGCCGGCTGCACGATCTCGACGTCACCGGGCTGGATCTTCCCCCGCAGCCGGCGCTGGACCCGGCCGGAGAGCTGGAGCGCTGGAGCCGGACACTGCGCGCGGTCCCGGCTGAACTGCGCCCGCTCGGGGAGGAGCTGCTGTCCGCCCTGGCCGCAGACGTGCCGGGCGGGGTGTCGCCGGCCCTCGTGCACGGTGACCTCCGGCTGGGCAACGTGCTGTGCGTCGCGGCGGACATCACCGCCGTCATCGACTGGGAGATCTGGGGGATCGGGGATCCGCGGATCGACCTCGCCTGGTTCCTGCTGTTCAGCGAGCCGGCCAACTTCCCGGGGATAGGGCGACCGGTCACCGGACTGCCCGGCGAGGAGGAGTTGGTCCGGTGTTACGCCGGTCCCGGCGACGAACTCCCCGACCTGCTCTGGTTCCGGGCCCTGGCCCGCATGAAGATGGCCGCGATCATGGGCCACAACATCAAACGACATCGCCAAGGCAAGCATCACGACCCGGTCCAGGAGCAGCTGCCGCCTACCGTCGCGGCGATGCTGCGCACCGGGCTGGCGCTGCTGACGTGACCCGAGCACCCGGCGGTAATCCCGCCGACAGAAGGTGAGGACATGGACTTCGGCTACTCGCCCCGGACGGCCGAGCTCGTCGCGCAGGTGCGTGCCTTCATGGACCAGCACGTCATCCCGAACGAGCCGGTGTACGAGCGGCAGCTGGCCGAGGCGGAGAACTACCACGCCCTGCCCCCCGTGCTCGTGGACCTCAAGGAGAGGGCACGCGCGCAGGGCCTGTGGAACCTGTTCATGACCCACGGTGACTGGGGCGCCGGACTCACCAACCTGGAGTACGCGCCGCTCGCCGAGCAGATGGGCCGGTCCATCCTCGGCAACGAGGTGTTCAACTGCTCCGCACCTGACACCGGCAACATGGAGTTGCTCGCGCTGTACGGCACCCCGGAGCAGCAGGATCACTGGCTCAAGCCCCTGCTGGAGGCGCAGATCCGCTCGTGCTTCGCCATGACCGAGCCGGACGCCGCCAGCTCCGATGCCCGCAACATCCGGACGAGCATCCGCCGGGACGGCGACAGCTACGTCGTCAACGGCCGGAAGTGGTTCACCTCGGGGATTCTCGACCCGGACTGCAAGCTGATCATTCTCATGGGCGTCACGGATCCCGGCGCGAGCACCTACCACCAGCAGAGCATGATCCTCATCCCGCGGGACACGCCCGGGGTGCAGGTCGTGCGCGACATCCCGGTCTTCGGCTACGTCGACCGCCTCGGGCACGGCGAGGTGCACTTCAGCGACGTTCGCGTGCCTGTTGCGAACATCCTGGGCGGCGAGGGTCAGGGATTCGCCATCGCCCAGGGCCGGCTCGGCCCGGGCCGCATGCACTACGCCATGCGCGCGGTCGGATTCGCCGAGCGGGCTCTGGAACTCATGACGCGCCGCGTCCTGGACCGGCACGCGTTCGGCGGGCCGCTGGCCGACCAGGGCGTGATCGGTGAGTGGATCGCCCGCAGCCGCATCGACATCGAGGCGGCGCGCCTGCTGGTCCTGAAGTCGGCATGGATGATGGACACCGCGGGCAACGCCTCCGCCCGCTTGGAGGTGGCGGCCATCAAGGTGCACGCGCTGGCGGTCGCGCACCAGGTGATCGATCGCGCCGTGCAGGCGCACGGCGCCGCCGGAGTCAGCGACGACACGGTGCTGGCCCGGTTGTACGCGCTCACCCGCGCGTTGCGCATCGCCGACGGCCCGGACGAGGTGCACTTGCGCACCATCGCCCGCATCGAGCTCGGCAAGTACCGAGAGAGGGTGGTCCGATGAGCCACGGCGCACTCGACGGCAAGGTGGCCTTGATCACCGGAGGCTCTCGCGGGATCGGGCTGGGGATCGCGACGCTGTTCCGCGCGGAGGGCGCCCACCTCGTCCTGGCTGCGCGCAAGAAGGCCGGCCTGGACGAGGCCCGCGAGGGCTTGCTCGCCACGGACGCGCCCGGCGACGTTCACGTCGTCGTCGCCAACGCCGGAGAGCCGGATCAGGCCGAGGGTGCCGTCGCGGAGACGGTCGACAGCTTCGGTGCCGTGGACGTTCTGGTCAACAACGCCGCGACCAACCCCTACATGGGCCCGCTCATCGACATCGACCTGCCCCGCGCGGAGAAAACGGCCCGGGTCAATCAGTTCGGCATGCTCGCGTGGATCGGTGCGGCGGCCCGCGCCGGGATGGCGCAGCGCGGCGGCACGGTGGTGAACATCGCCTCGGTCGGCGGATTGCTGGTGGACCCGCACATCGGCTTCTACAACGGCACCAAGGCCGCAATGATCCACATGACCAGGCAGCTGGCCTACGAGCTCGGGCCGTCGATCCGGGTCAACGCCGTCGCGCCCGGCGTCATCAAGACCGAGCTGGCCCGCGCAGTGTGGGAGGTGCGCGAACCGGTGCTCACCAGGATGCTGCCGATGCGTCGCCTGGGCACCGTCGAGGACGTCGCCAAGGCCGCGCTGTTCCTCGCCTCCGAGGCCTCCTCGTGGATCACCGGCCACACCCTCGTCATCGACGGCGGAGCCCTCTGCCTGCCCCGGGCGGTGGAGTCGTGACGGACCAGTTGACGGGCCGGTTGACGGGGCAGGACCCGGCGGCCGTCTTCTCGCTGCACGGCCGGACCGCCGTCGTCACCGGCGCCTCCTCCGGACTGGGCCGCCGCTTCACCACCGTGCTGGCCGCGGCCGGTGCGGACGTCGTCGCCGCCGCGCGCCGGATCGATCGGCTGGAGGAGCTGGCCGCTGGCCACGAGGCGATCCATCCGGTCCGCTGCGACGTGGCCGACGACGACGATCGCAAGGCACTCGTCGAGGCGGCCCTGGAACGCACCGGCCGGCTCGATGTCCTGGTCAACAACGCCGGGATCGGCGCGCACGGCGCGGCGTTCGAGGAGTCGCCGAAGGCGTTCCGTGAGGCCCTCGAGGTGAACCTCGTCGCGCCGTTCCACCTCGCATGCCTGGCCGCGGCCAACGCCGGGGCCGATTCCGGTATGTCCATCGTCAACGTGGCGTCCATCCTCGGGCTGGTCTCCGGATCGCCATTGAGCGGCGCGGGATACGCCGCCTCGAAGGCCGGGCTGATCGGGCTCACCCGGGAGCTGGCCGGTCAGTGGGGCCGTAGCGGCGTGCGGGTGAACGCGCTCGCGCCTGGGTGGTTTCGCTCGGAGATGACGCAGGATCTGTTCGCCGACGAGCGATCCAGCGCCTGGGTGGCGCGCAACACCCCGATGCGGCGGGCGGGCGACGTCAGCGAGCTGGACGGCGCGCTGCTGTTCCTCGCGTCCTCGGCGTCGTCGTACACCACCGGCCAGGTGCTGGTGGTCGACGGCGGGTGGACGGCCCGATGACCGCTCAGAAGGAGGAGAACACACCGATGGCGATGCGCGAGTACATGGCCTGTCTGGACGCCGGCGACCGCGACGGTGCGCTGGCCCAGATGGACGAGGGCCTGGCGTTCCTGCTCGGCCTGCCGAACGGCCAGGTCAGCGGGTCCTCCCGGGCCGACTACGCGAAGTACATCGCTGGGCGGGCCGCGCCGCCGGACCGGGTGCACGACCTCGTTCGCTACACGAGGGACCGTGACGTCGAACTCGCCTACGGCGTGGTGCGCGAAGGCGGCCGGGCCACTGGGGCGTTCATGTCGGCCGCCCGGCTGTCCCCGGATGGGCTCATCCTGCGCTATCAGTCCTTCTTCGACCCCACCTTCTCGCTGGTCGACCTGGAGGGTTCCTGATGGCCGAGACGCCCGGCGCAACGTCGCGGGCGCCGTTCCTCGCCCGCTGGTTCGCCATCATGGACAGCGACTCCGCGTCCGACGTCCTGGATCTGATCAGCGACGACTTCCGGCTGTCCATCGTCTTCTCCACCAGTCCCGGCGAGGCCCAGGACTTCTCCGGCGATCGCGATGCGCTGGTCGTGTACCTCAAGCAGCGGGAGCGCGGAACCCGCACGCACCACGAGCTTGCGGCCAGCGCATCGGACGGGAGCGAGCTCTTTCTCGGTGAGGTGCGCCGGGGCGGGGTGTTCGAGGCCTCGTTCGTCGCAGCGGGACGCATCGGCGGATCAGGCAGGCTCGAGCGCCTGCTGATCTCCCGTTCGCCGGCAGTGCGATTCACTGACTGATGACGCGTCCAGAGGAGAGCGTGTGTACAACCTGATCCTGCTCGCCGCCCGCCCGCCGGAGTGGACTCATGAGCAGTTCATCAGCTGGTGGCGCGGGGACCACGCCGAGCTGACGGTGCAGCTGCCCGGGCTGCGTCGCTGGCTGCACACCGAGGTCGAGGCGGCACTCGAGGCGCGGTCCGAGGGGTGGGACGGCGTCTCGATCCTCAGCTTCGACACTCGCGAGGAGCTGGACGCCGCGCTCTCCAGCCCGGAGTGGAAGGCCGCGGTCGAGCAGGTGGGGGACATGCGGGGCAAACGGATCGCCGTGATGGGTGCCGAGAGCGCGATGTTCGGCGCCGTCGACGGGAGGTAGTCAATGCGGCAGCTCGTGGCCGACTGGGTGACGCGGGTCGAGGCCGGCGATTTCGTGGCGGTCGTCGACGACGACGGCGAGCACTCCGCTCGATGGGTGCTCCAGCAGGCGCGCGCACTCGCCCCGCTGTTCACGGATCCCGCGAGCGGCCGACCCCGCACCGTGCTGGTGCAGGCCGACAACTCCTGGCGCACGGTGGTGGCCACCGTGGCCGCCGGCCTGAGCGGCGCCGTCCTCGCGCTGGTCAACCGGCACTCCACGGCGACGGAGCTGCGTTACGCCGTCGACGACGTCCGCCCGGACGCCGTGCTCGCCGAGCCGAGCGCGTGGCAGGAATGGGATGTCGGCACGCTGCTCGGTGCGACCGCCTCGGACTCCGCGCTGGACGGCTGGCGCTTGGGTGCCACGGCGACGACGGCCGGCCTCGATCGCTGGGCGGGTGGGTGCGTCATCGGGATGACGTCGGGATCGACCGGCCGTCCGAAGGGTGTCGTGCAGACCGAGGAGGCGTTCCGGTACGCCTGTGGCTGCACCATCGACGCCAACGACCTGCGGCCCGGGGACCCGATCGCGGCGATCGTCCCGCTGTCCTCCACGGCGGCCTTCTGTTTCGGCGTGGCGATGGGGCTCATGCTCGGCGGGCCGGTCGTCACAGCCCTGCGGTGGCGGCCGGAGGAGATGGTCGCACGCTTCGCGGGCCAACGCGTCCGCTGGGTGATGTGTGTGCCGACGATGGCCCTGCAACTGGGTCGCGCGGCGGCCGAGCTCGGTGCGCCGGGCGCGCTGGGCTCGATGACGGTGGGCGGCGGCCCGATGGACCCCCAGACGCTGCACCGCGCCGAGACCAGCCTCGGCACCCGCATCCTGCGGGTGTTCGGCATGTCGGAATGTCTCGGGCACACCACGTCCCGGCCGGACGATCCGCAGGCCGTGCGGCTGGCCACGGACGGTCGGCCGTTCCCTGGCACCGAGGTGCGCGGCCTCGACGCGGAGGGGCGGCCCGCGCCGCTCGGCGTGCCGGGCCGGGCACAGGTCCGCGGACCCTCTCTCTTCCTGGGCTACGCCAGGGAGGGTGCGGTGGCCGCGGTGGAACTCGCCGACGACGGCTTCTTCGCGACCGGAGATGTGGTGGTGCGCAACGACGACGGCACGATCAGCATCGTGGGACGAGAGAAGGACGTCATCATCCGGGGCGGCCGCAACATCGACGTGATCGAGGTGGAGTCCGCGGTGGCGAGCCATCCGTGGGTGAACCAGGCATGTGTCGTCCCGTTGCCAGATCCGGAGCTCGGCGAGCGGATCGGCGTTCTGGTGGTGCCGGAGCCGGGGCGGCACGTGGGCCTGGACGAGTTGCTGGAACACGTGCGCGTCAGGGGACTGTCCAAGACGAAGTGGCCGGAGTTCGCCTTCGAGGTGGACGCTCTGCCGCAGACCACGGTGGGCAAGCTGTCGCGGAATGCTGCGCGGGATCTGGCGGCGCGGCTGCACGTCGAATCGAGCGGCCCGGCGGCCATGTCCCGGGTGCCGCGGGCGTCCCGGGTGCCGGCGGGCCCCAGCTGATGACCGAGCTGATGCCTGAGCTGATGCCTGAGCCCGATCGGCACGCCTGGACGGCGGGTGGCCCGCAGCGGGTGGCACCCGGCGTCCACCGGATGCCGTTGCCGCTGCCGAACGACGGGCTGCGTGCCGTCAACGTGTACGTCGTCGATCTGCCGGACGGGGTCGCGCTGATCGACGCCGGATGGGCCACGGCGGAGTCGATGCGAAGCCTGGAGCAGGGTCTTGCCGCGCTCGGCCGCGATCCAGGCGACGTGCGGACCATCATGGTGACGCACATCCACCGGGACCACTACACGCAGGCGGTCCGGCTGCGGCAGAAGTTCGGCGCGCGAGTCCACCTCGGCGCCGGCGAGCAGCCGGGTCTGGCAACCTTGCAGGCCATCGCCAGCAATGTGCCGGTCACTGCGCTGCAGGAGCTGCGCCGGGCCGGGGAGACGCAGCTGGCGGAACGGATTCGCCGCCGGGCCGAGGCGCACGACGACTTCGACCCCACGATGTGGGAGGCGCCTGACGGGTGGCTGGCTGCGGGTGTCACGGACATGGGCGGACGCGCGGTTCGCGTCGTGCCGACACCCGGCCACACGCGCGGCCACGTGGTATTCCTGGACGAGCCGAATGGGCTGCTCTTCGCCGGCGACCACGTGTTGCCGCACATCACGCCGTCCATCGGGTTCGAGCTCTCCGATCGGCGCACCCTGCCGCTCGCGGAGTTCCTGGACAGCCTCACCCTGCTCCGCGGATTCGCCGACGCGCGGCTCCTGCCGGCGCACGGCCCGGTCACCGGCAGCGTCCATCGCCGGGTGGAGGAATTGCTGACGCACCATCGGATCCGGCTTGCCGAGTGTGCGGAGGCGGTCTCGTCGCGAGGGGCGGCCACCGTGGGCGAGGTGGCCGCCACGCTCACCTGGACCCGGCGGCGGACGCCCTACGCGGCGCTCGATCCGTTCAACCAGATGCTCGCCGTCTGCGAGACGGCCGCGCACTGTGAGGTGCTGGTGCAGCGTCGGGTGCTCGACGTCCGGCTGGACGGCACGGTGGCGACCTACCGGCAGGTCAGCTAAACTGAATTTGATTCAACTCGGGAGGTAGGCGTGTCGACGATCGCGGTCCGTGCCGAGGCGGGTGATGCGGGGGCTGATCGGCGAGCCGAAGCCGCAGGCCCCGAGGCGATGCGCCGGCGCGGCATCGACGTCGACCCAGCGCTGCTGACGCTCACCTCCGAACAGGAGGAACTGCGCGGGATCGTGGCGGACTTTGTCGCGGAACTGTCCGGTCCGGATGACGTCCGGCGTCACGCTGCTTTCCCCGGCGGATACGACCCGGCGCTGTGGCGGCGCCTCGCGCGGGAGCTGGGCCTGGCGGGCATCGCGATCCCGGCCGAGTACGGCGGAGCGGGCGGGTCGTTCACCGACCTGGCCGTCGTCCTGCAGGAGGCCGGTCGCGGGCTCCTGTGCGCGCCGCTGCTGTCCACCGTGGTTCTGGCCACCTCCGCGCTCCTGGCCTCCGGCGACGAGCGCACCTGCCGGCAGTACCTGCCTGGCATCGCCGACGGATCTGTCGTCGCGACTCTTGCGGGCACGGCTGGACGGGCTGGGTCGTCCGACACCGGCGCTCGGCGGGAGGCCGCGGGATGGCGCGTGGACGGCACCTATGACTTCGTGCTGCATGGAGCGACGGCGGATGTCGTGCTGCTGCCGGCGCAGACCGAGGAGGGGCTCGGTCTGTTCGCGGTTGACGGGAACGCCCCGGGCCTGGCCCGAAGCGCGAGAACGGTGCTGGATCCGACGCGGCCCCAGGCCGCGCTCCGGCTGGCCGACGTTCCCGCGACACTCGTGGGCCCGCCCGACGAGGGTGCTGCGATAGTCGACCTGGCACTCGACATCGGCCGGGCCGCGCTGGCCGCCGAGCAGGTGGGAGCGGTCGAGCACGCGTTGCACGCCTGCGTGGCCTTCGTGTCGCACCGCCATCAATTCGGCCGACCGATCGGATCCTTCCAAGCGGTCAAGCACCGGTTGGCCGATCTTCTCGTGGAACTGGAGGGTGCGCGCAGCGCTGCCCGGTACGCCGCCGCGTGTGTCGACGCGGCGCCGGCCGAGCTCCCGGTCGCGGCCTCGGTCGCGCACGTCGCATGCAGTGAGGCGCTGGAGCTGGCGGCGCGGGAGTACGTGCAGCTGCACGGCGGCATCGGGTTCACCTGGGAGCACCCGGCGCATCTGTACGTCCGCCGGGCCCGGGCGGACGCCGTCCTCTTCGGCACCATCGGCCGGCACCGGGCCCGCCTGGCCGCACTCATCGGCATCGGCGGCAGGGAACTCGAAGGAGATGCGGCGCGTGACTGACACAGGGTCCGGCGTTCCGCCGCCCGAGGAGTTCCGCGCCGAGGCGCGGCGCTGGCTGGCGAGCGTGGCCGCGCCGCGAGCGGATGCCGCCGCGTGGGGGACCGGCACGGACTCCGTCGCCGTGTTCGAGAACTGGTCGCCGGAGGAGGAGCGCGAGCACACGGACCGGATCCGCGGCTGGGAACGATTGCGGTACGACAGCGGCTGGGGCGCGCTCGCCTTTTCCCCGGACGTCGGCGGCCGCGGCCTTCCCGGCCACTACGAGCACCTGTACCGGTCGGAGGAGGCGGCGTTCGAGGTCCCCCGGCGCACCGAGGTCTTCCCGGTGACGCAGCAGCTGATCGCGCCCGCCATCGCCATCTGGGGAACGCCGGAACAGCAGACGCGGTGGCTGCCGCCGATGTTGCGCACGGACGAGCTGGCCTGCCAGCTGTTCTCCGAGACGGAGGCGGGTTCCGACCTGGCGTCGGTCCGGACCCGCGCGGCGCGCGACGGCGACGGGTGGCGACTGAGCGGGCACAAGGTGTGGACGTCCGGAGCGCGGGTCGCCACCTGGGGCGCAGCGGTGTGCCGTACGGACCCCGACGTCCCCAAGCACGCAGGGATCACAGTGTTCCTGGTGCGGATGGATGCACCGGGAGTCACCATCCGCCCGATCCGCCAAATGACCGGCGGGGAGAGCTTCAACGAGGTCTACCTGGACGACGTCGTGGTGCCGGACGGCGATCGGCTCGGCCCGGTCGGCCAGGGCTGGCGCGTGACGCAGACGATCCTCGCCGCAGAGCGTCTGGACTCCGGCACGCTGGGCCTCGACAACGCCGCGGCGGCGCTGGAACTCGCCGCGCACCTGGACCGACCGCTGTCCGGTGCGGAGCGGGATCGGGCGGCGCAGCTGTTCGTCCGAACCGTCGTCCAGCGCGCCCTCGGGCTGCGCGTGACGGCGACGCTGGCGGCCGGTCGCCAGCCGGGCCCGGAGGCGTCGGTCGGGAAGCTGCACGCCACGCGGACGCTGCGGGAGACCACCGACCTCGTGGCCGAGTTGCTCGGACCGCAGCTGACGGCCGACACCGGGGCTTGGGGGACCTTCGCCTGGACGGAACACCTACTCGGCGCTCCGGGTTACAGCATCGCGGGCGGAACGGATGAGATCCAGCGGACCATTCTGGCGGAGCGGGTGTTGGGTCTGCCGCGGGAGCCGGCTCGAGGAGCGGCATCGTGAGCGCTTCAGGCTCGAACCGAGATCGGGTCGGGTCTAGGCTGAGCGACACGCTCGGGGACGGGTCCGCGGTGCGATCCACGTCGTCGGTCGGAAGACGCCGTGCAGGCCGGGAAAGGGGAGGCGGGATGGTAGCTGCCGTCGAAAACGGTGGGGGACCGCGTTCGAAGCGGAGCGCCATCCTGCGAGCCGCCGTCGAGTGCTTCGGCGACGTCGGATACGAGCACACGAAGTGGTCCGAAGTGGCCGACCGCGTCGGCATCGGCCAGACGGCGCTGTACCACTACTTCGAATCGAAGGCGCACTGCCTGCTCACCATCATGCACATGCGGCTGCAGGAATCGCTGGATCGCTTCAAGGAGGTCAGTGCCGGGCTGCCGCCCGTCGACGCGTTGCGCGCGGGTGTCGCCAGCGCCTACGACGCCAACGACTTCGAGGTGCTGCAGACCCGGATCCTGCACAGCCACATCGATTTGCTGGCGACGCCACGTGCCTCGGAGCGCGAGGAGGAGGAACGCCAGGCCTCGCGGGTGCTGGTGCGCGAGATCGAGCGGGCGTGGATCTCGGTCATCGAGCGCGGCATGGCCGACGGCAGTCTCGTGCCGCGCGATGCCAGGACGATGGGTCGCGCGGCGCTGGGCCTCATCATCAGCGTGTGGGATTGGTACCGGCCGGGCGGGCCCATGACGCTGCCTCAGGTCACGCAGTTCATCGAGGGGTGCATCTTGCGCATGCTTGGCCCCGACCCGGTCGGCTCCCAGGCATCCGTCAGCGCGCCGTCCAGCCGCCGTCCACGTAAAGCTCGGAGCCGGTCATGAAGGTCGACTCGTCCGAGACGAGGAACGCGATCGTGGCGGCCACCTCCTCGGGCTGACCGAGCCGGCCCATCGGTGTGCCCTCGACCATCGCGGCATGACGGGGTGTGCCGGCCCACAGCCTGCGCGAGGTCTCGGTCTCGATGAAGCCGGGGTGCACCGAGTTGACCCGCACACCGCGCTGCGCCCACAGCAGGGCGGCGTTCTTCGTCATCGTCCGGACGGCGCCTTTGGCGGCGTGGTAAGAGAATTCGCGCCCGAATCCGCCGACTGTGCCGAAGATCGAGCAGATGTTCACGATCGAGCCGCCCCCGGACGCTTCGATGCGCGGGCCGACATGCTTCATGCCCAGCCAGACGCCGGTCTGGGTCACGCCGATGACGCGCTCCCAGTCGCGCACGTTCTCGGATTCGACGGTTCCGCGGGACGCTATCCCGGCGTTGTTGACCAGGGCGTCGACCCGGCCGCCGGTCACGTCGTCCAACGCCGTCACGAGGCTCTGCCACGCCGCTTCCTGTGCCACGTCGAGGACGACGGGATGCGCCTGGCCGCCGTTCGCACTCAGCTCCTTGGCCAGCCGCTCGCAGCGATCCAGGTCCAGGTCGGTCACGATGACGGTCGCGCCCTCCTCGCCGAGCCGATGCGCCGTCGCCGTTCCGATGCCGCCGGTCGCGCCGGTGAGGACGACGACCTTGCCGTTGAGCCCGCGCAAGGATGACCTCCCGATTACTTGTATTGAACTCAGTTCAATATCGTGACACGCCCCGGGGCGGGTGTCCAGTGACCCGCCGCGCCGGGGCGGGGTGGGTTGGGCGGGCAGTTTTTGGCCCACACGCCCGGCGGGGCGGGGCCAAAAAGCCCCCCCCA
>Ga0081539_10001876_pt1 | contig 32944 bp, 45 predicted proteins | sample TabmetS4T2R2_FD_71023 | JGI IMG/M metagenome (GOLD analysis project Ga0081539, IMG submission 71023) | Tabebuia heterophylla rhizosphere microbial communities from the University of Puerto Rico - S4T2R2 | ecosystem: Host-associated > Plants > Roots > Rhizosphere ... | reverse complement strand
GGGGGGCAGCGCGCTAAAGGGTCTTTTGGATGAAGTTGACCTGAATAAGCTTATTAAGTCATTAACTAAAGAAAGTGAAGAAGTAAAAGGCCAGCGTAAGAAGAAAATCATGAAGCGCCTGCGCCTTCTTGAGAGCATGCAGCGAGCCGGAATTAAGCCGAGTAGCATGTGTGTGAGCGTTCTGCCGGTAATTCCGCCCGACTTGCGGCCCATGGTTCAGCTGACCGGTGGTCGGTTTGCTACGTCTGACCTTAACGATTTATACCGCCGTGTGATAAATCGAAATAACCGGTTGAAAAAATTGATTGAACTCAACGCTCCCGAAGTCATCCGCCGTAACGAACAGCGTATGCTCCAGGAAGCGGTTGATGCACTAATCGATAACAGCAGTGCGCGCTCGGGAAGAGCGGTCGCGGCTACCGGCCAACGCCGACGCTTGAAGTCACTCAGTGATATGCTGAGAGGTAAACAAGGCCGCTTCCGCCAAAACCTGCTTGGCAAACGAGTTGACTATTCGGGCCGCAGCGTGATTGTGGCTGGACCAGAATTGCAGATGGATCAGTGCGGGCTGCCAAAAACCATGGCGCTCGAGTTGTTTAAGCCGTTCGTCATTGGACGTCTAATCGACCAGGAACTTGCCCACAATATCCGCAGCGCCACTCGTATGATAGAGGCCAACGACTCGATGGTCTGGGACGCGCTCGATGAAGTTATTAAAGACAAATTCGTCCTTCTTAACCGTGCTCCGAGCTTGCATCGTCTGAGTATCCAGGCATTCAAACCGGTACTAATTGAAGGAAAAGCCATCCAGCTCCATCCGCTCGTTTGTAAGGGCTTCAACGCTGACTTCGACGGTGATCAAATGGCCGTACACTTGCCGCTATCCCTGGAATCTCAGACCGAAGCGCGGCGCATCATGGCTTCCAACAAGAACTTGCTTAAGCCCGCCGACGGGTCGCCTATCCTACACGTCGAACAAGATATAGTTCTTGGCTGCTACTACTTAACGTATCAGAAGAAAGAAATGACAAATGAGAAGCCGCACTCCTTTCTCGATGTCGATGAAGCCCTGATGGCTTTTGACGAGGGCCAAATCAAGCTTCAGAGTCCGGTAAGCGTGCCTTTCCGAGGAGAAACACGGGAAACAACTTTAGGTCGTTTATTGTTTAACGAAATATTTCCAGAAGATTTCCCCTTCCAAAACGAGCCGATGACCAGCAAAAAACTAGACATTGTAATGAGTCTCACCTACCAGCGCTATGGCCAAGACGTAACAGCAAGCATTGCTGACGAATTAAAAGACCTCGGATTTAGATACGCCACATATTCGGGCTTATCGATTGGTATGGAGGACTTCCAGGACCTGAATGAGCTGAGCAAAATCGTTGACGAAGGTGAGAAACGAGCGACTGAAATTAGCAAGCAGTTTAATAACGGCTTTATCACCGACGATGAGCGCTATCGCCTAACGATAGAGGCCTGGACCGACGTTGACTCCCAGGTTGAAAAAGCACTTTCGGAACAATTTGCCACCGAAGAAAATACTATGTCAATTGCTGTTGCTTCGGGAGCGAGAGGTAACTTGAGTCAGATGAAGGACTCGGTAGGAATGATCGGCATACGGGCTGATGCTACCGGCCGGGCTATGGAGTTGCCTGTTAGAAGCAACTACAAGTATGGTCTTGATCCCTTGGAGTATTTCACGGCTACACGAGGCACACGAAAGTCATTGGTTGATATCGCGCTCCGAACCGCTGACTCGGGGTACTTAACACGACGGCTAGTGGATGTCGCTCAAGACGTATTTACCATCGATGAGAAAGAAGATGATCCGGGATTCGCTATCTTGCGCAGCGACTCCGAGATGATTGGAACCAGTTTCGGCCAGAGAATGGAAGGCCGTTATGCCGCTGAGGCTATTAAAAAGTATGTCAAGCGCGGGGATTTAATTACCCACGAAACCGCGCAGGCGATTGAAGCTGATGAGTCAATAGATTCGGTCAAAATCATGAGCGTGCTGAGTTGTCCAACACCTCGAGGGGTAAACCGCAAGTGCTACGGAATTGACCTGGCTACTGGGGAGTTGGTAGCCGGCGATCACCCGATTGGTGTCATTGCAGCTCAAAGCATCGGTGAGCCCGGAACGCAACTGTCGCTCGACTCTAAACACCGAGCCGGCGCGGTTACGGCAGGCGACGACGTAACGCAAGGCTTAACCCGTGTTGAGGAGCTTTTGGAGGTTCGAACCCCTAAAGGTCAGGCGTACCTAACCGACATCAGCGGGGTTGTGAATCTTTGGGAAGAAGGTGAACAATATATCGTACAGGTTACCGCTAAAAAGCAGAAAAAAGTAAGCTTTGAACTAGGTGAGCGACAACCCAAAGTTTCTGATAATGAAGAAGTTGAAATAGGCAGTGTCCTAGCTGCTAACGAAGACGGTTCAGATCCGATTACCGCACCTTTCACCGGTAAAGTCAGCGTCGATAATAGTGCTGTTACTCTGGCCCCAACCGCCAAAAGCATCATGCGTTATGAAATTCCCAGCTTTAGGCAAATGGTTATAGCCGATGGGGATTACGTAGAAGCTGGACAACGCCTGACCAACGGATCGATCAATCTCCACGATCTCATGCGCCTGCGAGGTGTTGAGGACACACAGCGCTATATCATGAACGAGGTCCTATATATCTTTAGCAGCCAAGGGCAGACAATTTCGGATAAACACCTCGAGGTTATTATCCGCCAAATGTTTAGCCGCGTCCAAATTGAGGATTCCGGAGACAGCGAGTTTATAACTGGTGATATTGTCAGCAAATGGTCGGTCGACGAAGTCAATGAGCAATTGATTGCCGCCAAGAAGCGGCCGGTCAAATACAATCAATTGCTACTTGGAATCACCAAGGCCTCACTGAGTACCGAATCGTTCCTCTCAGCCGCGTCATTCCAGGACACCACTCGGGTGCTAATTTCCGCGGCTACCAGCGGCCGAGTCGATAATCTTTATGGTCTTAAGGAAAACGTTATCCTTGGTCGTCTAATCCCCGTCGGAACCGGCATTAAAGACGAACTCGCAACCGCCGAAAACGTTGTCTCTAAAGAGTAATAATGCTAAGATTGAGCAAAGGTTACGGGTTGCAGGTGGCGGGTTACAGCCGTTCTTTATTTTCTGTAACCTCTAACCTGTTCACTCTAACCTAAAAACTCCGCAGGAGATTTGTATGCCCACAGTTAATCAACTAATCCGTAAACCACGTAAACAGCTCGGCAAACGATCTAAGTCGCCGGCTTTGAACCGCGTGGTAAATAATCTTAAGACAGTCAGCTATGATAAGTCAGCGCCGTTTAAGCGAGGGGTATGTATTCGCGTGACTACTAAAACCCCTAAAAAGCCGAATTCGGCTTTGCGTAAAGTGGCGCGTGTCCGTCTGACGACTGGCCAAGAAGTCTGGGCTTACATTGGCGGCGAAGGCCATAACCTGCAAGAACACGCGGTGGTGCTAGTGCGCGGTGGACGGGTAAAAGACCTGCCAGGTGTGCGCTACCACATCGTAAGGGGTAACTTGGATCTTCAGGGAGTGCAGAACCGTAAAAAAGGCCGCTCTAAATACGGTTCTAAGAAGGGCAAGTAAGACATGCCGCGTAAAGTTACAAAATCCTTAGTTCGGCCGGTGGAACCCGATCGCATCTATAATAATACTGCGGTGTCTAAACTTATTAACCGCGTGATGCAAGACGGAAAAAAGCAGACGGCCGAGCGCCTGGTTTATAAAGGTCTGCAAAAAGCCGCTACACAACTCAAAGTCCAAAACCCTTTAGAAGTTTTTGAGCAGGCGATGAAGAACATCCAGCCCCACCTCGAGACACGTTCTCGTCGAGTCGGTGGCGCTAATTATCAAATTCCTTTTGAAGTTAAGGGCCAGCGGCAACAGCACCTGGCCATCATGTGGTTTGTGGCGGCTGCTCGAGAGCGTAAGGGCATGAGCATGGAAGACCGTATCGCAGCGGAGCTAGTTGAGGCATATAACAGCAGCGGCGTGGCGGTCAAGAAAAAAGAAGATACTCATAAAATGGCCGAGGCCAACCGGGCCTTCGCTCATTTCGCTAGAAACTAAAATGAAAAAACTTACTTTAATACCTGCCTACGAAATAACCCCAGACACTCTGACGGATAGCGGTTCTTTTATAGTGACTCAATGGGGAGAATGGCCAAGAAGTCGTCATGAAATTTTTGATGAATTGGTTCAGAATGCCGTTCCAGATTCAGTAGGCTTCTCAGCACGACTACTTAGGCCACACGAGTTTGAGGCTATAAAGGGGATTGCTACGAGTGTCTTTAATGGGTACGGTATTGAACAGCTGTACATAAAAGATCGCTCTCGTGAAACAATCCGCCTTATTGGAAAATTGGCTAATATACAATTAGAAATTCCCAATCTCTACTAGATATGTCTATGGCTGAGAAGAAGTATCAACTAGAGCAGGTTAGAAATATCGGTATCATTGCCCATATTGACGCTGGCAAGACCACCACTACCGAGGGAATTCTGTACCGTACCGGCCTTAAGCACAAAATCGGCGCGGTGCACGAGGGTGAGACAACTACCGACTGGATGGCGCAGGAAAAAGAACGCGGAATAACCATTACAGCAGCAGCTGTCACCTGTTTTTGGAAGGACCACAAAATTAATATTATCGACACCCCAGGTCACATTGACTTTACGGTTGAAGTCGAGCGATCCTTGCGCGTCTTAGATGGCGCGGTAGTGGTTTTTGACGGCAAAATGGGCGTTGAGAGCCAATCAGAAACCGTCTGGCGACAAGCCGACAAATACAACGTTCCGCGCATCTGTTTTATCAATAAAATCAACCAGACCGGCGGCGATTTTTATAAGAGCTTAGAGAGTATCCATCAGCGTTTAAATCGGCGCGCCCATCCAATTCATCTTCCGCTCGGCTTTGAGCAATCAATCAGTGGCGTGGTCGATCTCATAACCATGAAAGCCTACAGTTATAAGCAATTTCAAGATAAGGAATTGATCGAAGGCGAGATTCCCGATGATATGAAGGAAAAAGCCACGCGATACCGAAGCTTGCTAATCGAAGCCGCTGTCGAATCCGATGACTCGCTCCTTGAGAAGTATTTAGAGCAAGGTGAAGAGAGCTTAAGCGAAGACGAAATCCGCCTGGCTATCCGCAAAGCCGTTTTATCCGGCCAATTCTTTGCCGTTAGCGGTGGCGATGGCCGCGGTGTAATTGTCGAGAAACTGCTTGATGCGGTTAATGACTTTTTGCCAAGCCCACTCGACCGTGGCAGCACATGGGGTACGAACCCCAAAAATGGCGAAGAAGTCGAACGTAAACCAAGTGTTGGTGAACCGTTCACGGCGCTTGCCTTCAAAGTCGCGACCGACCCTTTCGTTGGCAAGCTGGTTTTCTTTAGAGCATATTCGGGCAAGATTAGCGCCGGCAGCTATGTTTTTAATAGCTCGACCGGAGAGAAAGAACGTGTAGGCCGTATTGTACGTTTGCATGCCGATAAACGCGAAGATGTTACTGAAGTAGAGGCCGGCGACATTGCCGCGATCGTCGGTCTTAAGGGTACGACTACAGGTAACACCCTGAGTGACGTCACAAATCCGATTGTTCTTGAAAGTATTAATTTCCCAGAACCGCCCGTTAGCATCGCTATCGAGCCTAAAACCAAGGCCGACCAGGAGAAAATGAGCCAAGCGCTGGTACGCTTAGCCGAAGAAGATCCAACTTTTCGTATTAAGGTCGATCATGAAACCGGCCAAACCATCATCTCAGGAATGGGCGAGCTACATTTAGAGATCATTGTCGATAGGATGAAACGCGAATTTACGGTTGATGCCAACGTCGGTCAGCCGCAAGTGGCTTATCGCGAGACAATCCGCAAAGATGGTGTAGAGGCCGAAGGAAAGTACATTCGTCAGACCGGCGGACGCGGACAGTACGGCCACTGCTGGCTGCGAATCTCCCAGAACGAAGCCGGTGAGGGCTTTGAGTTTATTAACAGCATCAAAGGAGGCGTAATTCCATCTGAATTCATACCGGCGGTTCGCTCGGGCGTTGAAGAAGCCATGGCTAACGGTGTTATAGCGGGTTATCCGGTAGTAGACGTAAAAGTTGAATTGTATGACGGCAGTTTTCATGAAGTCGACTCGTCTGAAGTGGCTTTTAAGATTGCCGGCAGCACGGCTTTGCAAGACGCTGTGAAAAAGGCCGCGCCGGTGATTCTGGAGCCGATTATGAAGTTGGTCGCTATAACTCCTGAAGATTTTATGGGCGATGTCATCGGTGACCTCAACTCAAAGCGTGGCCGGGTGGAGAATATGGAAGATCTAAGCCCTGGTATCAAACAAATTACCGCCTACGTGCCACTCGGCGAGATGTTTGGTTACACCACCAATCTTCGAAGCATGACCCAGGGTCGGGCATCAAGCACCATGGAACTTGACCATTACGCTGACGTACCACCAAATGTCGCCGAAACAATAGTCGCTCGATCGGGGAAGTAATTAAATTTATTGACTGTGCGGATTTTAGGGATATAGACTAACTCTGATGGTGAATATTAGTGTCCATAAAGCAATTGGATTGTTTGTCAGAAAACCCAAGCTACTTTTGTCGCCGTCGATAGCTTTACGAGGAGTAACATCGAAAAGCGGCTTAGGGGTTTATGCCAGCTCGGATACGCTATTCAAAGGCGCGGTTTTCGGCCGCGACTCACTAGTGGTTGCTGAAGACTTAATGACCCTTCGCCCACTACTGGTAAGGCGCATTTTACTGTCGCTTGGCAGACTTCAAGGACTAGCACATCATAGCCCTAACGAGGAGGAGCCCGGTAAAATTATCCACGAGTATCGAACCAAAACAGTCGATAAAAAGCCATTATCCGGCAAGCCGCTGGAAATATTTGAGGACTTGGCGGCTCGCTGGGGCGGCACTGACGATGTTCTTGTCTATTTTGGTTCGGTCGATTCAACACCGCACTTTATTCGTACACTTGGAGCTTATTGTGGGATTTACGGACAGACCTTCCTTTCAAGTCACATAGTTCGCCGCGATGGCCACACTGTAACCATGCAGCAGGCGATGGCCGATGCATTGAAGTGGCTGGAAAATAAACTTAACTCCTCAAAAAGCGGTCTGCTGGAATATCATGCACACAATAAAGAAGGCATTAAGAATCAGGTGTGGAAGGACTCCAATGAGTTTTATATCCATGTCAATGGACGAGCGGTTAACCACTTAAAGCCGGTCGCCTCAATCGAGGCTCAGGGACTGGCATACGATGCGCTAGTGGCCGCCGCTGACTTTATACCGGAAAGAGCCGAAGTGTTGCGTGATAAAGCTGTAAAGCTGCGTGATCGCACAATAGAACTCCTGTGGCGTGAAGATAAGCAATACTTTGCTCTAGGTACAGATTATGATGATAAAAATAAGTTACGTATCATTCGGACTACAACAGCTAACCCAGCCTCGCTGCTAAACAGCAAATTTTTTGACAAACTCCCAGCACCCATACTTAAGAAATACGTGGGAGGTGTTGTCCAAAATATTATGGGAACAGATTTTCTAACGGATGCCGGAGTACGTAGTCGGGCGCTGAGCGAGGCGAATTTAATTCCTTTTTGGGATTACCATGGCGGATATGTCAGCTGGCCCAAAGAAACATTTGACGTAGCTAAGGGCCTACGACGACAAGGCTTTCCGCAGCTCGCTAAACAGCTGGAAAATCGCCTTTTGAATGTGGTTAGAAAAAGCCGCGGCTATCCTGAGTTTCTGTATGTTGATCCGCGGGGACGCGTGCTGGGAGCGTCATCGAAAGCCCATAGACACACTCATAAATTAACCGTCAAAAGTACCAATATTCCGGAGAGCGTTCAGGCGTGGACAGTGTCGGCTATCGTTGCAATAACTGCCGAACGCCGGCTAGGAATCCGGCTAGGTAAGATCACTCAGCAATCATGGCAGGCCGATCTTGAAGAAGAAGTTCTGACCCATATTCCAAAGGTCGATCACCTAAAGAGCAACCGGACTCTAGAAGCAAGGTATCCTGACTATCCTTATGAACTGAGTGAGGACCAATTTTAACATGAGAGTGGCTATCGTTGCCGGACCTTATATTCCTATTCCGCCGCCAAAATATGGAGGCACCGAAAGGGTCATTGCTTATCTGATACAAGGACTCAAGGAGCGCGGGCACGAGCCGGTGCTTTTTGGCCCGGCGGATTCAAAACCGGGCTGCGAGTTAATACCTGTGGTCGGCAAACATATTTTCTTTCCTCGTACGAAGGCCGGCTTAGCCGAACACCGGAGGAAGGAGAAAGATGTTGAAAAGTATACTATGAAGCTTTTAAGAGCAAACTTAAGCCGTCTGGATATTATTCACTCACATGGATTCGACCTTAAGGGTTTTGAGGACTTTCCCAATTTAACGACGATTCATGGTCCGATAATTTTTAAGCAACTCGAATATTACACCAAACGGAAAGATCTGTTTTTTGCCTCTATATCTAAAAACATGCAAGACTCCTATCCTGATCTCCAGTGGATCGGTACGGTTTATAATGGAGAGAATCCCAAAGAATTCCCCATCATTAAACGCCCAGAGGACTACGTTTGTTTTATCGGCCGATTGGATCGAGAAAAAAACCCTCATTTGGCCGTTGAACTAGCTATTAGCGCCGGCATCAAGATAAAACTGGCCGGCAAAATCGATTTTTTGGGCGATGATTATTTCAAAACTGAGGTAAAAAAATATCTAAAGCATCCGCTTGTTGAATACTTGGGCGAGCTCGACCGTAAACAAACTATTAAGCTAGTGAGCAAAGCCCGTCTCAATCTTCACCCGACAGGATTTAGGGAGCCGTTTGGTTTAACCGTGCTAGAGGCGGCTTACAGCGGCACGCCAACGATGGCGATAGCCCGTGGATCAATGCCCGAGCTGATAGAAGAAGGTAAAACCGGGCTTTTGGTCGAGGACTTTATTGAAGGATATCACCAGCTTGACGAGCTTTTCACTATGGATAGAGAATACATTGCAAAACGCGCAAGGCGGCTATTTAATTATCAAGTGATGGCTAAGCAGTACATGAGGGCTTATAGAAAAATTGGCTTAATCTATCACATGCGGCAGAAAGAAGAACAGAAGATTGAACGTATGACCATAAAAAGCCAAAAAGAAATTGAAAATGTGTGGTCTAGAGACGTCAAGCGTCGCGCACTCCAGCAGAAGATGAAATTGACTAAAAATAAACGCTCGTGACCTTGACAACATCAATCCAGAATCGTTATAAATCAATATATCGCAAGATTTAGGGAGAACGCGCAAGCAATCTTATCCCCCGGGCAGGGCGTACAGCAACCCGGAATGGGCGAAGCGCTATATGCTAGATCTGAAAAAACGAAAGAAGTTTTTTATATTGCTAGTGAAGTAGCAGGACTTGATCTTAAAGAAGTTTGTTTCGGTAGCGATACGGCTCGACTCGATGAGACCGTTGTAGCTCAACCGGCTATAGCAGCCGTAACAATCTCAGAGTACTACCATCTTAAAAAGTTGGGCCTAAGCCCAGATCTTGGCATGGGTCATAGTATGGGCGAAGTGCCGTTGTTAGCAATGGCCGGCGCCTTATCTATTCGTGATACGTTTCAGTTGCTTCAAGTTAGGGCGGAATCAACATCAAAAGCTAGCGAAGCTAGGCCGGGAGCGATGACAGCTGTGCTTGGCCCGCTCAAAGAGCAGATCCGGGACATAAGCGAACCAATATTGGCTAGCGGTCGAATGGCGCTTGCCAACTTAAATAATAGAACGCAACACGTTCTAAGTGGCGACCATGAGCAAATCCAAAAGCTCGAAGAACGCATTAGACAGTTGAAGATTACAGAAAAAATCAGGATAGGATTTAAACGATTATCGATTTCAGGCGCCTTCCACTCTGCCTATCACATGGCCGAAGCATCGGCCGAATTCTATGACGCGGCAAAGCGTTATAAGTTCTCTGATCCAGAATTTGAGCTAATTCTAAATAATGCAAGATATCTTAGTGAAACTGGTATTGATAGCTTACCGCGGTATCTGAGTAGTCAACTAGTTGAAGGTGTAGATTTTGCCGGCGCCACAGAAAGGGCAATAAATGATGGCGTTACAAATTTTATTGAGCTAGGTCCAATTAAACCCGGATCAAGATACAAAACCCTCTCAGGACTAATAATGAGCGACTTTTCCGAAACAGTTCAAATAGTGGAAGTTAGAGAAGCCGATGTAGACAAACATAACTCTTTACAAAAAAGGTAATTTTACCTTATAATTGGCGCTAGATCGCGTGGGTGGTATCTGTTAGCTATGCACGCACAGCAAATTGACACTTCACATTCGGCATTTAGCATTAATTGGACATTGATCATTGACCAATTTCGACCAGTGCGAAATGTAAATTAATAAATTATTGTGAATTGTAAATTGCAAAATGATAAATAATTTCTACGAAGGAGAAATTCAGGATGGCAGATTTTGATCGAACCAAGCCGCACCTTAATGTCGGCACCATGGGTCATGTAGACCACGGCAAAACTACCCTAACCTCGGCTATCACGCACGTACTTTCTAAGCGCTTGCCCAGCGAGATTAACAAGGCCGTAAAGTTTGAAGAGATTGATAAGGCGCCAGAAGAGAAAGAGCGTGGTATTACCATTGCCGTTTCGCACCAGGAATACGAGAGTGAAAAGCGTCACTACGCACACATCGACATGCCTGGACACGCCGACTATGTGAAGAACATGATTACCGGTGCTGCTCAGGTAGATGGTGCTATATTGGTCGTTTCTGCGGCCGACGGCCCAATGCCACAAACCCGCGAGCACGTTCTGCTAGCTCGTCAGGTTGGCGTGCCTTATATCATCGTCTTTCTAAACAAGATGGACTTGGCTGACCCCGAGCTGGTGGAGCTGGTTGAGGCCGATGTTCGTGATCTGTTAAAGAAGTACGAATTTGACGAGAACGCCCCGATTATTAAGGGTTCTGCCACCAAGGCACTTGAGGGTGATAAGGACTCAGAAGACGCCATTATGGAACTGGTTAAGGCCATGGACGAATCAATTCCTGAGCCCAAGCGAGACCTGGACAAGCCATTTCTGTTGGCCGTTGAAGATGTTTTCTCTATCAAAGGCCGTGGCACAGTGGCTACCGGCCGTGTTGAGACCGGAATCGTTAAAGTTAACGAAGAAGTTGAGATCGTTGGACTTAAGCCAACCAAGAAAGTCGTAGTTACCGGCGTTGAGATGTTCAAGAAAAACCTTGACCAAGGCCAAGCTGGCGATAATGTTGGCGTTCTGCTTCGAGGTGTTGAACGCGATGACATCGAGCGCGGGCAGGTACTGGCTAAGCCAGGCAGCATCACACCACACACTGAGTTCGAAAGCGAAGTTTACATCCTGACCAAGGAAGAAGGCGGACGTCACACACCATTTTTCAAGGGCTATAAACCCCAGTTCTATTTCCGAACAACCGATGTAACGGGCGAGGTTGAGCTACCAGCCGATAAAGAGATGGTTATGCCCGGTGATACCTTAACCTTTAAGGTTAAGCTTTTGCAGCCAATCGCTATGGAGCAGGGCTTACGCTTTGCCATCCGTGAAGGCGGTCGCACCGTCGGTGCCGGCGTTGTTACCAAAATCGCTAAATAACCCAAGGAAGAATATTTGATGTCAACATCGGTCGAGTTCCTGCAATGGCAGATGGATCGTCTTACTGAAGTCAAAGATGGTTCTGCAATGGGCCTAAGGTGGGTTGACGAGTATGGACAAACAGTCACAGAGACGATTTTGCCGGCTGGCGTATTTCCTAATCTAGTAGCAGAAAGAAAACTGGCAGAAGCTGTCGCGGAAAGGAGAAGCTATAGTGGCTCTCTAATTGCAGAAAACATTTTTCCTAATGAAGCCCAAGAAAGACTCGATCATCTGAATGCGAATATTGCTAGGCTTGCGATGGGTGCGTTGAAGTAACCATGGCAGAAAATAGTAAAAAAACTACTAAGTCAACCCAAAACAGTGATGCCAAGCCGCGGATTCGTATTCGCTTAAAAGCGTACGACCACAAGGTTATTGACCAGTCGGCTAAGCAGATACTCGAGACAGCGCTAAGAACCGGTGCCAATATTTCGGGACCAATCCCTCTGCCTATTAAAAAGAGTGTTTACACTGTAGTTAAAAGCCCTCACGTCTATAAAAAAGGTCGTGAACAGTTTGAAATGCGTGTCCATAAGCGACTGATCGACATTACCGATCCTACCCCGAAAACAGTTGACGCTCTGATGAACCTGAGCTTGCCCGCCGGCTGCGACGCCGAAATTAAAATGTAGACCACACCTTTAAGAAAGAGAGCGTCACAATGCCCGAACAAGATCTAAAAAGTGAGCTTTTAGCCATGGTGCCGGAGAGGTGCTGCCTAAAAGCAGTGATAGCAGCAATTGCGGTTGGTGAGGCAGCGGCACAAAGAAACGACATTAATAATGCAGATGCAAAAGAGAAACTTGAATCAATAATCGACCTTGATTGTATTGGTATGACCGAGAGAGAGAACTCAAGAGACGGTTGCCTAGACGGTAAATGTAATCACAAACGCGGCCCTTATTTCATGCAGGACTCAGTATCCTTAATTGATTTTGGCGAAAACGGACATATAGAAACTGGTGTAGAAAAATCTACAGATTGACTTCTTTGGCGATTTTGTGTTAATCTGTTACGGATACAGGGAAATCCGGTATCTATTCATATTGTCTATATGGAATCAACATTAGTTAGCAATAGCGCGAAAGGACTTCTAGGTGAAAGCCCTAATCACCCGAAAACTCGGTATGATCAGCATCCTCAACGAGGATGGCGCGTCTATTGCAGTGACATTGTTGTCTGCTCAGCCCAATAAAATAAGACAGCTAAAAACAACTGAAAATAACGGCTACAATGCCATCCAGCTTACCAATGATAAGCACTCCCGCGAGTTCCGTATTGAAGAGAGCAGCTTTGAGCAACTTAACATCGGCGACCAAATGAGCGCCGATGTTTTTGAAGTGGGCGATACCGTCAAAGTAACTGGCATAAGCAAAGGCAAGGGCTTTGCCGGTACCATTAAACGACACCGCTTTCATAGGGGGCCAAAATCACACGGTGGCCAAAGTTATCGCCGGCCGGGTTCTATCGGATCAATGTATCCGCAAAGAATCCTCCCAGGTAAAAAGATGGCCGGGCATATGGGTCACTCTCAAGTAACAACCAAGAATCTCAAGATTGCCTTGATCGATAAAGATAACTCCGTAATTGGTGTTCGAGGTGCGGTTCCAGGCCCGAAAAAGGGCCTGGTTTTACTTCAGGAGGGCAAATAATGGCCGTTGAGACGTTTACCAAAGCTGGCGCCAAGGCCACCACACCGGCTAAACTCAGCCCGAAGGTCTTCGGACTCAGAGTTGAAAACCATCAATTGCTAAAGGAGGCCTACGTGGCCTATTTAGCTAACGGTCGCGCCAATCTGGCTAAGACCAAAAAACGCGGAGAAGTTCGCGGCGGCGGAGCAAAACCATGGCGCCAAAAGGGAACAGGAAGAGCCCGCACGGGTTCTATACGTAGCCCTATCTGGAGTGGTGGTGGCGTAACTTTTGGCCCGACCGGCGAGGAGAATTTTAGTCGGCGAATGAGCATAAAGTCGAAGCGCTTGGCTCTAAGGCAAGCACTTTCGTTGGCTAGTAAAAATGAACAAATAAAAGTTATTGATTCGATAAGTTTTGCTGATGGAAAAGTCAAATCTGCTAGCCAGCTGCTTGATAAGATCAAAGTTCGCGGCAGGACTCTATTAATAGTTGATAAAAAGGACGATAACATCGACCGAGCGACAAGAAACATACAGAACGTAAATGCCATCTCGGCAACATATTTATCAGTATTCGATGTTCTAAACGCCGATTTTATTGTGGTAACTAAAACGGCGTTAACGAAACTTGAAGAATGGCTTGGTGGCAGTAATGGATAAGAATTTAACTCTCAAACCGCGATTGAGTGAAAAGGCATACGGTCTAAGCGAGGAGAGAAATACCTATATATTAGAAGTACCCAAGGGCGTCAGCCGGCTCAGAATCGCTAAAGCTGTAGCTCTTCAATATGAAGTAGAAGTTGAAAGCGTAAGAATCGCCGCCCAGCCGGGGAAAGCCAAACGTACCTACAAACGTGGTGGTCGAGTAGTGCACCGTGGTCAAGCATCGCCTGTCCGTAAGGCCTACGTACATCTTAAAGAAGGTAGCAAGTTACCGATATTCTCAGCCGTCGACGACAATAAAAAATCGCAGAAAGAGGGCAAATAATGGCTATTAAGTCGCTTAATCCAACCACTGCGGCTCGACGCGGCATGACCAGCCAGGACTTTGCTGATATTACCGCTAAAAAGCCGCTCAAGGGTCTCATAAGGAAGAAAAGAACTAATGTCGGACGCAATAATTCCGGAAGAGTTACTACGCGGCATCGTGGAGGCGGTGCACGGCGCTTTTATAGATTGGTAAACTTTAACTTATCTACGGGGACCGAAGCCACTGTTGAAGCAATCGAATATGACCCAAATCGTAGTGCCCGGCTAGCTCGTATCAAGGACAAAAATGGAGCTTATTACTACATATTAGCGGCAAAAAACATGAAAGTTGGCGTTAATCTAGTTTCTATAGATGAAGGAGCGATTGAATTGGGCAACCGGCTACCGCTAAAAAATATACCAGTAGGTACGGTTATCCATGCCGTTGAGCTTCAGCCAGGTAAAGGCGCACAAATAGCCCGTACCGCCGGCGCCGGCGCGCAACTAGTTGCCAAGGATGACCGCAACGTGCAAGTAAAACTACCGAGTGGCGAGGTGCGAATAATCAGCGCTGATGCCACCGCCTCAATCGGTAGCATCGGTAATGAACAGCACCAGAACATACAAGTTGGTAAAGCCGGTCGCCGGCGCCGAATGGGTATTCGTCCAACCGTCCGCGGCGTTGTTATGAATGCCGCCAGCCACCCACACGGCGGTGGCGAGGGTAAAGGCAAAGGTGGCTCAGACCCGAGGACGCCATGGGGACAGCGCACGCTTGGGTATAAAACCCGCCGCCGTCAGACCACCGATAAACTTATTGTGAGAAGTCGTCATCAAGGAAAGAGGAGATAGTCATGAGCCGATCACTAAAAAAAGGCCCGTATGTAGACCATAAGTTAGCTAAAAAAGTTAACGCGCTCAGTCCTGATGATAGGAGCATCATCAAGACCTGGGCGCGAGCGTCGACTATCGCGCCTGAATTCGTCGGCCGTACTATCGCTGTGCACAATGGTAAAGTTCACGTGCCGGTCTATATTACCGAGGACATGGTTGGTCACAAACTCGGAGAATTTTCTCCAACTCGCAAGTTCCGTGGCCATGGCGGCAAATTAGCTAAATCACAGGAAACCGAGAAGCAAGGATAATGATGTCAGTACAAGCTATCAACAAGGGAGTAAGAATCAGCCCTCGTAAAGTTAGTATTGTTGCGGCTTTGGTTCGTGGCCGAAATGTTAATGACGCCCTGACAATTCTGGAGCACACCCCCCGTCGCTCGGCTAAGGTTATTAAAAAAACACTACTAAGCGCTCAAGCTAACGCTGAACATAATCATAGTTATAAACCGGCGAGTTTATTCATTAGCGAAATAACTATTACTGCCGGTCCAAGATTCCGACGATACCGTGCGGCTGCACGGGGTCGGGCGCTGAAATTTGAGCGTAAAACCAGCCATATCAAGGTCATAGTTGATGGCGAAAAGCGAGAAGTGAAGAAAAAGACCACCACTGCCAAGGAGGAGAAATAGATGGGTCAAAAAGTTAACCCAATCAGCATGCGACTGCAGGTAAGCAAGGACTGGCGCAGCAAGTGGTTCGCCGGAAAAAGAGAATATGCTAATTACCTTAAACAAGATTTAGCGGCACGTCGTCTTATAGACGATAAACTTGGCTCCAGAGCGGCTATTAATAAAGTAGATATTGAACGTTCTCCCAACCTAGTGACTGTTACCATCCAAACGGCTAAAGCCGGTGTGGTTATCGGCCGTGGCGGTGCTGGCGCCAGTGAACTTAAGGGCGAGATTGAGAAGCTATACGGTGTTCCTGTAAGGGTCAACATTGAGGAGATTAAACGCGCGGAACTCCAGGCGAAATTAGTAGCGGAAAATATTGCTCACCAGCTTGAAAAGCGCATCGCTTTCAGGCGCGCTATGAAGCAGTCGGCTGCCGCGGCCATGCGCTCCGGCGCAAAAGGCGTACGAATAGAGATTGCCGGCCGGCTAGGCGGAAACGAGATGAGCCGCCGTGAGAAGGAGGTTCAAGGCAGCGTTCCTTTAACCACGCTTAGAGCGGATGTTGACTTTGCCAGCGCCCGAGCGCTATACCCAGGTGCCGGAATTATTGGCGTAAAGGTCTGGATTTACAGGGGAGAGGTCTAGTCGTGATTGCATCACTCCAGTCAACAGTTAACAGTTTACAGCTTACAGCTACTCCCCATTTATCATTGATCAATGAGCAGTTGCTAGTTGTTAATTTATTGAAAATTGTAAATTGTAAATTGAAACTTGAGTGCCGGAGGCGCGTGTCATGTTGATGCCCAGCCGAACCAAGTACCGTAAGGTTAGAAAAGGCCGTATTCGTGGCGGCGTGGCAACTTCTTTGAACGAGATGGCATACGGATCTTATGGTCTAGTGAGCCAAAGCGCAAACCGTGTTAGTAGCCGGCAGATAGAAGCCGCCCGACAAGCTATGACCCGTTACGTCAAACGCGGCGGTCAGATATGGATCCGGATTTTCCCCCACACGCCAGTTACCAAGAAGCCGCTCGATGTCAAAATGGGCAGCGGCAAAGGTAATCCCGAGTATTTTGTGGCTAAAGTTAAACCCGGGACCGTAATGTTTGAGATGGACGGAATTACTGAAGAAGTAGCTCGTGAAGCCATGCGATTAGCGTCGCATAAATTACCGATGGGGACTACCTTTGTGGTCAAGAAGGAGCAGCAATAATGAAAGTTGTTGATATCCGTAAGCTCTCGACCGAAGATCTGGCCAAAGAACAAACAAAACTACGGGAGGAAATTGTCGAGCTGCGCCGCCGACTTTATAGCGGCGAAGTCCAAAACGTCCGCGTTCTGCGGGCAAAGCGCAAGGACTTGGCGCGAGTATTAACGGTATTAGGAGAACAATTCGCTAAGGAGAATGTGGCATGAAGCGCTTAATTACTGGCAGAGTATCCAGTGACAAGGGTAATAAGACCATCGTGGTGCGAGTTGTGATACGCCAGACCCATCCGGTTTACAAGAAACAGTACACTCGCCACCGCAAGTTTATGGCGCATGACGAAAATAGCCAAGCGAAGCTCGGTGACTTGGTATCTATCAGAGAATCGAGGCCGATTAGCGCCAGGAAGCGGTTCGTGCTTGATAGAATCCTGGAACGCGCTCAGGCAGGATACGAGGAAACCGATGCGGCTGCAGATATCCCAATGGACGAACTAGACAAGAAAGACAAGCCGAAAACTACGCCAAAGGCGGCGGCTAAGGCCGAAAAACCGGAGGAAGCACAGAAATGATACAGCAGGAGACACGTCTGGTAGCTACAGATAACAGCGGAGCCAAGAGTATCCAGTGTATTCGCGTGCTTGGCGGAACGCGCCGCCGCTACGCTCGTGTTGGCGACATTATTGTGGCCAGCGTTAAGACCGCCACCCCAACCGGCGCAGTTAAGCGTAAAACTGTGGTCAGAGCGGTGGTGGTCAGAACCAAGAGCCCGATTTCCCGCCGCGACGGCTCATCGATCAAATTTGATGATAATGCAGCCGTGGTTTTGTCCGAGGATAATAAAAACCCTCGTGGCACTCGAATCTTTGGGCCGGTTCCAAGAGAGTTACGCGAAAAGGGCTTTAGCCGTATTATTTCACTAGCTCCGGAGGTGCTATGACCAAAATCAAACTAAAAAAAGGCGATATGGTAGTAGTTCGCTCGGGTAAATTCCGAGGTCGAACAGGAAAGGTGTTGGCAGTACATCCTAAGATCAATAAGGTGACCGTTGAAGGTATCAACAAGGCCAAAAAGCATCTTAAACCCACGCAGGCCAACCCACGCGGCGGAATCATCGATATCCATCGCCCGATGGGTGTCAGTAAACTCGGAATTTACGACAGCGTTAAGAAGAGGCCCTCGCGCATTGGTACAAAGATCGATAAATCAGGCAAGCACACACGGGTAATGAAAACCTCGGGTAAGGAGATTAAGTCATGAGCCCGAGGCTAAAAACCCAATATCGAGAAAAATACTCCAAGGAATTAAAAGACGAGCTTGGTCTCAAGAATATCAACCAAGTTCCACGACTCGAGAAAATCGTCATTAATATCGGGCTCGGTAAAGCTAAAGATGAGAAGCGCCTCCTGGAGGTAGCCGCGAACACGCTGCGAAAGATTACCGGCCAGCAACCAGTAGAAACCGTTGCCAAAAGTTCGATTGCCGGATTTAAGCTGCGCGAAGGTAGCCGTATCGGGTTGAAAGTGTCCCTCAGGGGTGATAGAATGTATGAGTTTGCCGACCGGTTAATCAATCTGGTATTACCCAGATTGAGAGATTTTCACGGTGTTAGCCATAAATCGTTTGATAAAAACGGTAATTATAGCTTAGGCCTAAGTGATCAGTCGGTATTTCCAGAGTTAACCTTCGAAGATACAGCCACAGCTCATGGCTTACAGGTGGTGTTTGTTGTTAGCGGGCAGGGCCCGGATCACTCGAGGGCTCTACTCGAGAAGTTTGGACTACCTTTTGAGAAGACACTAGAACGAATACAGATGGAAGAGGTTAAATAAGATGGCAAAAAAGTCGATGCTAGCGCGAGACGCCAAACGCCAAAAACTTTACGAAAAGCACGCTGCCAAACGCGCCGAGCTTAAAGCTACCGGTGATTATGAAGCATTGGCTAAGTTGCCGCGTAATTCCAGCCCGACGCGCCGTAAAAACCGCTGTTTCGAAACCGGTCGATCTAGGGGGTATATGCGCCAGTTCGGCCTAAGCCGTATCGCGTTTCGTGAACATGCATCACGCGGTGAAATTCCGGGTGTAACGAAGAGCAGCTGGTAAGGGAAGTAAAATGTCTTCAACCGATCCTATAAGCGATATGTTCACCAGGATAAGAAACGCGTCTTTGGTAGATAAGAATAGTGTGACTTTGCCGTATTCAAAGATTAAAGAAGAGGTTGCCCAAATACTGGTATCGAGTGGCTTCATAAATGCTGTCAAAATTGACCAAGCCGAAGAGGAGCGGAAACAACTTAGAATTGAAATTAACAGGCAAAACCAACCATCTAAAATAACTTCTATCAAACGGCTTAGCCGCCCCGGTCGCAGAGTGTATGTCGGGTCGGGAATGATTCCAATGGTAAAGCGCGGTCGAGGGGTGGTTATTGTGTCGACTTCCAAAGGAATAATGACCGGATCAGATGCCGCTAAGAAAAAAATTGGCGGCGAGCTTATCTGCGAGGTTTATTAGATGAGTCGTGTAGGAAAGCAACCCATTTCTATACCGAGCGGTGTTAATGTATCGGTAGATAAAAATGTTGTTACCGCCCAAGGACCAAAAGGCAATCTTGAGCAGCGATTAATGCCCGGTATTAGCGTTAACGCTTCCGAGGAAGGGCTTATTCTAACAAGACGCGCCGATGACGCAGGTCAAAAAGCCCGGCATGGTCTGATGCGTTCGTTAGTTGCTAACATGGTGACTGGCGTTAGTCAGGGATTCGAGAAAAAGCTCGAACTAAACGGTGTTGGCTATCGGGTTTCTGTCCAAGGCCAAGACCTCAAGCTTAATCTAGGATTTTCCCATGACGTTATATATAAATTACCGACCGATGTACAAGTGTCAGTCGATCAGAACATCATTACAATCAGCGGTATTGATAAACAGAAAGTCGGCCAGGTAACGGCAGATATCAGAGCTCTCAAGAAACCCGAACCGTATAAAGGCAAGGGCATTAAATATGTTAATGAACAGATTATCAGGAAGAGTGGCAAAAGCGGGAAAGAGACCTCAGCATGAGCCAAGATAGCTTAGCTCATAAAAAGTTTAGAACCGGCCAGCGGCAATCGCGGGTGAGAAAGCTAGCACGCGGCACTGCTGAGAGGCCGCGGCTGAGCATTCACATAACCAATCAACAGGTGAGCGCGCAGATTATAAATGATGAAATTGGTAAAACATTGGTTTATGCCTCGAGCGTAGGAAAAAAAAATGAGGGCTCAATGAGTATTAAAGCCGAAGCGGTCGGTGGTGAGATTGCTAAAAAAGCCCAAAAGGCCAAAATTAAGCAAGTGGTATTTGACCGTGGCGCGCGTCTATACCATGGTCGTACTAAGAAGCTAGCCGAAGCCGCTCGCAAAGGCGGACTTGAGTTCTAGTATGGAAGAAGAAAAGACATTCGACGAGCGTGTAATATTTGTAAACCGCGTGGCCCGAGTGGTCACAGGAGGACGACGTTTCCGATTCCAGGCACTGGTTGTTATTGGTGATCATAATGGCTCGGTCGGCATGGGGATCAGTAAAGGTGCTGACGTTACCGCGGCTATTAATAAAGCTACCAGCGTTGCCAAGAAAAATCTCATTAAACTTCATATATATAAGGGTACATTGACTCACGATGTCGAAGGTAAAGTCAGCGGATCAAAGGTGCTAATATTGCCGGCCGCCGCGGGCACAGGATTGATAGCCGGCGGTGTTGTGCGCTCGATTCTGGAAGTCGCCGGCGTAGAGAACGCGCTATCCAAATCAGTTGGCTCCAATAACCGGATAAACGTTTCTTACGCCACATTAAAAGCATTGCAGAGCATGGTTCCGGCTAAAGATTGGGTGACTCGAGCAGACAAAACCGAAAAGGTTAGAACGTCATGAAATATAACGAACTGATAATTTCTAAACAGAGACAAACCCGCCGAGCCGGACGCGGGATCAGTGCCGGGCGTGGCCGAACTGCCGGTCGCGGTACCAAGGGCCAAGGAGCACGCAAAAGTGGCGGTGTCAGACCTGGATTTGAAGGCGGTCAGATGCCGCTTTACATGCGTTTACCGCACCTTCGCGGTTTTAAAAACCAGCGCCCCAAGGCCGAAGTCGTTTATACCGGTCAACTGGAAAGTATCCGAAAATCGCTAATCGATAATGTCGCGGTATATGAAGCGAAGCTCGTCAGTACCCCATATTCCACAGTTAAGTTGATACTAAAGGGCCATTTAAGCGCTAGCAAGGAAGTCAAACTACAGGCAGCATCCGCCAATGCCCAAGCGGCATTAGAAAAGGCTGGCGGTAGCTTTACTAAAGTTGATAGAGTTTCGCGTCCTAAGAAGACAAGTGATAATATTAAATAAATCAACTGAGGGAATTGCCGCGTGAATTGGGGCATCATATTAAAATCGCTCGGGCACAAAGAAATGCGCAACCGCATTTTAGCTGTGCTTGGGATGCTATTAATTTTCCGTATCTTGGCGCATATCCCTGTGCCTTTATCAGATCCGCAGACCCTTAAACAGGTACTTGAAAACCTTTACGCTCAAACAGGCAGTAATAACCTGTTTGGCTTTCTAAACGTCCTTTCTGGTGGCGCCTTGGCTAACTTCTCAATAGTCCTAGTTGGGCTAGGCCCTTACATTAACGCTTCGATTATCATGCAGCTACTTACCAAAGCGATCCCGCGGCTGGAAAAGATGCGCAAGGACGAGGGTGAGTACGGCCGGAAAAAGATCAATCAGTATACCCGCATCCTTACGCTTCCGTTGTCCGTAATCCAGTCGATCGGGATGGTCTATCTTATACGACAAGCCGCTCAGAGTCTGGGTGGGATTGGCGATATAACGGCGAATACTTCATTTACCCAGTGGGCTTTGATGATTGTAGCTTTGAGCGCCGGCTCAATGATTTTAATGTGGCTTGGAGAACTAATAACCGAGCGGTCGGTAGGCAACGGTATCTCGCTAATTATTACAGTTGGAATAGTTAGCGGTCTGCCTTCACTGATCGGACAGCTGTTCAGTAGTACTAAGTGGAATTCTTCCCTGGCTGATTCGGATAAACTGCGCTTCATTGGGCAGAACTTTAGCAAGCACGGACTGATTATTATCGGTATTGTAGGGGCAGCTACATTATTTGTAATTTGGGCGGTAGTAAAACTCAACGAGGCCTCACGCCGTCTGACGGTTAACTATGCCAAACGAGTGCAGGGCAACCGAACTTACGGCGGCGTGACAACAACCTTGCCAGTAAAACTCATTTCTGCGGGAGTCATACCGATTATTTTCGCCCTGGCGTTTTTATCAGTACCAAGCTTCATCGGCCAAATACTGACCCACGGTCAGGGAGTCGCTTTAGCTGCTGATACGCGCTGGGAGCATATCGGTGTGACCTTGAGCCAGCTTTTCCAGAATCCCAGCGCCGCGACCTTCGCCGTTGGTGGTTGGCAACCGTGGGTATATCCGCTGACATACTTCTTCTTAGTATTTATTTTCACCTACTTCTACACCAGCGTGACGTTTAACTCTAAAGACATCGCTGAAAACCTCCAGAAGCAGGGCGGTTTTATCGCCGACGTTAGATCGGGCCTACAGACACAGAAATACCTTAGCACTATTGTTAATCGTCTAACTCTTTTCGGCGCGATTGCTCTAGGGCTTTTGGCGGTTATGCCGATCCTCGGCCAGGTTTATATCGATCAAAAGATTGCTATTGGTGGTACAAGCGTATTAATTTTGGTGTCTGTTTCTCTTGAAACTCTGCGCCAGGTCGAATCGAGGGCTTTAATGATTACCTACGACCAGTATGAACAACCCGACTACTTCTCTGAATTACCAGCAACAGCTCAAGCCGAAGCGGTCAAATCATCACGGCTGAAACGTGTTTTACGCCTGCCGAGACGCCGCCAATAAACACCTTTACAACACCTATAAGGTTGTGTTATTATCTTCAGGTTATATTTATGGCCGAGAGTAAAGAGGTAATCGAGCTGACTGGCGCTATCGTGGAAGCTCTTCCCGGCACGCAGTTTCGCGTAGAGCTCGAAAACGGTCATATAATTATAGCTCACGTCGCGGGTAGGATGCGCAAGCATTACATTCGATTGGTGCCCGGCGACCGCGTCAAGGTTGAATTGACACCTTACGATCTGACGAAGGGTCGGATAACCTACCGCGAAAGCTAATTTAGGTCGAGTTTCATGGGATAAGGAGTGAAAGCCCAGTGAAGGTACGTGCATCGGTTAAGAAAATCAGTCCGGATGACAAAATCGTCCGTCGCAAGGGGCGATTATATGTAATCAACAAGCAAAAGCCAAAGCACAAGCAGAGGCAGGGCTAGGTTGTGACTATGTTGCTTCAATTACCAATTATCAACGAAGTTGCATTAGGAGACGTGTAATGGCTCGGATTTCCGGCGTCAATATTCCTGATAATAAGCAAATATGGGTTTCACTGACCTATATTTATGGAATTGGTCCGAAATCCAGCTTTGATATTCTAAAAGCCGCAGCTGTCGAACCTACCGTCCGGGTTAAAGATCTGACAGATCAAGAAATTTCCAAAATCCAAGAAGCTATCACCGCTAATTACACTGTTGAAGGCGATCTCCAAAGAACCGTGACAGATAATATCAAGCGACTGCGTGACATTAAGTCTTATCGAGGCCAGAGGCATGCCTCCAGCTTACCCGCAAGAGGCCAGAGAACTCGAACCAATGCTCGAACCAAGCGCGGTAAGCGAGTTACCGTTGGCGGCACCGCTAAGAAAGCACCGGCTAAGACCTAGTCGGGGAGCAATATGGCAGACGAAGTAGTCAACGAAGAAGCAATTAAAGAGGAGGTCGCTCCGGAAACCGTGCCAACGGCAAATGAAGCCGATAAGGCCAAAAAAAGCCAGCCTCGCCGTAAAAAAGCTCGGCGTAATGTCAGCCACGGCCAAGTCCACGTGCTCGCAACTTTTAACAATACAATCATCAGCGTTACCGACTCCACGGGCAATATATTAGCTACAGCTAGCGCTGGCAGCAGTGGCTTCAGGGGTTCTAAAAAGGGCACCGCCTATGCCGCGCAAATTGCCGCCGAAAAAGCAGTATCAGAGGCAAAGCAGTCATACGGCGTCAGCAAAGTCGAGGTGTTCGTCAAAGGTGTTGGAATGGGCCGCGAGGCAGCCATTAGGACGCTTGTTGGACAGAATGTGGCTATAGACAGTATCAAAGACATTACACCAATACCACACGGTGGGGCGAGACCACGGAGACCAAAAAGGAACTAGAGGATAAATTATGGCAAGAGATTTACACCCAGTAGTCAAGCGCTCTCGTCGAGAAAGCTACGCGCTTCACCCTAAGGCACATAAAGCGCTGGTCAAACGCTCAACTATACCCGGCCAGCACGGGCGCACACCGCAAAGAGGTAAAGCCAGCCAGTACGCTTTGCAACTAAGAGAAAAGCAGAAGGTCAAGCGACTTTATGGGCTTCTCGAGCGAGCATTCGCTAAACTCATGGCAGAGGCCTTGCGAGCCGAGGGTCAGTCGGGCGAGCTCTTGCTGCAATTTTTGGAGCGGCGACTCGATAACGCGGTTTACCGCGCCGGCTTCGCTCCGTCTCGCCGCTCAGCCAGGCAACTCGTTACACATGGACATTTTGCTCTAAACGATCGCCGCGTGGATGTACCATCGACACGACTGAGTCAAGGCGATAAAGTCACGCTTAACAAGGCCAGTGCTAAATCAGAATATTTTAAGCATCTAGATGAGTTAAGCCCCGCTCCTGGCGAGATTCCGCAGTGGCTTAAAGTTAATCGAAAATCTTTGGAAATTGCGGTTTCAGCCCTTCCATCTCGCGAGGATGCCGAACCCGATATCAAAGAGCAACTAATTGTTGAATATTATTCACGCTAAGGAGGCAAAAAAGGATAATTATGAGCAAAGCAATTCACACACCAACCCTATCTTCGATCAAGGACCACGATGACCGTACGGCGACCTTCTCGGTCGAGCCGCTGCAAAGTGGCTACGGCATGACTCTGGGTAATAGTTTACGGCGAGTGCTTCTTTCCAGTATCGGCGGAGCTGCGGTTACCGGGTTCCGTATTGAAGGAGTCGGTCATGAATTCACCGCAATTCCAGGCATCAAGGAAGACGTGGTGGCTATCATGCTGAACCTGAAGCAAATACGCTTTAAGGTCTTCTCGGATGAGCCCCAGACACTTAGCTTATCTAAAAAGGGCAAAGGTGTTGTCACCGCCAAAGATCTGCACTTGAATGCCGATGTTGAAGTAGTTAATCCGGATCAAGTGATTTGTACCATTGACGACCCCAAGGGTTCTATCAGCATGGAAATAATGGTCGAAAACGGCCGGGGTTACCGCGCCCTCGACGAAACAGGTGTGGGCAAGAAAATCAGTGATATGATTGCGCTGGATGCCCTCTTTACGCCGGTTTTACGCGTGCGCTATAAGGTTGAGAATACCCGCGTTGGTCAGATTACCGACCTCGATAAGCTGCTGCTTACTGTTACTACCGACGGCTCACTTACCCCTCGCGATGCCTTTGAAGAAGCCGCAGCCATTTTGGTTAGCCAATACTCGTCTCTCGCCGGCCAAACACGTGTAGAAACCGCCGGTGCATTAACCGATGGCGCCCAACCGGGAGTAATGAGCGAGGACTCAGAAGAGCCGGCTGAGCTAATGACCTCTATCGAGGACTTGAACTTGAGTGCCCGAACAACTAATGCGCTCATCAACAACGATATACATACAATTAAAGACCTGCTGTCATTAAGCGAAGTTGAACTACGCGATCTCAAGGGCTTCGGTAATAAAGCGCTTGATGAAGTTAAAGAAAAAATGGCTGAGCTGGAGCTTTAAAAATGCCAACAACCAGATTAGGTAAAGGACGCGCCCAGCACCAGGCATTTTTGAGGTCTTTGGCAGATTCCCTAGTCCTAAACGAATCGATAGAAACCACTTTGCCTCGTGCCAAAGCTGTCGCCCGTTACGCCGAGAAGTTGGTTAGTAAAGCCAAAAAAGGCAAAGACAACTTGCAAAACAGGCGTCTAGTTTTATCGCGGCTCAGCAGCGCTGAGGCGGCGCATAAATTGGTAGACGAAATAACTCCAAAACTTTCGGAGCGAAACAGCGGCTTTTTCCGTATTGAGAGAACGTCCGTAAGAATGGGGGACAACGCTCAGCTTGCAAAGGTTAGCTTTGTTGACGACCTCAAAAGCGCAAAGAAAGCTGTTAAGCCAACAACGGAAAAGCCGTCAACCAAAAAAACCGCTACAGATTCACCAGAAACTGAGTCAAAACAGCGACAAGCTCGAGTTCGAAAAGATGCACATACTAAGGTACAACCGAAGATGACTGCTAAAGCGCCCAAACGCGCAGGTGTTAGAGGCAATAGGTAATGAATACGTATACTGTCAAACAGTCCGAAGTGAAACGTCATTGGTACTTGCTCGATGCTTCGGAGGTGTCTCTGGGGCGGTTGTCGACCGTTGCAGCTAGCTTATTAATTGGCAAACAAAAGCCGCAAATTACTCCTCACATAGACGGCGGCGACTACGTGGTTATTATTAACGCTAATGATTTAGTTGCTACCGGTACTAAGGCCGCGAATAAAATATACGCGCGCCACAGCGGCTATCCAGGTGGATTACGCCAGCGGAGCTTGAAAGATGCAGCTGAGTATGACTCAACCACTGTTATCCGTCACGCTATCCGCGGTATGCTGCCGGATAACAAGCTGCGCAAAAACCGGCTCGAACGGCTGAAAATCTATGCCGGCAGCGAACATAGTCACGAGGGCCAAAGTCCCGAAGTATTTTCACTCAAGCAAAGGGAGAGCAAGTAGATATCATGGCAAGTGATAATTATTTTTACGGCCTAGGGCGTCGTAAAAGCTCAACCGCGAGAGTGCGGCTTATTTCTAAAAAAGGGACGTTTACCATTAACAATAAGACGATGGTCGAATATTTTTCAGCCAGTAAATACTTGCAGAACGAGCTTCTCAAGCCGTTTAATCAGCTAGAGCTTGATCCAGAACAGTACACCATCAGTGTCAGAGTCAAAGGCGGCGGGCATGCCAGTCAGGTTGACGCCATCCGACTAGGCGTTGCCAAAGCCATGGTCGCGCTAAACCCGGATTACAGGGGTACCCTCAGAAAAACTGACCTGCTAGGGCGCGACCCCAGAGAAAAGGAGCGCAAAAAATTCGGTCTGCGCAGTGCCCGCAAAAAGCAACAATTCTCCAAACGCTAAATACTTGACAAGTCAAGTATTCCAGGACTTAGGATTTAGGGTAGAGATATTCAAAACCTGTATCCTATTTCCTAATTCCTGTATCCTATATTTATGGCTAAAGAGGTGGTTTTAACCGGTCTGCGTTCGAACGCCGAATTTCACATTGGCAATTATCTGGGCGCGATTTTGCCGATGGTCGAGCTTCAAAAAAAGCACGCCGGGCAGTACCAGCTCAACATGTTTATTCCCGACCTGCACAGCTTTACCACGCCGATTGAGCACGGCCAGCTATACAATCAAACACTTGAAAATCTTAAGGTATTTGTGGCCGCCGGGCTGGATATCGAGCAGCCCGATACTTACATTTATCGTCAAAGCTATATCCCGGCCCACTCGGAAATGACCTGGATATTGGATTGCTTTGCTTATTTCGGTGAGCTTTCACGGATGACGGAGTTTAAGGAGAAGGGTGGTGATCGAGCCAATGTCAGTGTTGGTCTCTTCAACTACCCGGTGCTGATGGCCGCTGATATTTTACTTTACGGCGCCAAGTGGATACCAGTTGGTGATGACCAGCGCCAGCACGTGGAATTTACACGAGATATAGCGCTACGGCTGAACAAGAAGTTCGGTGAGCTATTTGTTGTGCCTGAAGACAATCAGAAGCAAACAGAGTTTGCTGGTCATACCGAGCCGGTCCGCATTCGCTCACTGCGCAATCCCGAGAAAAAAATGAGCAAATCGGTCGAGGACCCGGCCGGAACAATTATGCTAACCGACGATCCGGAAAGCGCCGCCCAAAAGGTATTATTGGCCGTCACCGACTCGCTCGGTGCCATCAAATACGATTGGCAAAACCAGCCGGGAGTTACCAACCTATTACAGATGTTGGCTATACTCTCCGGCGCCTCGCAGCACTACGTCAACGATCACTGGCAGGGTAAAAGCAGCTACAGCGAACTCAAGTCCGAAGTCGCCGAACAGGTGAAAAAGCTCTTAACCGAGCTTCAATATAGGCAGTCACAAGTGGACACAAGTCGATTGACCAAGAAACTTAAGCAAGATGAAGCTGTAATAAGCAAAGTTGCCGAGCAGACACTTTTGAGATTACAACAAGCAGTTGGTCTAAGACCAAAGTCCACGGAATGAAGAAATACCTTGTCGAGACAGAATCTGCGGGGCAGAGGGCGGATATTTTTGTTGCGGAGAAGTATCCTGAGTATTCTCGCTCAGCCCTTAGGGGCCTGTTTGATAAATCCAGGATCAATATAAACGATAAAACTGGCAAACCCGGATACAAACTTCGTTTAGGTGACAAGGTGATTGTCAATACTGACATGCTCAGGCCAACTAGGAAGTCAATACATCTACCAGTTATTTACGAAGATAAAGATGTTGTTGTAATGGACAAGCCGGCTGGAGTCCTAACACACTCAAAAGGAGCTCTAAATCAGGAGCCAACGGTTGCTTCTTTCTTGAGCCGCAAAATAAGCGATAAGTCACTCAGAGGTAATCGAGCTGGGATTGTTCACCGCTTAGATAGGGCTACAAGCGGCATAATTATTGGCGCTAAAAACCAGCGTGCCCAAAAATGGCTTCAAAAACTATTTGCCACTAGAAAGGTTAAAAAAACATACTTCGCCATAGTGAAAGGTGTTATTGAGCCAGATGAGGCGATCATCGAGGCGCCAATAGCGCGAAATTCACGCAAACCCCATACTTTCAAGGTCTCAGCATCCGGTAAATCAGCTAGAACCGAATATAAATTGTTGAGAACTATTGAAAAAGACGGTAGGCAGTACTCATTGGTTGAGCTTCGTCCGATAACCGGACGCACTCATCAACTCCGGGTGCATCTAGCATATATTGGTCATCCAGTCGTGGGAGATACTGCTTATGGCTCAGGAGGTGAAAACTTATACCTACACGCGGGCGAGTTGGAGCTGACACTACCCGGCGGGGAGCAACGAGTATTCACAGCTCCGCTACCTAAAATATTCAAGGAACTCCCGGCAGCATGAGTGAACTAGATAAGATTTTGATCAACGCTGGTTCTAGGAAACAAGCCGAGAGTTTTCTGAAAAAGCCATCAAGCTCGGTTTTACTGCTTGGGGCAGCCGGCAGCGGCAAGCTGAATCTAGCTCTTTTGCTCGCAAAAGAGTTATTAAATCTGAGGTCCGACGATAATTTAACGAAATATGCCCATTTTTTACACATTAAAAGAGACAGCAGCAAAAGAGATATTTCCATCGATGATGTTCGCCGAATAATCAAACTGCTCCAGCTAAAAGTTCCCGGTACGAAAAATATCAGGCGGGTTATTCTGGTCGAAGGAGCGCAAGACCTGAGCATTGAGGCCCAAAACGCGCTTTTAAAAATTCTTGAAGAACCACCCACTGATTCCGTTTTTATTCTTACAGCTCCGGTGGAAACCAGTTTGTTGCCGACCGTAGTTTCACGTTGCCAAGTTATCTATCTTTACCCAGTTACGCTCAAGCAAACCACCGATTTTTATGGCTCTAGATATGAGAGCAAAGAGGTTAAAGCCGCTTGGCGTCTTAGTCAAGGCGCTAGCGCGCTGCTTAATGCATTGCTGATCGACGACATGAACCACCCGTTTAAGCAGGCCATAGAACAGGTTAAAAAATTCCTGGCTCAAGAGAAGTACGAGCGAGTGATAACCCTCGAAGAAATAACTAAAGACAAAGACGAGTTCCGATTATTCTTGGATGCCCTGACAAGGGTACTAGCAGTGGTCCATCGTGTCGCCTTGGGCAACGACCGTAAAGTGCTAGCACAAAAGCTTTTGAGTGATAGAAAAATGATTCGCCAGCTTATCAGCGGCCTTGAGGTTAACGCCAATTCCCGGATCGTCAATCTGAATCTACTCCTTAATCTAAAATCCTGATCTGATATAATTACCGTGTCATGTATGCTCTTCTAATTCTCATTCTGATCGCTTATTTTGTCGTCCGAAACAGCCGTTACATCGATAACGAAACAGCTCTAATCCCCAGACGTCTCGGTGGGCGTTTGAGCAACCTCTGGGAAATTGCCCATCATGGCATGCGCGAAAACCGTTTTTTGCGAGCCGAAAAAGCCCTGTTAACAATATTGAAAATCGACGAGAAGAATGCTGCAGCCTACAACCGCTTGGGCATCCTCTACGCCAAACAGCGCGAATACAAAGACGCCATTGATTGTTTTGAAATAGCCAGCTCGATAGAACCCAGTGCTTCCAGCTTGCATAATTTGGGGTTGATCTATTACGAAACTGAAAACTATCAAAAAGCGGCCACGGCTTTTGAGCAAGCCCTAAAGCTCGAGGATGATTTGGCAGCCAGGCATATCGCGTATGCTAAGGTCCAGGAGAGGCTTGGGAATGACAAATTAATGCTTCAGGAACTAGAGAGAGCCAGCGAACTCGAGCCAAATAACGAAACCTATAACTTACTCGTTGATGCTTACGACTCACGCGGTATGAGTGATGAGGCCAATAAAGTCCGCCGCAAACTCAGCAGAACCACGGCCGTGGCCAACCGGCCACGAAAGGTCTTACGCCCTCGCCGCGTAGTTATCTAAAAAATAAATCGTGGTGCTGCGTGATAAACACTGTTATAATCCTGCTACCTGGCATTACTCACATTAAGATGGTTCTAAAAATAAGAGATCAGCCCCTTTCTTTTGTAAGAGTAATGTCCATCCAAGGTTGCCAATTGCCCCCATCACTCAAGAGCTCCCAATGCCCATTAATAACGTTACCGTTGCCACTAAAAGTACCTGTGAATCGGTCCTTTTTGCTTCTCATTGACCAAACCAAGCTGCCTGCGTTATCGCTCAAATCTGCTTCATAATTATTAGGGCCGTCATTTCCAAAATATTTGGTAGTGTAGTGGCCCGCTTCAGAATCATATCCAATAATTTCTTCGCCTAATACTTTATGGTCTCCAACCCTTGCATCAACCTTATGCAGTAAGGCGGATCGGCTGGGTAGCCACTCATACGTATCCGTAGCGTCAACTTCTAGCTCTGGCTCGGAATCGGTAGCTTTAGTGAACCCTCTTGTTTTCCAAACACCTACCAACGCTTGCAGACGTGCATTCATTCTAGGCATCGGATCGTCTGCCATCCATACCTCCCCTCTATAGGATATTATACTAGATTTTTACATCGTCTTCGCAGTGTGTCATTCGCTGTTAGAACGATACTGCTGAATTATTGTACTGCTAACTAAGTTTGAGTTGCACCAAACGGATCTTGCCATTCAGGCAAAGCACGGACCTCAAGAAGCTGCTCAATAGAAATGTCATCCTTTTTAATGCCTCTATCTGTACAATAAATATTAACAACTACATCGCAAGCCATAATCAAATCACCATGTTCGGGTGCTGATAAGAGTAGAGCATCTCTGACCTTATCAGCGAAACTCGGTTATTGTAATTCTCCTGCAAACTCTGGACTCATAAATTAACAATGCCACTATTCGTAACATCTGTAAATACCTTTTACAGTGTGATAAACACCGCAATAATCCTGCAACTGGGAAATTATAACCTAAAAAGTATGGTAGTATTTTTAATATATAAAAGTTGATCTTGGTATTTAATGGATATTAAAGGCTTTCTTAGATAGGAGGACTTATGGCCAGTGAAAAAATTGCATACCTTTACGTTCAAGACACTTGGTCAGACTGGGAGGCGGGCTATGCGATTGCAGAACTAAACTCTGGACGCTTCTTTAAAAACAAAGGTCAGCGAATACCAGTAAAAACCGTCGCTGTCAACAAGGATCCAGTCAAAACAATGGGGGGTGTGACCATCATTCCCGATATTACGATCGAGGAAGTCTCGCCTGAATCCACTGCTGTCTTAATATTAGTTGGGGGGTGATACTTGGCAAGATGCGAGGCATAAACCAATAATTGAAAAAGTTAAGGAGTTACTGGCTGCAGGCTCGAATGTTGCTGCTATTTGTGGGTCAACAACTGCGTTGGCTGAAGCTGGCATTTTTGACAACCGTCCTCATACAAGCAACACACTTGAATACCTCAAAATGATAGCTCCTAACTATAAAGGCCACTCTCATTATCGAGATGAAAACGCTGTAGCTGATGACAATCTTATTACAGCTAATTCAGCTGGCTCTTTGCCGTTTGCAAAATATATCCTAGCTAAGCTAGAAGTTTTTTCCAACGATGCACTTGAGGCCTGGTATAACTACTTCAGTACCGGAGAGGCAAAATACTTTTTTGCTCTGATGGAAGCATTACCTAGCTAATAACAAAATACAGACCTAGTGAAGTTATTTTCCAAAATCGTACTAGCTCTTTACCTGCTCGTTCTGTTGTGGCTAACGTTGTTTAAATTTTCATCCGATGTATTGACCATAATATCACATTATCAGACCAGGAGTCTTAACTTAATGCCATTCGCTGGCAATCACTCAAGAGAAATGCTTGATAACTTTTTGTTTTTCTTGCCCCTCGGTTTGCTTTTAGGCATTAACTATAAGTCTATTACCTTTCGGAGAAAGCTGGCTTTTGTCTTCGTGTTAAGTTTGGTGGTCGAGTCGCTTCAATTTGTATTCGCAATCGGGGCAACAGATATAACAGATGTGATTAT
>Ga0081539_10001875_pt1 | contig 33004 bp, 37 predicted proteins | sample TabmetS4T2R2_FD_71023 | JGI IMG/M metagenome (GOLD analysis project Ga0081539, IMG submission 71023) | Tabebuia heterophylla rhizosphere microbial communities from the University of Puerto Rico - S4T2R2 | ecosystem: Host-associated > Plants > Roots > Rhizosphere ... | reverse complement strand
GGGGTGGCGTCGACCCTGCTCGGCGTGACGCAGGCGCCGCCCTCCAGCAGCACCAGCCGACCTGGGGGCGGCGGTGACCACTCCTGCGTGGTTCGCGAGGCCGCCGCCCCCAGCCGGTCCCCCCGCTGCCCCGGTCCCAGGCCATGACCGCCGCCCAGGTCCCCGACGGCCCGATCGAGACCGACCCCGCCGGTGACTACCTGGACGTCGACGCCCGCCTGGGGCTGCTGCTGGCCGCCCTCGGCGACGTCGTTCTCGGCGCCCATGACCGCCACGTGCTCGCCTGGGTCGCTGGCTGGGACCCCGGCACGGTACGGACGATCGGTAGCCTGATCGAGCGGGCCAAGACCGCCGCCGTCCGCCCGGAGGCCGCCGAGGCCCTGGCCGCCCTCCAGCGAGCCATCGGCACGTTGGATGAGCTCCGTGCTCAGCTTCGCCTTCCCGGGCCACCGGCTGGCCTCGGGGTCGAGGTTCGTCCCCCCGGGCCCGACCCCGAGGCCTCCCCAGCCGATGGCGAGGAGCCTGACCGGGCCGCCGCCTACGAGCGAGCCCGGCGAGCCCGGCTCCGGGAGGGTGGCGAGGTCGACAGTGAGTGACCCACGGACGCCGGCGCCGGTCAAGGTGTGCACCGGCTGCGGCCAGCTGTTCACCACCGGCCGGTTGCCGATCCGGACGCCGGCGGGGGAGTTCTGCACCGAGGACTGCCTCGACAGCACCTGGGCGCGGCAGCTCCGCCACCCCCCAACCCAGCCCGCACCCCCGCCGACGTGGGGAACGCTGGTCGCCATCGCCCTGGCGGTCCTGGCCGTCTGGGCGGTGCTGGTGTGGCTGGGCGCCTGGTGGTGGCTGACATGACCCGCCCCCCCGCTGAGCCACCCAAGAACGTGCGGGCCATCTACCCCGACGGCCGCGTGATCCCCCTGGAATGCGTCTACGACGGCTGGGACCCGGTGGCCGACCGGCACCTGTGGATCATCACCACCGATCTCCCCCTCCAGCTGGGGATGCGGGTCGCCTGCGAGCAGCTGCCGGCCAAGACCCGCATCGGCCTCCAGCTCCCCGAGGCCAGGCGGTGACCCGCGCCCAGCGTCTCGACCATCTGGAGCGCGAGCTCGACGCCCTCGACCAAGGGCGGCTGGCCGGCCAGATCACCCACGCCGAGTGGCTCGAGCGGGCCGCCCAGCTGTTCGCCCGGTTACGGCGGCTAGAGCCCGCCGGCCGGGCCCGGCGCCGGTAGGATCGCGGCCGTGAACCTGTGTGGGCTCAGCGTGACCCTTCCATTCGAGCTGCCGGACGCTGGCGGCGGGATGTGCTGCATGGGCGCTGCGGCCATGGGCCCCCAGCGGTGCACGTGCTGGGAGCCTGTCTATGACCTGGAGCAGGCCGAACCCGACCCCACCGCCGTCAGGCTCCTGGGCGCCGGCGTCCAGCCGGTCACCCGCACCGTGCCATGCCACGACTGCGCCTACCGGCCGGGCTCGCCGGAACGCCGCGGCGAGGAGGGTTACGCCGGCAATCAGGAGCTGCTGGACCACATCGTCGCCAGCGGTGAGCGGTTCTGGTGCCATCAGGGCATGCGCAAGCCGATCGCCTGGCGTCACCCCTCCGAGGCTACCGTGCCAGTCGAGGTCGACGGCTACGACCCGCCCCGGGTCGAAGGCGTGCCCTATAAGGCCGACGGCCAGCCGGGCGAGGTCTGTGCCGGCTGGGCCGCGCGCCGCCGGGCGTTGGCCGCCAGCGAGTAACCACGCCTGCCTTGCTTGTTGCCCTGGTCGCAGCAAGGCAGGCTCAGCGGTTGCCCCGCACCTGCCCCACAGCGCTGCTGATTCCCGATTCACGATTCGCTAATCATGCTGGTCAGGTGGGGTGCGCCGCCAGGGACTCGAACCCCGAACCGTTGCCTTAAGAGGGCACTGCTCTGCCAATTGAGCTAGCGGCGCGCACGGGGAAGGAGGCTACCAGAGGCTGCCGTGAGCCGCTGTGGTGGTCAGCGGCGGCGGCGGGCGCGGGTCTTGAGCTCGCGGTCCCAGCCGTCGTGGAGGTAGCAGCGGCTGGCCGGGTTGTAGGTGGAGAGGTAGGCGGCGCAGCCGGGGGCCGCGCAGACCCGGCGGCGGCCGAAGGAGCGGACGGGGACGTCGGCGCCCACGGCGCGGCGTCGGGTGGTGGTCGAGCTGCTCATGCCAGAAGTGTTCCAACACCAGAGCAAGGGCAAACCCGTCCGCCAAGGGGGCCAACCCCGCCTACCCGGGCCGGGCGACCAGGTTGGAGCGATCCAGCTGGTGGCGGGCCTCGATCAGCCGCACGGCGCCGGACACCGAGCGCATCGACAGCGACTGGGTCAGCACCTCGTGGGCGCGGAAGCGGACGCCGCGCAGCAGCTCGCCGTCGGTGACCCCGGTGGCGGCGAAGAACACGTTGTCGCCCCGGACCAGGTCGTCGATGGTCAGGACCTTGTCCAGGTCGTAGCCGGCGTCCAGGGCGGCCCGGCGCTCGTCGTCGTTGCGGGGCCACAGCCGCCCGAACATCGCCCCGTCCAGGCACTTGAGGGCGCAGGCGGTGATGACCCCCTCGGGGGTGCCGCCGATGCCGACGGCGACGTCGACCCCGGTGTCCTCGCGGGCGGCCATGATCGCCCCGGCCACGTCCCCGTCGAGCAGGAACTTGATGCGGGCGCCGGTGGCCCGGACCCGGCCGACCAGCCCCTCCTCGTGGCGGGGGCGGTCGAGGATGCAGACCGTCAGCTCGGTGACGTCGGACCCCTTGGCCTGGGCGATGCTGCGCAGGTTGTCCTCGATCGGGGCCTCGAAGTCGACCACGGCGGCGACGTCGCGGCCCACGGCCAGCTTCTCCATGTAGACGCAGGGGCCGGGGTCGAACATGCTGCCCCGCTCGGCCAGGGCGACGACGGCGATGGCGTTGGGCAGGCTCTTGGCCGTGAGGGTGGTGCCGTCGACCGGGTCGACGGCGATGTCGACCTGGGGCGGGGTGCCGTCGCCGACCCGCTCGCCGTTGTAGAGCATGGGGGCGTTGTCCTTCTCGCCCTCGCCGATCACCACCACCCCGTCCATCGCGATCTGGCCGAGCACCGGGCGCATGGCGTCCACGGCCGCCTGGTCGACCGCCTCCTTGTCGCCGCGACCCAGGTGCCGGGCCCCCCCGATGGCCGCGGCCTCGGTCGCGCGGACCAGCTCCAGGGCCAGGTTGCGATCGGGGCTGGGCCCGATGTGAGCCTGTTCGGTCACGGCGTACCTCCCGGTGACGGTGGAACGGCTGTGCATAGGATCGGGCATGGCACCCGTCGATGTCATGCGGCGGTACCTCCAGGCCGTGCAGCGCGGTGACTGGGCGACCGGCTTCTGCTTCTTCGCCGACGACACCATCCTGCACGTCCCCGGCCTACGCGGCGAGCAGATCGTGGAGCTGTGGATCTTCGAGGCCAATCAGTACGAGGTCGACGACCTGTTCGCCGATCCCATCGACGGCTGAGCAGGGTCACGCGAGGCCTGGCCCGTTTCTTCGGAGATCCGACAATGTGCACGGTTTGCTCGACTTATGGTTGGGCAGACTGAACGGTTGGGCAGGCTGACAGGAGCCGTCGGGAGGAGACCACCATGGTTCGAAGGTTGGTGACCGTGCTGTCGGTGCTGGTCGTCGTGGTCGGCGTCCTGCTCTCAGGACCGGCGGTCGGGCGCGTCCGAGCGGGCGTGCAGGCAGCCGCCGGAGCGACCACGCCCGAGCTGGCCACCACCACCCGCCTGCAGGACCGCCGCGAGGTCGCGGCCGGCACACGGGCATATGCGATCGGCTTCGAGGACGGGAGGTTCTACGCCAACGGCTGGCACATCACCGGCGAGATGGGGGGCGTATGGACCCCGCCGCTGAAGCTCGTCGACGGGGTCTGGTTCGGGCTGGACGGCGAGTGGGTCGGGCCGGCGACGACGTTCACCAGCGGATGGGGCTACACGCGCTATGGGCTGCCCGACACCGCCGGGCTGAAGGTGGCCCGCACCGACGTCGCGCCCGACGGGCGCCGCGGGGTGCTGTTCGGCCTGACGATCACCAACCCGGGGGCGGCGCGGACCGCCAAGCTGACCGTCGACGCCCACTCCGAGCTGATGGGGCACTACCCCTGGGGGTTCGGCGGGGTCACCCCCAACGCCAGCGACAACATTCCCGACAAGGGCAGCTACGACGGCCAGAACCTGGTCTTCACCGACGACGGGGCCTTGCCCGGCGCCCCCGAGCACCACTACGCGGCGCTGGTCGGCACCGCGATGAAGCCCGACTCGGGCACCATCGGCGCCCAGTTCTGGGGTCCCCAGCCCGGTCACCGCTGCACCGGCGCCGAGCCGGGCGCGCCCGCGGACCCCAAGCCGTCGGCGTGCGACGACGGCCCGTTCGGCAAGGGCACCGGCGGCGAGCTGACCTACTCGCTGTCGCTGCCGGCCGGCGGCTCCCAGACCGTGTGGCTGGCGGTCGCCGGCTCCGACCGCGGCCTGGCACCGGCCCAGCAGGAGTTGACCCAAGTGCTGCGCGACCCCGCCGGGCAGCTGGCCGGCAAGATCGCCGACCGCCAGCGGCTGGCCGGCATGACCAGGCTGTCGCTGCCCGGCGACCCGCTGGTGGAGGACGCGGTCGAGTGGGGCAAGCAGAACCTCGCCGACCTCACCCAGCAGGCCCAAGGCCTCCAGATCCGCTGGACCGACCAGGGCAAGCAGTTCCCGCCGCCGCTGGGCACCGTGGACCGGGCCACCTGGATCGGCGCCGGCTTCCCCGACTACCCGTGGATCTTCGGCACCGACGCCGAGTACACCGCGTTCGCGGCCGTGTCGGTGGGCCAGTTCGAGACCATGAAGGCCAACCTCCGGACGCTGCGGGACATCTCCGACGTCCTCAACGACCGGTCTGGGGTGGTGGTCCACGAGTCGGTGGCCGACGGCTCCATCTGGTTCGGGCACGACTCGCGCCATACCAACCCTGACGGCACCGTCTCCTACGACTTCAACGCCGACGAGACGGTCAAGTTCCCCAGCGCGGTGGCGCTGCTGTGGCGCTGGACCGGCGATGACCGCCTCCGCGACGACCTGTACGACTTCGCCGTGCGCAACCTGCGCTACGTCGCGCGGACCCTGGACGCCGACAACGATGGCTGGCCCGAAGGGCTCGGCAACGTGGAGCGCTCCGGGATGGGCCCGGAGAAGCTGGACGTCGCCGTCTACTACATCCGCGGCCTGTACGACCTGGCCGATATGGCCCGCGCCAAGCACGACGGCGCCACCTTCGCCTGGGCCATGAACCAGGCCCGCCAGCTGCAGGAGCGGTTCGACGGCACCTGGTGGTTCCAGGCGGCGCAGCAGTACGCCGACTCGCTCAACGACCCGGGCAACGTGCAGTCGTTCCAGAAGCACTGGATCGGCCAGACGCCGATGGACGCCGAGCTGCGCGTCAGCGGCCAGACGGTTCCTGGCCTGGCCCCGTTCGACCACGGCAACACGGCGCTGGCGGGACGGGAGAACGACTGCTACAGCGGCGAGCGTCCGTTCAACCGCGGCCTGTTCCACACCGGCTGCGGCGGCGGGGCCAACGGTCAGGGCGAGAAGGTCATCTTCGGCCTGACGACCTCGATCCAGTCGATTGGTGAGGGCAACTACGGCCGGCTCGGTGCCGGCGAGCAGCAGCGCTACACCCACGCGATCGCCGAGACGATGTTCAACGAGCCCGAGACCGGCGGCACGCCGGACGAGCAGCCGGGCGCGACGCCCGAGACCTTCCCGGCGCCGGACCAGGGCGCGAACATCGACCGCTGCTGGACCTGCCGCTCGATGTTCATGCAGGCCTGGAACAACTACGGCACCACCTGGGCGGTGGTGCACCAGTGGCTGGGCGTGCGGCCCGACCTCGGCTGGGGACGGGTCGAGTTCGTCCCACAGGTGCCGCAGGGGCAGACCTCGGTGCAGGGACGCGACATCCGGTTGGGCGGCGGGTCCGCCGACGTGCTGGCCACCCACCAGGGCGACGCCTACCGCAGCGAGATCCGCGTCGGCAGGGGCGTCGGCGCCGGGGAGGTCGTCATCGGCCACACCCTCCCGCACGGCGTGCAGCCGGCGACGGTGGTGCTGGACGGGCGGACGGTGCACAACTACCAGGTGCGCGAGACCAACCGTGGGACCGAGGTGACGGTGCCGACCGACGCGGGCCGTCACACCCTGACCATCACCACCTGACCCGAGCCGGGCCGCCGGGGGTGCGGGGCCACCGCACCCCCGGCGCGCTTGCCATCGTCCGTCGCGTGGGCGACGATCGAAAGCGTTCTGGTGTCGTCTGGCGCCCAAATGGGGTCGGTGCGAGGTCGCCGTGCCGGGATCGAGGTCGCGCGGGGACGTCGTGCGGGGCATCCTGCAGGTCGTGGCCGCCCTGGTGATCCTCGTCGCCGTCCGCTGGTCGGTCACCGGCGGGATCTCCCGGCCGATCGTGTCGCCGGCGTCGACCGCGGTTCCGCAGCCGACCGTGGCCGTCACCGCCGACCCACCGGCGCGGATCCGGACGGCCCCCGGGACCCGGCTGTGGCTGGGCGGCCGCCAACCGGCCGTCCTCGACCCGGCGAGCGGGACGCTTCGGCGCATCGAGCCGCCGGCCAGCCAGGGCATGGTCGTGTTCCGCCAGGGGTCGTTCACCGTGCTGGTCGCCGACGGGTACGCCTGGGCGGTCCCGGCGGGCCACGCCGGTCCGCGGCGGCTGCTCGGCCAGGCCCTCCTGGCCCTGCCCGCCGTGGCCGAGGACCGGGTCTGGCTGGTCGACACCCGCTTCGGCCCCCCCGAGCAGCGGTCCAGCCTGGTCGAGGTGGGCCTGGCCGACGGGCAATGGCACGCCTCCTGGACGCTCCCGTACCAGGTGGCGCCGGTCGCGGTCCTGCGCTCGGGCGTGCTCGCCTACGACCTCGACGGCGACCTGGTGGTGGTGGAGCCGGGCAGCGGCAGGGTTCGGGCGCTGCTGGCCCACCAGGCGACCTTCATCGACGTCCGCGCCGGCCGCGTGGCCTGGCTGGCCGGTGACCTGCTGTACGTCCGCGACCTGGCCAGCCGGACCACGATGGTGGTCTCGCCGCCCCCGGCGAGCGCCGGCTGGTACGGCGCCGGCGCGTCGGTGTCCTTGGCAGGCTGCTGCTTCGGGCTGGGCGCGTTCGACCCCGGCGGCCGCTGGCTGGCCGTGTACACCAACCTGGCCGGCCCGCGGTCGCTCGGGCTGGCGATCGTGGACCTGGCCCACGGCCGGGCCGCGCTGCTGGCCGGGTCCGAGAACGTGACCCCGACCGGTGGCCAGCCCAGCCTCGGGTGGGCCTCGAACGGCTGGCTGTTCTTCTTCGCGGCCGGCCCGACCACCACGGTGGCCGCCTGGCGACCGGGCGAGCGGGCCGCGGGCCTGGTCTGGCTGGACGCCGACCGGGCGTTCGACGCCGTCCCCCGCGCCCTGGCCCCGAACTAGCGCGTCGCGGCCGGCTCGGCACCGTGCCCGGGCGGGGTGTTCAGCCTGGGCAGCCCTGGGGGCCGCACGGGCCTGTGGCCACCACGATGAGCATCGCCCCCGCGCCGAGGGCGGCGCCAAGGCGGGCCCGGGGGTTGAGGAAGTCGTCGCGGAGCCACGCCTTGACCGCCGACCAGATGGCCAGGACGCCCAGGAAGAACCCGCCGAGGCTGACGGCGGCGAACACCAGCGTGGCCGGGGTGAGGGGGGCGGGGGCGTCCGCCGGGGTGCCGGGCACGCGGTGCACGACCAGCGCCCGGATCACGGCCGCCAACGCCGTCGAGACCAGACCGCTCGCCCCGGCGACCAGGGCCGTCCGATCAGGCGCCACGGTCCGGCGTCAGCTGCGCCGGCGCCATCGGACAGCCAGCCAGAGCAGCACGACGAAGCCGAGGAGCAGCATGGCCGAGCGAAGGGCCGACTTCCCCTGCACCTCCAGGACAAGGGTCTGGATGAACGCGACCGCGGTGAAGAAGCCGAGCACCCCGATGAGCATCTCGATGCGCTGGGCCTTGGCCCTGGGGTGCACGGCTCCTTCCTCGCGATCAGGTCAGCCCTTGACCCCACCGGCGGTCAGGCCGGCGACGATGCGGCGCTGCAGGATCAGCACCAGGATGACCAGGGGGACCGTGACCACGGTCCCGGCGGCCATGATGGCGGTGTACGGCTCCTGGTGTGGCTGGCTGCCCGTGAAGCCCGCGATGGCCACGGTCACCGGCTGGGTTTTGTCGCTGGACAGCTGGCTGGCCAGCAGGAACTCGTTCCAGGCGGCGATGAAGGCCAGGATCGCGGTGGTGAACAGCCCGGGGGCGGTGAGCGGGAGGATGACCTTGCGGAAGGCCTGCCCCGGGCTGGCCCCGTCGACCAGGGCCGCCTGCTCCAGCTCCCATGGCATCTCGGCGAAGAACGCGGTCAGGACGTAGATGGTCAGCGGCAGGGCGAAGGAGATGTCGGGGATGATCAGAGCCTGGTAGGTCCCGAACCAGCCGATGTTGGTGAACAGCTGGAACAGCGGGGTCAGCAGGGCGACGCCGGGGAACATCGAGGCGCCGAGCACGACGCCCAGCACCACGAACTTGCCGCGGAAGTCCAGCCGGGCCAGGGCGTAGGCGGCGAACACGCCGAACAGCACCGCCAGGATGGTGGTGCAGACCCCGATGATGGCGCTGTTGACCAGGGCGCGGGCGAAGTGGTTGCCCAGGCTGGTGTCGAAGACGGTGCGGTAGTTGTCCAGGGTGACGTGGGTGGGCCAGGGGGTGTTGTCGAAGGTGTAGCCGACGTCGCGGAAGGAGGTGACGATCATCCAGTAGAACGGAGCCAGGCAGAAGAGGACGATCAGGACGATGCCGATGTAGCTGCGCACCTTGGCGGCGGTGGCCCCCCGCGGCGCGGTCCGGGTCCGGCCCCGGGTGGCCGCGCCGGCCCGGCCGGGTTCGACCGTGGTTGTCGAGGCCATCTCAGCGTGCCCCCTTCTGCTGCGACTGCTGGGTCTGGACGACGTTGGCTCCCAGGAACTTCACGAAGAGGAAGGCGACCAGGAAGATGAACAGGAAGGTGATGGTCGACAGCGCCGCCGCGCTGTTGAACCCCTGGCGTATCTGGTTGACGACCAGGATCGACAGGGTGGTGGTGCCGTTGGCCCCGCCGGTGAGGATGTAGGGCAGGTCGAAGATCCGCAGCACGTCCAGGGTCCGGAACAGGATCGCCACCAGCAGCGCCGGCCTCACCAGGGGCAGGGTGATCCGGGTGAAGCGCTGCCAGGCGGTGGCGCCGTCCACCTTGGCCGCCTCGTAGACGTCGCCGGGGATGATCTGGAGCCCGGCCAGGATCAGCAGGGCGATGAACGGGGTGGTCTTCCAGACGTCGGCCACGACGACCGCGATCCGGGCCGGCCATTTCGAACCGGTCCACAGGATCTCGGTGTGGAGCAGGCTGTTGGCGATCCCCTCGAAGGCGAAGATGAAGAACCACAGCTTGGCGGTGACCGCGGTTGGGATCGCCCAGGGCACCAGGACGCTCGCCCGCAGGAGCCCGCGGCCCCTGAAGGCGCGGCTCATCACCAGCGCCATCCACATGCCCAGCACGACCTCGATGGTCACCGAGGCCACGGTGAAGAAGATCGTCGCCGACATCGAAGGCCAGAACTGCGAGCCCAGCGTGCCTGGCGGGCACTTGACGTCCCCACAGCGCTGGAAGATCCAGTGGACGTAGTTGGAGAAGCCGGCGAAGCCGCCACTGACGAACAGCCCGGTGCTCGGGTCCAGGCCTGGGTCTTTCTGAAAGGACATGACGACGGCCCGGACCACCGGGTAGCCGATCACGATGAGCAGCATGATGATGGCCGGTACGATGAGGTAGAAGCCAAGCCGGTTCTGTGCGCTCTCGAGCTCGGGACGACCCCTTCGGCGCCGCTTCGGGGGCTCGCCGGGCTCGGCGTCGCGGGTGCCGGCCTCAGATGTGACGGTCATGGTGCCTCCCGAAGGATGCGAGGTTCAGGCACGTCCGGCCTGTGGGGTTCAGGCACGTCCGGCGGTGGCCAGGGCGACCGCGGTGCGGTGGGGCCGGGCACGCCGTCCCGGCCCCACCGCCAGGATCAGCCTCCTTGTCCGGCAGCCTGGATGGCCGCCTGCATGTCCTTTACCGCCTGCTCCGGGCTCTTGTCACCCTTGATGGCGGCGTAGGAGTTGTCCTGCACCGCCTTGGTCACGGCCGGGTAGAAGGGGCTGAGGGGACGGGGCACGGCGTTGAGGATGGAGGTCTTCAGCACCGGCAGGTACGGATACTTCTTGACCAGTGCAGGGTCGTCGTACAGGGCCAGCAGTGCCGGCGCGTTCGAGCCCTGGGTCACGAACCAGCGCTGCGTCTCCTCGGTCTCCAGGAACTTCAGGAAGTCGAAGGCGCTGGCCTTGTGGGCGGAGTAGCTGCTGATGGCGGCGTTGTGGCCACCCAGGGCGGACGCGCCCGGCCCGGACTCGCCCGGCAGCGGCGCGACCGCGAACTTACCCTTCACCTTGGAGCTGCCGTCGGTGGTGGCCAGGCTGTACACGTACGGCCAGTTCCGGAGGAACAGCAGCTTGCCACCCTCGAATGCCTGGCGGCTCTCCTCCTCCTTGTAGGTGATGCCCTCGCGGGGGATGTCGCCGTTCTTGTAGGCGTCGGCCAGCCGGGCCAGGCCCTTGGCCGCCTCCGGCGAGTCGACCGCGGGCGTCTTGCCGTCGTCACCGACGATCTTGCCGCCAGCGGTGTTGATCGCCTCGGCCGCGTTGCAGGTCAGGCCCTCGTACTTGAAGAACTGGCCGCCGTAGCAGTTCATGTTGTTCTTCTTGGCGATCGAGCACATCGAGATCATCTCGTCCCAGGTCTTGGGCGGGTTCGGGACGAGGTCCTTGCGGTAGTAGAGCATGCCGCCGTCGCTGGTCACCGGCGCGGCGTAGAGGGTGTTGTTGTAGGTGGCGGTCTTGACCGTCGCCGGCAGCAGGGGGCCGGTGTCCAGCGTGAGGGCGTCCTTGAGCGGCTGCAACCACCCCTTGGCCGCGAACTCCGCGGTCCAGACCACGTCGACGCTGGCCACGTCGTAGTTGGGGTCCTTGGCCTGGTAGTGCTGGACGAGGTCGTCATGCTGCGCGTCGGCGGACTCGGACTGCTCCTTGAACGTCACCTTCTCGTCGGGGTGGGCGGCATTCCACTTGTCGATCAGCGGCCGGATCGTGTTGGTGTTGTCCTTGCCTTGGACGTAGGTGAACGGCCCTCGGGCGGTGAGGCCCTGGTCGGAACCACCACCGGAGCTGGTGCCCCCACCACCGCCGCATCCAGCGGCCAGCAGCGCGAGGACGGCCACTGCGGCCAGCGTGGCCATGAGCCTGCTTCTTCTCCCCACATCGACTCCTTACTGTGCGTCGGACCGCCCACCAAGCGGCCGATCGGATGAACCCAGCGGTCTCACGCCGCGTCAGGCGCCCACCGGCCAGCGTGGTTCCCGATCGCTTGGACACTCACCCAACCCGCAGACGCGGCACCCACCCCCTCCACTGGTCGAGACGTTCCCCGCTCGGACAGGACCAAACTCTCCCTCGGCTCCTCCCCGGTCTCGTCGTCAGCACAAGGCAACCGCAGGTCGGGGAGCACGACGGGCGCCGAGCATCCGCCGCGAAGCCCGACCTGGCGCGATTCTGCCTCACCGCCACCGGTTTGAGAAGCCGGACAGGCCGCGCGACCACCTCACAGATCGGGGCATTCGGTCTTGACAGGGCAAAGCGACCCTGAAACCGTCATGGAACGATCCAGCCGTGGGGAGGCGACGATGACGTCCTGGTTCCGCCGTGCCCTGCCTGTCCTGCTCGCCGCCGCGTTGCTGGCGGTGCCGGCCGCGTCCGCCCACGGTGGCGATGTGCTGGCCCGCCACAGCCTGCGCCCGCCGCTCACCGGCGAGGACTTCTACTTCGTGATGGCCGACCGGTTCGAGAACGGCCGCACCGACAACGACCTCGGCGGGCTGCCCGCCGACCGCCTGGTGTCCGGCTTCGACCCCACCGCCAAGGGCTTCTACCACGGCGGTGACCTGGCCGGGATCCGGCAGCGCCTGGCCTACATCCGCGGGCTGGGGACGACCGCGATCTGGCTCACCCCGAGCTTCAAGAACAAGGCGGTGCAGCTCGAGGACGGCCCGTCGGCCGGGTACCACGGCTACTGGATCACCGACTTCACCCAGATCGACCCCCACCTGGGCACCAACGCCGAGCTGGCGGCGCTGGTCGGTGAGGCCCACGCGATGGGGATGAAGGTCTTCTTCGACATCATCACCAACCACACCGCCGACGTGATCGACTACCAGGAGGGCCACCGGCCGGCGTACGTGTCCAAGGACCGGGAACCCTACCGGACCGCCGCCGGCACCCCCTTCGACGACCGCGACTACGCCGGCACCGACAGCTTCCCGCCGCTGAGCCCCACCGTGAGCTTCCCGTACACGCCGTTCAACCCCCCCGGGGCCCCGGTGAAGGAGCCGGACTGGCTCAACGACGTCACCCTGTACCACAACCGGGGCAACACCACCTTCGAGGGCGAGAACTCCCTGTACGGGGACTTCTTCGGCCTCGACGACCTGTTCACCGAGCACCCCCGGGTCGTCCGGGGCATGATCGACATCTACGAGGCCTGGATCCGCGACTTCGGCATCGACGGCTTCCGCATCGACACCATGAAGCACGTCAACGACGAGTTCTGGCAGCAGTTCGGGCCCCAGGTGCTCGCCTACGCCCGCCAGAACGGCAAGCGCCAGTTCTTCATGTTCGGCGAGGTGTTCGACACCACCAAGGCGTTCACCTCGCACTTCCCGACCCACGACCGGGTGCAGGCGGTGCTCGACTTCCCCTTCCAGCAGGCCGCGCAGAACTTCGCCGCCAACTCGCACCGGACCGATGAGCTGCGCGACTTCTTCGCCGGCGACGACTGGTACACCGACGCGGACTCCAACGTCTACCAGCTGCCGACGTTCCTCGGGAACCACGACATGGGGCGGATCGGCCGCTTCGTCAAGGTGGCCAACCCCGGCGCCGGCGACGCCGAGGTCCTGGCCCGGGACCGGCTGGCGCATGCCCTGATGTACTTCTCGCGCGGCAACCCGGTCATCTACTACGGCGACGAGCAGGGCTTCACCGGCGACGGCGGCGACCAGGACGCCCGCCAGGACATGTTCCCCAGCCAGGTCGCCTCCTACAACGACGACGACCTGATCGGCACCGACGCGACCACCGCCGACAGCAACTTCGACACCGGCCACCCGCTGTACCGGTCGATCGGCGAGCTGGCCGCCGTCACCCACCGCTACCCGGCGCTGCGCGACGGCGCCCAGCAGCACCGCTGGTCCTCCGGCGCGCCCGGCATCTACGCCTTCTCCCGGCTGGACCGGCACGAGCAGCACGAGTACGTGGTGGCGGTCAACAACGCCGAGCAGGCCTCCACGGCGGCGGTCCCCACCTACATGCGGGACACGAGCTTCCAGCTCGTCTACGGTTCGGGAACCGAGCGCCTCCGCAGCGACGCCAGCAGGCGGCTCGGGCTGACGGTGGGCCCGCTGTCGGCGGTCGTCTACCGGGCCACCGAGCCGCTGGAGCGCAGCCCCCAGGCTCCGGCGATCACCCTGGCCGACCCGGGCTCGCTGCGCGACCGGGCCGAGCTCCGGGCCGACGTCGGCGGCGACCAGTTCACCGAGGTGACCTTCCTGGCCCGGGTCGGCAACGGCGACTGGCGTCCGATCGGCACCGACGACAACGCGCCCTACCGGGTCTTCCACGACGTCGCCGACCTGCGGCCGGGGACCCGGGTCCAGTACAAGGCCGTGGTGCTCGACAACGCCGGCCACAGCCGCTCCAGCGCCGTCCGGGCCGGCACGGTCGCCCCGCCGGCGATCGAGCTGCAGGCGCCCACCGACAAAGGCCGCGTCCGCGGCGAGGTCGAGGTGCGGGCGGTGGCCACCCCGGACCACCCGACCTACTCGGTGACCTTCTACCGGCAGGTGGACGGCGGGGCCTGGACGCCGATCGGCACCGACAGCTCCTCGCCGGTCTACACCGCCTTCGACGACACCACCGGGCTCGCCGACGGCAGCACGGTCAGCTACAAGGCGGTGCTCACCTACGCCCCCGGCCAGACGGTGGAGAGTGCCGTCCGGAGCGTCACCGTGGTCACCACGCCGGTGACCACCGCCGTCGTCCACTACCGCCGCCCGGCCGGCGACTATGACAGCTGGGGCCTGCACCTGTGGGGGGACGCGATCGCCGACGGGGTGGCCACCAGCTGGGACGCGCCCCGCCAGCGGGACGGGGTCGACGCCAACAACGACTTCGGCGCCTTCTACCAGATCCCCCTCAAGGACGACACCAAGCCGGTCAACTTCATCATGCATCAGCCCAGCGGTGACACCATCCCCGAAACCCGCGAGCCCGGCGGCGACCGCAGCTTCGTCCCCCTCGAGCATCCCGAGATCTGGCTCGTGCAGGGCGACCCGACGGTCTACTTCAGCCAACCGAGCTGATCAGGGACGGCATCGTCGAGCGGTTGTCGCGCGGTGCCCGTTGTGGCACGGTGCCCGCATGACCGCAGCCGGCGCCGCCAGCGCGCCCTGGTGGCGCGACGCCGTCATCTACCAGATCTACGTCCGCAGCTTCGCGGACTCCGACGGTGACGGTCTCGGCGACCTGGCCGGCATCCGCTCGCGGCTGCCCTACCTCCGCGCGCTCGGCGTCGACGCGGTGTGGCTGACCCCGTTCTACCCATCGCCCCAAACCGATGCCGGCTATGACGTCAGCGACTACCGCGACGTCGCCCCGAGCTTCGGGACCCTCGACGACTTCGACGCGCTGGTCCGCGACGCGCACGGGCTGGGATTGCGGGTCATCGTCGACCTCGTGCCCAACCACACGTCGGCCGAGCACCCATGGTTCCGGGCGGCGCTGGCGGCGCCGGCGGGCAGCCCAGAGCGGGCCCGCTACCTCTTCAGGGAGGGCCGCGGCCCGGGCGGGGACGCCCCGCCCAACGACTGGGGCAGCACCTTCGGGGGAGCCGCCTGGACCCGGGTCAGTGAGCCGGACGGCGTCCCCGGGCAGTGGTACCTGCACCTGTTCGCGCCCGAGCAGCCCGACCTGGACTGGACGAACGAGGAGGTGCGGGCGGAGTTCGAGTCCATCCTCCACTTCTGGCTCGAACGGGGGGTCGACGGGTTCCGTGTCGACGTGGCCCACGGTCTCGCCAAGGACCCCGAGATGCCGGACCTGGCCGGAAATTACGCGGTCTCGGGGCCGGCGGTGGAAGGCCACCCGCACTGGGACCGGGACGAGGTCCACGACGTCTACCGTCGCTGGCGGCGGGTCGCCGACTCGTATCCAGGGGATCGGACATTCGTCGCCGAGGTATGGGTGCAGAGTCCCCAGCGGCTGGCGTTGTACCTTCGACCCGACGAGCTGCACACCGCGTTCACCTTCAACTTCCTGCTCGCGCCGTGGGATGCCCGCAGGCTCCGGAGCGCCATCGACGAGAGCATGGCGGCGCTCGCCGGGGTGGGGGCGCCCGCGACCTGGGTGCTGTCCAACCATGACGTCGTGCGCCACGTCACCCGGTACGGTGGCGGCCAGCTGGGCACCCGCCGGGCCAGGGCGGCCACCTTGCTCATGCTCGCCCTGCCCGGGGGCGCCTATGTCTACCAGGGGGAGGAGCTTGGCCTGCCGGAGGTCACCGAGCTCCCGGATGCCGCCCGGAAGGACCCCACCTTCTTCCGCACCGGCGGCGCCGAGCTGGGCCGCGACGGTTGCCGGGTCCCGATGCCCTGGTCGGGAACCGAGCCACCGTTCGGGTTCGGGCCGTCGGAGGCGTCCTGGCTGCCCCAGCCGGAGGAGTGGGCGGAACTGACGGCGGAGCGCCAGGCATCGGATCCCGGGTCGATGCTGACCCTCTACCGCAGCGCCCTGGCGCTGCGGCGAAGGCTGCCGCCGCTTGGTGACGGTCAGCTGGCTTGGGTCGAGGCCGGCCAGGATCTGCTCGCCTTCCGCCGCGAGCCAGGATTCCTGTGCGTCGTGAATCTCGCCGACCGGCCCGCCGACGTCGCCAAGGAGCTGATCCCCACCGGAGCGGGCGTCGTCCTCGCCAGCGGGCCGATCGACGCCGACGGCCGGATCCCGGGCGCGACCGCTGTCTGGTTCGCTCGCGTCTGAAGGGCTGTCTGCCATGCAACCGGTCGGGGAAGGGGGTTATCCGGGGATCTCGGTCACGTAGGCTGCGATGGACGTCTCACCGAGCGCCCGGGCGGCCGCCACGCGGTGGTGGCCGTCGGAGACGTAGTAGTGGCCGTGCCGCCGGTAGACCTCGATGGGTGGAAGCTCTCGTCCCTCACCCAGCGCCATCGCAATGGCCTGGAAGCGCCAGCGGCTCCGCTCGTCGGTGGGGAGGAAGTCGCGGTCGAACTTGCCGTCGGCGCCGTCGGTGGCGCCGACGATGTCCCGCAGGAGGATCTCTTGTTCTTCCGCGGTGCGCGTCCCGCCCAGTCCCAACGTCGCGGTCTCCTTCAGGGTGGGTAGGTCGAGCCGGTGGGGCTGGCCCTGCAGCACCGCCGCGACGCGGTGGCGCTGGTGGGTTCGGCGTGCCTGGTCGAAGGCGTCCTCGGCGTCCAGCCAGGCCCGGCCGGTTGGGCCGGAGAAGGGTCGGCTCAGACCCAGCAGGCGTCCCGCGAGCCAGAACACGGCTACCGGGATCGCGCAGACGGCGAGATAGATCAGCAGCGTCGATACCATGGCCTCCCCAGAGGCGCGAGAACCCTAATTCACCACGCTGGTGGGTTCGGGTCAACGGCTCGGTGGCGGAGAGCACCCGCCCTGTCCGTCGGGTCGGACATGGGGCCGCATCACGTCGACCGTGCCCTTGTAGGCATAGGGGTCGGTCCCGGCAACCACCACGATGTCGCGGTGGTCGGCCCGGCCCGGCGTCACGCCCTCTGGGACGAACCAGGGAAGGAGCGACTGCGCGCTCATGTAGTGGTTGACCAACGCCCGGCGCAGACCGTGACGCCGACTGTTCGGCAGCGACCGGTGCAGCAGATACCCGTTGAACACCACCACGGAGCCGGCGGACACCTCGACAGGGACCGCGTCTTGGTCGCGGTAGGGGAAGTCGTAGGCCTCAACCTCGCAGTCGAAGCGGGGGTCGTGGTGGTCGCGGTCGGGGTACAGGACCCCGGGTCGGTGCGAGCCGGGCAGCACCCACAAACAGCCGTTCTCCACGGTGGCGTCGTCCAGGGCGATCCAGGCTGCGGTCAGTGACCGGTCCCTGGTTGGGATGAACAGCTCGTCTTGATGCCAGGCCTGCCCGGGCTTGCCCTCCGACTTGATGAACAGCATCGACTGCATGGCCTTGATGTCGGGCCCGATGAGCTGGGTCAAGGCGTCGACGATGGCTGGGTGGGCCAGCAACCCGCGCATCAGCTCAGACAGCTTGTGGGGGAAGTGGATGCACAGATAGCGACGGACGACGACCTGGTCAGGCTCATCGGCGCCCGGCGGCTGGACGCCGTCGGCAGCCTCGAGCTCGCCGCGGCAGATGCGCACGGCTTCCTCCCGCAGGGCCTGCACCTCATCGGACCGCAATGCGCCGGCCAGGATGACAAAGCCGTCGCGGTGGTAGCGGCTGACCAGCGGGCGGCTGTCGGTGACAGCCAGCGGGTGGGTGGCCGCCGTCGCGGAGAGCGGTTCAGCAGGGTCGGTCATGGCGCCAGTGTCAGGCCGAGCGAGCTGGTTGAGAATGTCCAGCAGCCGCGGGAACCTATCCGATCATGATCTCTTTCCAGCGGACGGGGGCGGGATGCGCCTCGCTGTGAGCGGCTGTGGGGTGGCGGTCTACCCGCCGGGCGCCACCTTCGGGCCTCGACGACTGCAGGACTTCGAGTTCGTCTGGCTGCTCCAGGGCACAGCCGAATGGCGCTATGACCTGGGCGCCATCGCCCTTGGACCGAACTCGTTGCTGCTGGGTCGACCCGGGATCACCGACTCGTTCATCTGGGACCGCACCACGCCAACCCGCCACGCCTACCTCCACTTCCAGCGCATCGGGCAGCTGACGCAGCTACCCGATCCTGCCCGCTGGCCACTGGTCCGGACCCTGCCCGACGATGATCCACTCCGCCCCCTGCTGCGCTACCTGCTCAGCCTCGGCGAGCACCGATCCGGCAGCCACCAGCAGACCATCCAGGAGGTCCTGGGCCTGCTGCTGACCCTCTTTGTGCAGGGACCGCTGCCCGACCTTGACCGGCAGCGGCTACCCCCACACCTTGACACGCTGGTCGCCTTCGTCCGCCGTGCCTGGGCGCCACCAGCACCGACCCGGCCGTTGTCCCTCCAGGACCTGGCGGCCGGGGCATGCCTCTCGGCCGGCTACCTCAGCCGGGTGTTCCGCCAGCACTACGGGATCGGACCGGTGGCGGCCTTCGAGCGGCTTCGCCTCGCCCGGGCGGCCACCCTCCTTGTCCGCAGCAACCTGAGCGTCGGCGCGGTCGCCCACGACTGCGGCTTTGCCAACCCCTACCACTTCTCGCGCCGCTTCCACCGCAGCTATGGGCAGCCGCCCGGACGCTACCGCCACACCTGGCCACGCCTTCAACCGGCCGAGCCGCTCGCTCAAGCAGGGCTGCTCGACCTCAGCGACCACATCTGGCGGGCGACCTAGCGACGACTCGTCGCGCGAGACTGGGGTGGGGTTCGGCGACCCATCGACACAACGGACGCGTCAGGCCGTCGACCGGGTCGGTCAAGGGGTAGATCGGCCTGCTAACGGGGTAACTACCGGAGCGAACGCTCCAGTAGGGAGCGCCTGCGAGGGGAGAACGGGTGCCAGAAGGCGAACCTTGCCCATATTGCGCGCATCTCGCGCCGAATCCTGAGGAACTCAGGCTCCATCTGCTGCACTTTCACCCTGAGGTGGAGCCTGAGCCCGACTGGTGGGACCCTGACGCCGTCGCGCCGCCGCTATTCTGACCTGAGCGGCCGTCCTTGATGTTCAGCGCACACCGGCCGCCCGCGCCAGCGGAGCGAGGGAGGGCCGGATGGACGCTACGGAGGACGAGCCCCGCAAGCTGACCACGGCGATGCGGGTGGTGCTGGTGATCTTCCTCTTCCTTGCCGGGCTCGCGTTCATCCTGCTGTACCTGCGCAGCGCGCACACCGCCCGGGAATTCGCCTGGACCATCAGACCGAACATCACCGCCGCGTTCCTCGGCGCCGGCTACGGTGCCGGCTGCGTCCTGGTCGCGGCCAGCCTGCGGCGGCGCCCGTGGGCGGACGTGCGCGTCGGCATCGGGATCGTCCTGGTGTTCAGCGCCATGATCCTGGTCACGACCCTGCTCCACCTGGAACGATTCCACTTCGGAGCGGCCAACGGCGGCATCGCGCGCTTGGCCGCCTGGGTCTTCCTGGCCGTGTACGTGTTCGTGCCCACCGTAGGCACCTGGCTGTTCGTCCGCGAGCAACGCCTGGCCGGGCCCCCGCCGCCGGGCGGCCTGGCCCTGCCCGGCTGGTTCAAGGTGGCCATCGGCGCCGAGGGCGGGGTCCTGGTCGCCTTCGGGGCGGCGCTGTTCGTCGCCCCCTGGGTGGTCGCGCCCGCCTGGCCGTGGCCGCTGACCTCCTTGACCGCCCAAGCCGTCGGGAGCTGGCTGGTCCCGATCGGCTTGGGCAACCTGGCGGTGCTGGTCGAGGGCGACCTCCGGCGGGCTCGGGTGCCCGCGCTGACCTCGGTGGCGTACGGGCTGCTCCAGCTCGGCGCCCTGGCCCGCTATGGTGCCCAGGTCCAGTGGCACGAGGCGGGTGCCTGGATCTGGGTCGCGCTGCTGATCAACGCGGTCGTGACCGGCGGCTACCAGCTGCTGGCCACCGCCGGCGGGACCGCCCAGGAGCAGCCCGCCATCATCCGCTGACCCCCGCGCGCCTGGGTGCACTCCATTCAGTTCGCGGTGGCCGCGCCGGCGTCGGGCCTGATGTGGGCGAACATGCTGCGGCCGTTCCAGCTCGGGAAGGCCCGCACGAGCCATGACGGGCCGTGGAGCTGGATCCGGGAGTCGCGGGTGGCCTCCGCCCAGGACAGCTGCCCAGCGTGCCACTTCACGAACGCTTCGGCGTCGGCGGTGACGTAGAGGTCCTCGTCCAGACCGAGATAGGTCTTGCAGATCTCGGCCTCGCGGTGCTCGAGCAGCAGCCAGTACCGCTCGTGGGGCCGGAAGCCGGTGAAGTCCAGCCGGACGACCACGCGCTGGTCCGGGAGTCGGTCCCGGCGGAGCGCGTTGCACATCGACCACAGCGCCACGTACGGGTCGAGGTTCTCGGGGGCGATCTCGAGCCAACGAGCTCCCCACTCGCCGAGCGTCTCGCAGACCTTGAACAGATCGTGGCCCGAGCTCGTGAGGCGGTATCGGTGACCGCGCCCCTGCGCTTTCGGTGCCGACTCGACGATGCCGAGGCGTTCGAGCTGCCTGAGCCGCTGCGCGAGCAGGGTGTGGGAGAGTCCGGGCGCACCCTCGAGGATCTCGCCGAAGGTCTCACAGCCCAGATGCAGGTTGCGGACGATCAACGGCGTCCAGCGCTCAGCGAAGATCTCCGCGCCACGGGCGATCGGGCAGTACTGGCCGTAGGTCCTCATGAGGGCAGTGTCCCGCGCCACCCGACCGTCGTGAAGTCCAGATTTCTTACTTCAAAGTCCAGATCGCTGACTTCTTCTCTGTGCCCCCCGATGTTGCGATACGCCCATCCACCAGAGGAGGAGGGACGATGTCAGCACCAGCCACGATGCAGATCCCTGGGTTCCGGGGCGATGTGATCGTCCCCGACCACCATGGCTATGACGACGCCCGAGCCGTATGGAACGGCACCGTCGACCGACGACCCCGGCTGATCGCCCGCTGCAGCGGCACCGCCGATGTGGCCGCGGTGGTGCGCTTCGCCCGCGACCGCGAGCTCGAGATCGCCGTTCGCGGCGGGGGTCACAACGTCGCCGGCACCGCGGTGTGCGACGGCGGGATCGTGATCGACCTGTCGGCGATGCGCGCCGTCTCGGTCGATCCTGTCGAGCGCACGGCCCTCGTCCAGGGCGGTGCCCTGTGGGGCGACGTCGACCACGAGACCCAGGCGCACGGTCTGGCGACCACGGGCGGCATCGTGAGCCACACCGGCGTCGGCGGCGTCAGCCTGGGCGGCGGCATCGGCTGGCTCATGCGCAAGCACGGGCTCACCGTCGACAACCTCGTCCAGGCCGAGGTGGTCACCGCGGAAGGCGACATCATCCGGGCGTCGGCCAGCGATCATCCCGACCTGTTCTGGGCCTTGCGAGGCGGCGGCGGGAACTTCGGCGTCGTCAGCTCGTTCCGGTTCGCGTTGCACCCGGTCGGCCCCACGGTCATGGCCGGACCGGTGTTCTGGGCGGCCGAGGACACCACCGACGTCCTGCGCTTCTACCGCGAGTTCGTCACCGACGCACCTGACGAGCTCGGAACCATCGTCCGGCTCGGCACGATCCCGCCGGAGCTGGTCGTCGACGAGGACCTCCACTTCCGGCCGGCCATCGCCGTGGCCAGCTGCTACGCCGGACCCGTCGAGGACGGTGCGCGTGCCGTCCGCCCACTCCGCCAGTTCGGGACCCCGCTCGTGGATCTCGTCGGACCCACCCGGTACGCCGACCATCAACGCGGCATCGACGACACCGTCCCCCATGGCTGGCACTACTACTGGAAGGCCACCTACCTCACCGGCCTGTCCGACGAGGTCGTCGACATCGTCGCCGCGCACGCCTACGAGGCGACATCGCCGAGGTCGTACGCGGCGATCTTCCACATGGGTGGCGCAATCCCCCGAGCCCCGCGGGACGCCACCGCCTACCCCAGCCGCGACGTCGAGCACAACATCGTCATCGACGCAGCCTGGCTCCCCGAGCAGGACGACACCGTCCGGGCACCGGAAACCGCGTGGGCCCGAGCGTTCCTCGACGCCCTGCAGCCCCACCGCGCCGGCGTCTACGTGAACTTCCTCGACTCCGACGACGACACCAGCCGCGTCCGCGAGGCCTACGGCGACGACACGTACCGGCGGCTCGCCGAGGTGAAAGCCAAATACGACCCCGAGAACGTCTTCCACATCAACAAGAACATCCAGCCCAGCACGCCGGCGCAGTGATCGCTCAGCGCATCACCATGGGTCGTGCACCCCAGCCATGGGGTGACCGAGGGGACTCGAACCCCCGACCTTCGGGACCACAACTCCACCAGGCCAGTTCCGACTGGTTCCAGTAGGTCCCTCTAGACCTCACCTGAGCAGCGTAAACGTGCGCTGCTTGTGCTGTCTGATGCCTGCTCGTTCCGGGACGGTCGTGCACGTCCCGTTGACAGATCCGTTGACACACGGGGTCCACCCGTCGGCTTCGCGCTGCCCATGAACGGCGGCCCCGGCGCGGCACCACCCGCGCCAGGGCCTCAGCACACCAGCGAGGAGCCACCCCCGTGATGCACCCTGACCGTACTCCGGTCATGCCCCGCCGCCCAGCCTACAAGGGCTGCCCGGCATGCGGCACGATCAAGCCGGCGGATGACTTCTACGTCAGCCGGGGCCGGCTCTCCAGCTACTGCAAGCGCTGCCAACGACGCATCTCCAACGACGCCTACCGACGTCGCCGTCAAGACGCCGGCCAGCGCGAGCGGATGCGCCAGCTCGACCGCGCCCGCAAGCGCGCCGAGCGAGCACGCCTCGCCCAGGTCGACCCCGACAGAGAGCGGCGCGCCGGCCAGGCCCGCACCGCCGCCGTGCGACGCCTCATCGCCGCCTACGAGGCTGAGTACCGCGCCCTCCTGGCCGCCGAGCGGGCACGCCGAGAAGCGGCTCACCAGCAGGAGGTCGCCCACGGTGCCTGACGAGGGCTTCTATCGTGCTGGGCGCACTCGACCCGGCCCACAGGTCCACGGCACCCGCTACGGACCGCCACCGGGCGGCGCCCGATCCGGGGACAGCAACTCCCGGCGTCCGCGCTGGGACATTGACGCCGGCATCACCGAGCGAGACGTGGCCGCCTTGCGCTGGCTGGGCCAGCAGTACGCCGCCCGCTCCGACGTTCTTCGCGTCTTGCTAGGTCGGCTATCGCCCGGCTCGCCGAAGGTCACGGGGCAGCTGAGCGAGCAAACCCTGCGCCAGATCCTAAGCCGCTGGGAGGACCGCGGCCTGATCGATCGAGACAGGCTGCTCGGATTCCAGTGGGTCGCCCCGACCGTCAAGGCGTTGCGGCTGGTCGGCCTGGACGTGCGCGGCTGGTCCTTCGTCATCCCCCAACTCGCCCACGTCCACGCCGTCGGCGTCGTGCGCCTCGCCCTGGAGCCAAGCATCCCGCCGGGTGGCCGCTGGCTCAGTGAGCGGGAGCTGCGCCGCGAGGCCGGCAAGAGCCACGTCCCCGACGCCGCCGTCCAGCTCCCCGACGCCCCCGACCTGGAGGCTGGGTCGGGGCTGTACGGCGAGGACGTCGACCCCCTCCCCAAACGGGTGGCGGTCGAGGTCGAGCTGACCCGCAAGGGCGCCGCTCGGCTGCGGGAGGCCTGGACCCGACCCCGGCATGGCCGTTGGACCAAGACCGTCTACTACGCCCCGCCCGAGGTCGCCAGCTACCTGACCGGCCAGCTGGCCCGCATCCGGCCTCGCCATCCCATCCAGGTCCACCCGCTGCCCGACGTGCCAGGCACCAGCTACCAGCGCTTCACCCGCCACGGAGGTGCCTCGTGAACCGCCCGGACCCTCGGAACCCGGCCGGCGGCTGGCAGGCCACCCCCGGCCAGCCCATCCCCCGAGCCGCCCGCCAGCCGGCCGCCAACGGCCTGCTGCTGGTCATCCTGCTATTGGTCTGGATCTCGCCCCTGTCCATCGTGGCCTGGCTGCTCGGGCAGGCGGTGATCTTGCTCCAGCGGCGCTGGCACTGGTGGCGCTTCACCCTCGCCGCCCTCGCCTGGATCGCCCTCGTGCTGGCCGTGACCGGCCCGGAGGAGGCGCTTCGGCGGCACATCTTCGTCCCCCAGCACTTCTGGCAGTACGTGGCCCTGCACTTCGGCTTCGGCCCCCCCGGCACCCGCATCACCATCGGCCAGTTCCTCTGGGACCTGCTGGCCACCCAGGTGTGGCTGGCCGTCCCCGTCGGGCTGCTGGCCGCGTCGCTGTCGGTGTGGCATGCCGAGCGGGCCGCCGGCGGGGCCGAGTGGAGCCCATTCGTGCGCCGCCGCCAGCGCATCGACCAGCGCACCCGCGACCGCCGCACCGCCCGCCTGGTCGCCAAGCCGCGTGACCACAAGCTGGCCACCCCAGCGCTCGGGGTCGCCCTCGATGGCGACCTCGCGAGCTGGCGCCAAGGCCGCTACGTCGTGCCCCCGGCGCAGCTGCGCGGCAAGGCCATGGCCGTGGTCGGCGCCCCCGGCGCGGGCAAGACCGTCACCCTGCTCCGCCTCGCCTACCTCGCAGGCGTGGCGGGTCGCAAGGTGTGCTTTGCCGACTGCAAGGGGACCGACCCCACCCTCGTCCCGGCGCTGATCGCCGCCTACCGGCTCGGCAACCCTACCGCCCGGATGGGCTGTTGGCCGGAGTCGGCGATGGACATGTGGCGCGGCACCCCGGCCCAGGTCCAGAGCCGCCTGCTGGCGGTCGAGCAGTTCACCGAGCCCTTCTACCAGCGCGTCGCCTCCGCCGGCCTCCGCCTGGCCTTGACCGCCCCCGACATGCCACCCGTGGAGGGCAGCGACGAGCTGCTCCGGCGGCTGGACGTCGACGAACTAGCGGTCCTGTGGGAAGGCCGGCCCTTGCAGCTCAAGGACATCGAGGCCATCGGCGAGCACCTGCCCGGCGCCCGCCTGCGCTACGCCGACTTCTTCGCCGCCCTGGCCGGCGCCTTCGACCGAGGGTCGTGGTCGTACGAGGACGTCGACCTGGCCGTCCTGACCGTCCCCACCCTGCTCAGCAAGAGTGAGGCGGATGCGGCCATGCGGGTGGTGCTGGAGGACTACGGCCACTACGCCACCGGCCGCAAGCCCCGCCACGGCGAGGACGCCCTGCTCGTCCTGGACGAGTTCTCGGCCCTCGCCTCGGGCGTGGACTCGGCCATCAACCTGGCCGAGCGGGTCCGCGACGTCGGCGTCCAGGTCGTGGTCGCCGCCCAGAGCGTCGAGGGCCTGGGCGACCACCGCCAGGCCCCCCGCCTGCTCGCGTCGTGTGCTGGTGGGGTGGTCGTGCACCAGTGCCCGGACCCCGAGCGGCTGCTGGCCCTGGCCGGGCAGCAGCGGGTGCTGGAGCACAACTGGGAGCTGGACTTCTACGGCCCCCGGGGGCTGGCCAAGGCCCGCATGGGGGAGCGGCCCCGGATCGACCCCGAGCAGGTGCGCCAGGCCCAGCCCGGCGAGGCCTGGGTCATCCAGGCCGGCCAGAGCATCCACCTGCGGGTCCTGCCACCGCCTGCGCTGGCCCCGGAGCCGGTCGAGCTGGCCACCACGGTGCCGCTGGACGACGACACGGTGCCGCTGCCGGCGGTCGAGGAGCCGGTCCCGGTCGGGATCGCCGCCGCTCTCGCCCTCGCCGGGCGAGTCGCGCGGCGGGCCGGGCAGCGAGCCGGACGGCGGCGCGAGCGCAGCGGGCGGCTGCCCTCGCGGGCGCGGCGGCCGTGGCTGATCGTTCGGCCCTTGCCAGGTCGGGGGCGGCGATGAGGCCGTCGGCGGGGACCGGCCTCGCCTGCGGCGCCGCGCCCGGGGACCCCGAACCCCGGACGCGGACCGGCCGGTTGCCTGCCAGTCGGGCTGCCGCCTGGACGCCACCCGCGTCAAGGCCGCTTCGCGTCCCTGCGGGATGGCCTGCGGCCAGCCTTGACCCGGCCGGCGTCCAGGCGGCCCGGAGAGACCCGGTCGCCCGGGGCGGGCGAGGAACTTGGCCCGACCAGCAGGCACCAGGAGGACGCCATGCACGCCCAGGAGTGGACCCGCTTCGGGGGCCCAACCAACGTCCCCTCGGCCCGGGAGGAGGCCGAGCTGCTGGAGCTGGGCCGCCGCGTGGCCCAGGAGCGCGGCTCCAGGTCGGTCCTGTTCGACAACCCCGCCGAGGACGCCTGAAGGAAGGAGGTGCCAGCCATGCGCGGCTGCGGCTGCCTGCTCGCCGCCCTGTTCCTGCTGCTGGTCATCGCCGGTTCCCTGCTCACCGCCGGCACCCACTAACCACCCCCGAAGGAGGTACTGCCCGTCTGTCCGGACCGCCACCGCACCCGAGCCCACCGCACGACCACCAGCCCCGAGGAGGGCATCAGCTATGGCCGACACCCACGTCACCATCGTTGGCAACCTGACCGACGACCCCGAGCTGCGCTACACCCCCAACGGCACCGAGGTGGCCAACTTCCGGGTGGCCGTCACCGCAAGGGTCAAGGACGGCGACAGCTGGAGGGATGGCGACACCAGCTACTTCCGGGTCAACGTGTGGCGCCAGCTGGCCGAGCACGTCGCCGAGTCCCTCTCGAAGGGCGACCGGGCCGTGGTGATCGGCCGGCTCAAGTCCCGGTCCTGGGAGACCCCTGAGGGCGACAAGCGCTCGGTGGTCGAGGTCGAGGCCGACGAGGTCGCCCTGTCGCTGCGCTGGGCGGTCGCCAAGCCCCAGCGAGCGGCCAGGAACAGCGAGGCCAAGCCGGGCGGCGAGTTCAACGACGACCCCCCGTTCTAGAGCTCCGGCACAGGTGAGGCCGGGGCGGATGTGACCCGTCCCGGCCTCGCGCACCACAGGAAGCGAGGTCCCCCGATGCACCCTTCACCCTACCCGACCCACCCGCAGCCTGAGCCGGCCCTGCATCTGGTGGGCGGCATCTGGATCGCGTCGTGTCCGACCTGCGGCTGGCAGCTGACCACCGCCCGCACCCAGGCCCGCTGCGAGCGCCGGGCCGCCCGCCGCCGCTGTCCGGTGTGCCACCAGGACGGCCGCTGATGGCCACCAATCCCAGCGCCAAGGCCCGGACCGAGCTGAACGTGGCCATCGGCTACCTCGACCGCGCCGCCCGCCGCCTGGCCGGCGAGCCCGGGCATGTGCGCCACGCCCGGACCCTGGAGCGCCTCAGCGCCGAGCTGGCCGAGGTCCTGGCCCGGCTGATCGCCGCCGACCAGGCCAGGGAGCCGGCGCCATGAAGCTCGTCCGCGACCGCATCCCCGAACTCGCCGGTAACGGCCAGTGGTGCGCCTTCTCCCAGGCGACCGAGGCCGAGTACGGCCGGCTGCTGCGGGCCAAGCTCCTGGAGGAAGCCACCGAAGCCGCCACCGCCAGCCCGGACGGGCTGCTGGCCGAGCTGGGCGACGTCCTCCAGGTCCTCTACGCCCTGGCCAGCCAGGCCGGCCTGGAGCCGGCCGCCATCGAGGGCGCCCGCGCCCGCAAGGCCCACACCACCGGCGCCTTCACCCGCCGGGTCGTCTGGCACGACCCGCCCACCCGAGAGGACACCCCATGACCAACCAGCACGTCTTGATCGCCGACCTGCAGGACGGCTGCCCGGCCGCCGCCGGCTGGGTCGAGTTCTTCGACCACCTCACCCTCCCCCTGGCCGGCGAGGAGCTGGCCGACGCCCACGCCATCGTGGCCGACTGGGACGACCCCAACAGCCCCCAAGGCGGCCTCGGGGACTGCTGGGGCTGTGTGGCCAACGTCAACCGGCTCCGCACCCTGATCCACCAGGCCACCCAGCCCGCCACCCGAGCGGACGGCGCGCCATGAGCCGGGCCCAGCGCATCCTGGCCGTGATCGTCGGGCTCATCACCACCGTCCTGCTGATGGAGTCCTACGGCGCCATGGTCACCGCCGCCCGCGCTGGCGGCCGAGCGATCCCCGAGCTGTGGCCGCTCGGCACCGAAGCCCTGGCCCTGGCCATGGAGGTGTCGGTGCTGGAGGCCAAGCGCCTCGGCCACCGGGCGGTGCTGCGGCTGTCGTGGCTGCTGCTGGTCGCCTCGGTCGCCCTGTCCACCCTCCTCCAGGTGGCCGTGGCCCCAGCCACCCTGGTCGGCTACCTGACCGCTGGCGCCACCCCGGTGTGGCTGCTGGGCTCCTTCGCCGTGCTGAGCCTGCTGTACCGCACCCCGACCCCCGCCACCGACCCGGCCGCCGACGATGCCCGAGAGCCGACCGGCGAGGGGCCAAGCAAGCGGGAGCGCGCCCGCCAGGCCTACGCCGCCCTGGTCGCCGCCGGTCAGCCCGTCACCGGCGCCCGGCTGGCCGAGGCCGCCGGCGTCAGCGCCAGCTACGGCCGCGCCCTGCTGGCCGACTTCCAGGCCGACCCCACCCTCGCCAGCCAGGCCAATGGGCAGCGGCCGAGCGCGGAGGTGGGGGAGCGATGACCGCGACCATCTGGCGGACCTGCCCCAGCTGCGGCAGCTCCTTCGAGCAGCCCGACGACCCCGGCCGCAAGCGCGTCTACTGCTCGCGGGCCTGCCAGCAGGCCGCCTACCGCGCCCGCCAACGCGCCAGTACCGGTCAGCGCAGCGGCCGCCAGGACTGGCGCTCGCAGTCGCAGGGCCAGCGCCGCCAGCGCCCAGGCTCCGAGCGGCCCGGCGCCGGCCAGCGCCACCACCAGCGCCATGACGAGCATCGCAAGCAGCACCAGCAGCGCCGGCCGCCACCACACAGCGCCAACGGCCACCACCCCGGCGCTGGTAGCGGCGACGAGCTGGCGCGCATCCGGCGCATCATCGCCGCATTGCTGCGCAAGGCCGCCGCCACCAGCTTCCCGCATGAGGCGGCCGCCTGCCGGGAGAAGGCCGAGGCCCTGCGCGCCAAGTACGGCCTGTAGCAGATGAACCGACCGTCACGCCCCCGGTCCGGCAGTCAGCGGGCCGGGGAGCGTGGCGATCATGACTGAGTGTCACACCAGCCAGCCGCCGCCGAGCGCAACGGAACGTCACGCCCTGGCCGAGCGTGAGCTACGGATCCTCACGCGGCCCGGCGGCATGAGCGCAACGGAACGTCACGGCCGACGATGAATGGTTCGTCTCGCGTGACGAACGGAATATCACGCCGGCCTCGACGCTGAGCGCAACCGATCGTCACGCCGCCTGTCCATGGGTGGAACGGATCATCACGCCTGGAGACGAGCGGATCGTCACATCCGCTGGTCAGCCGGTGCTGTGAGGTCTCGGTAGATGCTTTCCGCTTCGGCCTCGGCTGATCGGTTCCGCTGTCTCGGCTGAGGTGTTCCAGGGGCTCGGTTGATTGGTTACAGGGTCTCGGGTGATGCGCGACGCTCCCGTCTCGGCTTTAGCTGCCTCCGTTTTCAGGCGGATGGCAGAGGAGGCCGGACCTGGTGCTGTGGGAGCTGAGTGTGGTCGAGCAGCGCTACAACGCGGTCATGGAGGTGCTCAGAGACGGCCAGAGTGTGGTCGAGGTCGCCGGCCGCTACGGCGTGTCACGCCAGGCGGTGCACCGCTGGCTGCGCCGCTATGCCCAGGGCGGCCTGGACGCCCTGGGCGACCGCTCACATCGTCCCCGGAGCTGCCCTCATCAGCTCCCCGAGGCGGTCGAGGCCGTGATCTACCAGCTGCGGCGGGCCCACCCGGGGTGGGGGCCGCGGCGGCTGGGCCACGAGCTGGCCCGCCGCGGGATCGAGCCGGTGCCGTCGCGGGCCAGCATCTACCGGGCGCTGCGCCGTGGCGGCCTGGTTGAGCCGCACGCCCGCCGGCGCCAGAAGCAGGCCTGGCGGCGCTGGCAGCGCCAGCGGCCGATGCAGCTGTGGCAGATGGACGTCATGGGCGGCCTCGAGCTGGCCGCCGGGGGTGAGGCCAAGCTGGTCACCGGCATTGATGACCACTCCCGGTTCTGTGTTGCCGCCGGGGTGGTGGAGCGGGCCAGCGCCCGGGCCGTCTGCCAGGTCTTCGCGGCCGCGCTGGCCCGCCATGGGGTGCCCGAGGAGCTGTTGACTGACAACGGCAAGGTCTTCACCGGCCGCTTCGCCCCTCATCCGGGGGAGGTGCTGTTCGACCGCATCTGCCGCGAGAACGGCATCACCCACCGCCTGACGGCGCCGCGGAGCCCGACCACCACCGGCAAGATCGAACGCTTCCACAAGACCCTCCGGGCCGAGCTGCTGGACGGGCTGCGGTTCGACTCCCTGGCCCAGGCCCAGCAGGTCATCGACCTGTGGGTCGCCGACTACAACACCGGTCGCCCCCATCAGGCCCTTGGCATGGCCACCCCGGCCCAGCGGTTCCACGCCGCCACCGATCCGCCCTTGCCGGCCATCCCGCCGCTGGTCGTTGCCCAAGATCCCATCGAGGCCAGCGTCCGGCCGCGGCTTGGCGGGCCAGGCGAGATCGCCCGGCTGGTGCACAGCAACGGGGTCATCGTGGTCACCCGCCAGGTCTGCTCGGTCGGGCGCCGTTATGCCGGCAAACAGGTCGTTGTCCAGGTCGAGCCCAGCGTGCTGCATGTCTTCTGCGAGGGCGTCTACCTCAAGTCGATCCCTCGCACGACCAGCGAGGAGGTGACCCAGGTCCGCGCCCACCGACGCAACAACCATCGTCGTGTTCGCTAGCGAGTGTCGCCCATCACCCGACGCCAATCCGTCGCGCATCAGGCGAGACTGGACACTGGTCAGCCGGTGCGGCAGCGCCCTCACCCGGCGGGTGCCGCTGCGCGGAGGGCGGAACGCCCGACCCGTGTCATCGGGACCATCCGGCCCGACCCGGGGTCAAGCTGGAGACACCCTCTGTCAACCCGGGTGGGTTGCTGCTGGCAGGGCGGCTGGTCCTGCCCCGGAGGGGTGAACGATGTCCCCGGACCGGCCCGGGGCCGGAGGGGTCAAGGGGCGCCGAAGGCGCTCCCGCAGGGACGCGGAGGCTCCGCGTGCGGAGCCGGAGCGCCCTTGACGCCGGAGGTTCCGGGCCGGTAATCGCCGGTCTGCCAGCAGATCGGCCGAACGCGGCTGGGTGCAGGGTCCCAGCCGCGCCGAGGCCGATCCAGGCCCTTGGAGGTCGGTCGCCCGATGGGGTGGTTAGGCGGCTGGTTGGAGGGCTCGGGTGCGGTTGGCGACATGGATGGCTTCGTTGTAGGGGACCTGGCGCTGCAGGCAGTGCCAGAGGATCTCCAGCCAGCGGTTGCCGAGGGTCCGCAGCGCGGCGTGGTGGTCCTTGCCACGGTCACGTTGGCGGTCGTAGTAGTCCTTGGCCCAGGCTGAGCGGCGCAGGCTGGCGAACGCCCACTGGTGGACGGCGTCAGCGAGGTGGCGGTTGCAGGCCAGCCGGCGGGTGATAACCAGCTCGCGTTTGCCGGAGCGTCGGGTCACCGGGGCCTGGCCGGCATAGCATTGCAGCGAGTTCGGTGTCGGGAACTGTTCGGGATGGTCGCCGATCTCACCGGCGATCCTGGCGGCGAGACGATCACCCAGGCCCGGAAAGCTGAGGTAGAGCTCGCCGCCAGGCAGCGCCTGGCCTTGGTCGCGTTCGGCCTGGGCTGGCAGGGCGCCGCCGCGGCGGCGGGGTGCGCCCAACAGCAGCTGCCCCATGCGCCGCTCCCAGGTTCGACGCTGGGCGCCGATGAGCAACAGCTGGGCGATCGTGAGCTGGATGGTGTCGACCTTGGCCTGGGCGAGCCTGGGGCGGGCGGTGAAGTGCTCACGGGCCAGCGCCTGCTGGACACGGTCAGCGAACCGGTCCGGGTAGCCGCTGTGGGCGGCGCGGGCGAAGGCCACCAGGTCCTGGCGCGAGGTGCTGGCCAGTGCGGCCGCGGTCGGCCAGCGCTGCAGCATCCGCAGGAAGGTCGGTGCGCCCATGTCCGGCCCGGCGATCTGGACCGCGGCGGGGAAGACGGCCAGCAGGTCGGCCCGGAGCCGGTTGAGCAGGCGGCGTTCATCCTGGCAGGCGCGTTCGTCGTCGCGGCCCAACAAGCGCAGCTCGGCAGCGAGCTCGCCGTGGGGGATGAGGGGTCGCAGCGGCTGGAAGCGGTCCAGCGCCAACAAACAGGCGATGCGGGCGTCCTCGATGTCGTCCTTCTTCTTGGCCGGCCCGCGTCGGCGGGCGATCAGGTCAGGGTTGACCGGCATGACTACGAACCCGGCCTCGAGCAGGCGTTCCACCAGCAGCCCGTGGCGGGTCTCGATGACGACCCGGACCTCGCCTGGGTCGGGCTCCAAGGACCGGAGCCGTTCCAGCAGGGCTTCCAGGGCTGGCTTGTCGTGCTCGACCCGGAGCACCTGGACCACCCCCTCGCCTGGGCGGCCGAGGGCAACCATATGGAAGGTCTCGGCCCAATCGATCCCAACGCCGAGCACACCGCCTCCTTTCGCTTGAGCAGACGTCCTGGCTGGAGGCGTGGCGCCGTGCTGATAGACAGTCCTCGCAGGACAACACCCTCTTGGGCGTCGGGCCTCCAGATGCTTCCCCGGGGACGCCGTCTCCACCTAGTCCTCACAGGACAAGCGCCCGTAGCGTTCCCCGGGGAAGCCACCGGAGGGTAGAGCTATCAGCCCCCGCAGGCCGCCTGACGCCTCTTGGGCCGTCCCAACTGACCGGCGTCGGCGGCCGAGGAGGAACGAGCTTGACGCCGGCGTCTGTCGGGCCGGGTGGTATCCCGCCGGGTGAGGGCATCGGCCGAACGCGGCCGGGTGCAGGGTCCCGGCCGCGCCGAGGCCGATTTAGGCCCACGGACCTCATCGTCTTCGGCAATTGCTAATGAGAATTCAGGTCACCCCTGTGGCGCCTTGACGAGCAGTTTCTTGCGTGCCACTCGGTCACGCGGTCGGATACGACGATCACTACCATGATCCCTACCATGATGGGTACAGCGATCCCTACCATGATGGGTACACAGGCGATCGCGTATCTGTGGGAGCCGACCTTCGACCCATTTGCCCTGGTCAGGACGCTCGCGGGGCGGGGGGGGGGGCGCACAAAACGCCCCCGCCCCCCCCCCCCCGCCCCCCCCGGGGGGCGCGCCCCCCC
>Ga0081539_10001874_pt1 | contig 33007 bp, 28 predicted proteins | sample TabmetS4T2R2_FD_71023 | JGI IMG/M metagenome (GOLD analysis project Ga0081539, IMG submission 71023) | Tabebuia heterophylla rhizosphere microbial communities from the University of Puerto Rico - S4T2R2 | ecosystem: Host-associated > Plants > Roots > Rhizosphere ... | reverse complement strand
CGAGCGTTGCGGTCAGCTGCTCCAGGCGGGCGTTGAGCTTGGCAACCGTGTCGGACAGTCGCTCGCCGCGCTGCGGCGCTTCCGGCGCGGCCTCGAAACGCCGGCCGGGCGCGCCCGCATAGGACCGGCCGGCTGACGCGACCGCGGCCTTCCCGAAGGTTGCGCTGAGCCACTCTTCAACCGACATCCCGGCGCGCCGGGCGGCCTCGCGCGCTGCTTGGTACAGCTCGGGGCTCAACCCGCGATCATAGGCAGCGCCAGAATTCATTGCACACCCGCGAACTTTCCTCGGCCGGGCGGACAAGCTCACTCCACCCGAGAACCAGCGCTCGTAAACGGAAGGTGGACGGCGCGCGCAGTCCCGTTTCCCAGACGTGACTTTTCCGCTTTAGGGTAAATAAGCCGTTAAACTTCGGGTATTTGGCGCTGCCGGCTGATCTCACCGCAGCCTTGTTGCCGCCGCCATTGCGCCATCCGGGCGAACCGCTCCGGGCGGCTGAGGGCCGTGTTCGCGCAAATGTGTACATACAAGCTTTGATTGTGCGGGCAGAATTGGTCATACTTTGTCAGAAATGTGGGATCAGATTACCGTTATGTCGGCTCTCCTTACGGCAGGAGTATCGATTTTACGGCGCGCTGGGCCTATTTGAACTATCAACCGCCCCGTGAGCGGGCCTGCAGTGCAGAACGAGGCTGATTCGAAATGGACGACACACCTGAGATGCAGACCTCGGACGTACACGTTTGGGCCGCCGGGCATCCTGGGAACGACGGTTCAGGCACCGGCAAGGTTGAATTCACGATCGGCGAGCTGTCGCGTGAATTCGGCGTGACCTTGCGGGCGCTGCGCTTCTACGAGAACAAGGGATTGATCTCACCTCAACGCGACGGCCTTAACCGCTTGTATTCGCAGGGAGATCGTACCCGTTTGGCATTGATCCTGAAGGGCAAGAAGCTCGGCTTCACGCTCGGCGAGATCCGCCAGATGATTGCCGCCGAGGAGGACTCGACGGATCGCGACGCGCTCACCTTCAGCCGCGAGAAGTGCCTGGAGCAGATCGAGCTCCTGGAGCGCCAGAAGGCCGAGATCGAAGAAGGGCTTGCCGAGCTGCATCGGATCTACGCCTCGCTCTCCGAGAAGGCTGGCGACCCGCGCGCGTCCTGATGAAGCGATCGGGCGGCCGCGGGCCGCTCGGCGTGTTCCGAAATTCACGTCAAAGTTCAGTTATTTAGCTCTCCGCGAGCCCGGCGCGGCCGTTTTCGCGCGGCCCCGAAAAATTTCCACGCCGCTATCTTTACGTTTACGTAAACTAGATGTATGAGGATGACCCATAGCAAGGGGTCAGGCGTGACAGAACTCGAGAACCTCTACGGCATCCGCCTCGTGTCGGACCTTGCGGCCGGCGCCGAGAACGGAGCGCCGCGCGGGCGTGACGTCTTTACTATTCGCGACCTGACCAAGGAGTTCGCGGTCTCGGCACGCACGCTGCGCTTCTATGAGGAAAAGGGCCTGCTCGATCCGGCCCGGCGCGGCGAGCAGCGGCTCTATTCCCGCCGCGACCGGGCGCGGCTTGCCTATGTGCTGGCCGGCAAGACGGTCGGCTTCTCGCTCGAAGAAGTGCGCGAGATGCTCGACCTCTATGACGTCGGCGACGGGCAGGTGACCCAGCTGAAGGTGGCGTTGAAGAAATTCGGCGAGCGGATCGACCGGCTCGAGCGGCAGAAGTCCGAGATCGACCGTGTCATCGCCGAGCTGACGCGCGCGAGCGCGGCCATGAAATCAAAGCTCGCGGCACGCGGGCAGACGATCGATTGAGATTGCGCGCCGCCGGCTTAGCACCGGCAAGGCCGCAACAGATGCGAGGAGGAAGGCAATGCCCAGCTACAAGGCGCCGGTCGAGGACGTCCAGTTTCTGTTGAATGACGTGTTTCACATGGAGCGCTACGGCAATCTGCCGGGCTTCTCCGACGCATCCGCCGACATCGTCACGGCGATCCTCGAAGAGGCGGCCAAGTTCGCCGAGGAGGTCGTGCAACCGCTCAATCGCGTCGGCGACCTCGAAGGCTGCAAGCGCAATGCCGACGGCAGCGTCACGACGCCGAAGGGTTTCAAGGACGCCTATCGGCAGATGATCGAGGGCGGCTGGGTCGGCATCTCGGTGCCGGCGGAGTTCGGTGGGCAGGGACTGCCGTCGACCATGACGACGGTGATCAACGAATTCCTGATGTCGTCGAGCCTCGCCTTCACGATGTATCCGGGCCTGACGCAAGGTGCGATCGCGGCGCTGCTGCATCACGCCTCGGCGGAGCAGAAGAAGACTTATCTGCCGAAGATGACGACCGGCGAATGGACCGGAACGATGAACCTGACCGAGCCGCATTGCGGCACGGATCTCGGCATGCTGCGCAGCAAGGCGGTGCCGCAAGCCGACGGCTCGTACAGGATCACCGGCACGAAGATCTTCATCTCGTCCGGCGAGCACGACATGGCGGACAACATCATTCACCTCGTGCTCGCGCGCATCGAAGGCGCGCCCGAGGGCGTGAAAGGCATCTCGCTCTTCATCGTGCCGAAGTTCATGGTGCAGGCTGACGGCTCGCTCGGCGCGCGCAACAACCTCCTGTGCGGCTCGATCGAGCACAAGATGGGGATTCACGGCAATTCGACCTGCGTGATGAACTTCGACGGCGCGACCGGCTGGCTGCTCGGCGAGGCCAACAAGGGCCTCAACGCCATGTTCACGATGATGAACGAGGCGCGCCTGGCGGTCGGTCTGCAGGGCCTGTCGCAGTCGGAGGTCGCCTATCAGAACGCCGCGATCTATGCGCGCGAGCGCCTGCAGGGTCGTTCGATCTCCGGCGTGAAGGCGCCCGACAAGCCGGCCGATCCGATCATCGTACATCCGGACATTCGCCGCGTGCTGATGTCGATCAAGTCGTTCAACGAGGCGGCGCGCGCGCTGGTGCTGTGGACCGCGCTGCGCGGCGACGTTGCGCACCGCTCGGATGACGCGAAGGCGCGCCAGGCCGCGGACGATCACATGGGCCTGCTGACGCCGGTGATCAAAGGCGTGCTGACCGACACCGGCTTTGCCAACACGGTCGCGGCGCAGCAGGTGTTCGGCGGCCACGGCTACATCGGCGAGCACGGCATGGAGCAGTTCGTGCGCGATGCGCGCATCGCCATGATCTATGAGGGCGCCAACGGCATCCAGGCGCTCGACCTCGTCGGCCGCAAGCTCGGCCGCGACGGCGGGCGCGCGATCACGGCGTTCTTCGGCGAGGTGTCGGCGTTCGTGAAGGAGCATTCCGCCGACGAGGCGATGAAGCCTTACGTCGCGCCGCTCGGCGAGGCGCTCGCGCATCTGCAGCAGGCGACCATGTGGTTCATGCAGAACGCCATGAAGAAGCCGGACAATGCCGGCGCCGGCTCGACCGACTACATGCATCTGTTCGGCCTGGTGGCGCTCGCCTACATGTGGGCGCAAATGGCGAAGGCCGCGCAGGACAAGCTCAAGAACGGCGCCAACGGCGCGGAAGAGCGCATGAAGGCGAAGCTCGTCACCGGCAAGTTCTTTATGGAGCGCGTATTGCCGGAAAGCGCCGCGCATCTGCGGCGGATCCAGACCGGCGCCGATACCATGATGGAGCTTCCCGCCGAGGCATTTTGACGTGATGTTCAACGCGCCGCAGATCAGCCAGATCGGCGACCCGGTCCTGCGCCGCAAGGCCGCCGAGGTCGATCCGCGCGACATCGGCTCGGCCGAGATCCAGCTCCTCATCGAGGCGATGATCGCGACGATGCGTGCGGCCGGCGTCGGGCTCGCGGCGCCGCAGATCGGCACGTCGCTGCAGGTGATCGTGATGGAGGATGCGCCTGAGTTCTCGGCCAAAATCCCGCAGGCCGAGCGGCTCGAGAAGGAGCGCGAGCCGTTCGACCTGAAGGTCCTGATCAATCCCGTGGTGCGCGAGATTGGAACCGAGACGCGCGACTTTTTCGAAGGCTGCCTCAGCATCAAAGGCTACACCGCGATGGTGCGGCGGCAGCGCGAGGTCGCGGTGTCGTATCTCGACCAGAATGGCGCGCCGCAGAGCTGGCAGCCGCGCGGCTGGGCTGCGCGGATCGCACAACATGAATATGATCACCTGCAGGGCGTGCTGTTCACCGACCGGATGTTCGCGCGCTCGTTCATGAGCGACGAGGAATACCGCAAGCGCTATGCCGGCAAGCCGATCGGCGCCGTAAAAGAAGCGCTCGGTTTGATGTGAGGGAAACGCGAGAATGGCGGAAAACAATTTGACCGGCGGCTGCCAGTGCGGCGCGGTGCGTTACCAATGGACGACGCGCCCGGCCTACGCGAGCGTGTGTCATTGCCGCATGTGCCAGAAAGCGTCCGGACAGCCGATCATGGGCTTCACCGGCGGCAAGCGCGAGCATCTCACCTGGACGCGCGGACAGCCGTCGATCTTCAAGAGCTCGAACATGGCCGAGCGCGGCTTCTGCCGGGATTGCGGCACGCCGCTGACCTACGCGTTCGAAGGCACCGGCCGCATCAGCGTGACCATCAACAGCCTCGATGATCCGGAAGCGATGCCGCCGACCAAGCAATACGGCACAGAGAGCAAAGTCTCCTGGTTCGACGGGATGCATCAGCTGCCGTCCGAGCGGACCGAGGAATGGCTCAAGGACAAAGCCGCGCATTTGATCAACAATCAGCGCAGCGCATAAAACGGGGGGAGACGTCACATGGAAGCCCTGCAAGTCCCGCGTCCGGCCTGGATGAGCGAGGATCTTGTGCTGCTCGAGGAGCAGACGCGCCGCTTTCTTAACTCCGAGCTCGTGCCGCATATCGAGAAGTGGACCGAAGCCGGCATCATGGAGCGCTCGGCCTGGGACAAGCTCGGGCAGGCGGGCTTGCTCTGCGCCGCGATGCCGGAGGAGTTCGGTGGCGCGGGTGGCAGCTTCGCGCACGAGACCATCATCAACCGCGAGTTCGCGCTCGCGGGTCTCGACTCGATCGGCGCGCCGCTCCACTCCGGCATCGTCGCGCCGTACATCCTCAACTACGGCACCGACGAGCAGAAGAAGAAGTGGCTGCCCAAGCTTGCCACCGGCGAGCTGGTCGGCGCCATCGCGATGAGCGAGCCGGGCACCGGCTCGGATCTGCAAGGCGTGAAGACTCGCGCGCAGAAATCCGGCAACGGCTATGTGCTGAACGGCTCGAAGACCTTCATCACCAACGGCCAGCACGCCAACCTGATCATCGTGGTGGCGAAAACCGATCCGGCGGCCGGTGCGAAGGGCACCTCGCTGATGGTGGTCGAGACCGATGATGCGGCCGGCTTCCGCCGCGGCCGCAAGCTCAGCAAGCTCGGCATGGATTGGGCGGACACCTCGGAGCTGTTCTTCGAGGACGTGAAGCTGCCGGCTGAAGGCCTGCTCGGCGCCGAGGAGGGCCAGGGCTTCTATCAGCTGATGAAGGATCTGCCGCAGGAGCGGCTGATCGTCTGCACCGCCGCGATCGGCATGATCGAGCGCGCCCTGCGCCTCACCATCGACTACGTCAAGGAACGCAAGGCGTTCGGCAAGCCGATCATCGATTTCCAGAACACCCAGTTCGAGCTCGCCGAATGCAAAAGCGAGGCGACGATCGGCCGCGTGTTCCACGATCATTGCGTCGAGCGCCATATCCGCCGCGAGCTCGATACTGTGACCGCCTCGATGGCGAAGTACTGGCTCACCGACCTGCAGAACAAAATCGTCGACCGCTGCCTGCAATTGTTCGGCGGCTATGGCTATATGGATGAATATCCGATCTCGCGCATGTATCGCGACGCGCGCGTTCAACGCATCTATGCCGGCACCAACGAGATCATGAAGCTTCTCATCGCGCGCAGCCTCTAAGGCGGCGAACAGGAGGAATAAGATGACCGACGCATTCGTTTACGACGCTGTCCGCACCCCGCGCGGCCGTGGCAAGGCCGATGGCTCGCTGCATGAGGTGACGGCGCTCTCGCTCGCCACCCAGGCGCTCGGCGCGATCAAGCAACGCAACCTCTCCGACCCATCGGTGGTCGACGACGTCGTGCTCGGCTGCGTCGATCCGGTCGGCGAGGCGGGCGGCGACATCGCGCGCGCCGCGGCGCTCACCGCCGGCTACGGCAACTCGGTCGCCGGCGTGCAGATCAACCGGTTCTGCGCCTCCGGTCTCGACGCGATCAACTTCGCCTCCGCGCAGGTGATGTCCGGCCAGCACGACATGACCATCGGCGGCGGCGTCGAATCGATGAGCCGCGTCGGCATGGGCGCGTCCGGCGGCGCGTGGCCGATGGATCCGGCCATCGCGGTGCCGACCTATTTCCTGCCGCAGGGCATTTCGGCCGACCTGATCGCCACCAAATACGGCTTCTCGCGCGACGACGTCGACGCCTATGCGGTCGAGAGCCAGAAGCGCGCCAAGGCCTCCTGGGACGCCGGCAACTTCCAGAACTCGATCGTGCCGGTGCGGGACGTGAACGGCATCACGATCCTCGGGCATGACGAGCACATGCGTCCGACCACGACGATGCAGTCGCTGGCGCAGCTGCAGGCCTCGTTCGTGCAGATGGGCGAGACTTACGGCTTCGATGCGGTTGCGATCCAGGCGCATCCGGACGTCGAGGCGGTCACGCATGTGCACCATGCCGGCAACTCGTCCGGCATCGTCGACGGCGCGGCTGCCGTGCTGATCGGCAACAAGGAGTCGGGCGCGAAGATCGGGAAGAAGCCGCGCGCGCGCATCCGCGCGTTCGCCAATATCGGCTCCGAGCCCGCCATCATGCTCACCGGCCCGATCGACGTGACGCAGAAAGTGCTGAAGAAGGCCGGCATGACGCTGAAAGACATCGACCTGTTCGAGCTGAACGAGGCCTTCGCATCGGTGGTGCTGCGCTACATGCAGGCGCTCGACGTGCCGCATGATCGCATCAACGTCGCCGGCGGTGCGATCGCGATGGGCCATCCGCTCGGCGCGACCGGCGCGATGATCTTCGGCACCGTGCTCGACGAGCTCGAGCGGCGCAATCTCAACACCGCGCTGATCACGCTCTGCATCGGCGCCGGCATGGGCACCGCGACGATCATCGAGCGGGTGTAGCAACCGTCATTCCGGGGCGGCGCGCAGCGCCGAGCCCGGAATCCATAAACTCGAACCGAGCGATACTGAACTTTTCGTGGTTATGGATCCCGGACAACCGCCTGCGGCGGTTTCCGGTATGACGGGCGGAGAGGCAATGCCAAAAATCGACATCAGCAAGCTGCAACCGCAAACCGCGACCGCCTATCCGGACGCCTTCAAACACGTCGTCGAGGGCCGCGAAAAGCTGCGGCTCGGCGACGCGGTCGGGCTGACGCAGTTCGGCGTCAACCTCACACGGCTGAAGCCCGGCGCTGGGTCCGCTCTGCGCCATTGGCACGAGCATGAGGACGAGTTCGTCTACATCCTCGAAGGCGAGGTGGTGCTGATCGAGAACGAGGGCGAGACGATCCTGAAGCGCGGCGACTGCGCGGCCTTCAAGGCGAACGTCGCGAACGGTCATTGCCTGATCAATCGCACGCAGAAGGATGCGCTCATGCTTGAAGTCGGTACGCGCGGGTCGCGCGAGCGCGCGCATTATCCGGACGTCGATCTTGTCTACGAGGTCGACGGCACGACACGGCGCATCCTGCGCAAGGACGGCACGCCCTACTGAGGCGACCACTCATTTCAAGCATGATCCCGAAAAGTGGGTACCGGTTTTCGGAAAAGATCATGCGCCACGAAAAGGAGAACACAATGGCCAATTTCAAGCTCGACGTGGACGCCGACGGCATTGCGCTGATCACCTGGGACATGCCGGGCAAGTCGATGAACGTGATCGACCTCTCGGTGGTCGATGAGCTCGACGCGCTCATCGACAAGGTCGCGGCCGATGCCGCCGTCAAGGGCGTGGTCGTCACCTCGGGCAAGGATGCGTTCGGCGGCGGCGCCGACCTCACCATGCTGGAGAAGCAGCGCCAGGACTACGAGGCGACGCTGAAGGCCAAGGGCGAAGAAGCCGCGGCCGCGATGGTGTTCGAGCGCTCGCGCAAGCTCTCGCAGGTCTATCGCAAGATGGAGACCTGCGGAAAGCCGTTCGTGGCCGCGCTCAACGGCACCGCGATGGGCGGCTGCTTCGAGCTCGCGCTCGCCTGTCATCATCGGATCGCCGCCGACAATCCGAAAACGCGCCTCGGTCTGCCCGAGATCAAGGTCGGGCTCTTCCCCGGCGCCGGCGGCACGCAGCGCGTCGCGCGCATGATGAGCGCGGCCGAGGCGCTGCAGTTCCTGCTGAAGGGCGACCAGATCCGGCTCGATCGTGCCAAGACGATGAAGCTGGTCGACAACATCGTGCCGGCCGCGGACCTCCTGAAGGCCGCGAAGGACTGGATCAAGGCCGGCGGCAAGGCCAAGCAGCCGTGGGACGTCGACGGCTTCAAGCTGCCGGGCGGGCCGGTGTGGTCGAAGATGGGCATGATGACCTGGCCGGCCGCGAACGCGCTCTATCGCAAGGAGACGCTCGACAATTATCCGGCCGCGCGCGCGATCCTCTCCTCGGTGTTCGAGGGGCTGCAGATGCCGATGGATACCGCGCTGCGCATCGAGTCACGTTACTTCGCCAAGGTCGTGCGCTCGCCCGAGGCGCATGCGATGATCCGCTCGCTGTTCGTCTCGATGCAGGAGCTGAACAAGGGTGCGCGCCGCCCAGAGGCGCCGGCCTCTACCTTGAAGAAGGTCGGCGTGCTCGGCGCCGGCCTGATGGGCGCGGGCATTGCGTATGTGACGGCGCAGGCCGGCATCGAGGTCGTGCTGATCGATCGCGACCAGGAATCGGCGGACAAGGGCAAGGCCTATTCGCAGAAGCTGATGGAAGGTCAGATCAAGCGCGGGCGCGCCAAACAGGCCGATGCCGATGCGCTGCTCGCGCGCATCACCGCGACGCCGGACTACGACAAGCTGAAGGGCGTCGATCTCGTCATCGAAGCCGTGTTCGAGGACCGCAAGGTGAAGGCCGAGGCGACCGCGAAGGCGCAGGCCGTCGTTGGCGACAAGATCGTGTTCGGCTCGAACACCTCGACGCTGCCGATCACGTCTTTGGCCGAGCAGTCGAAGGATCCGAAGAACTTCATCGGCGTCCATTTCTTCTCGCCGGTCGACAAGATGATGCTGGTCGAGATCATCATGGGCGACAAGACCGCCGATCCGGCGCTCGCCGTCGCGCTCGACTATGTGCGCGCGATACGCAAGACGCCGATCGTGGTCAATGACTCGCGCGGCTTCTACACCTCGCGCGTGGTCGGCACTTACATTCGCGAAGGCCACCTGATGCTGACCGAGGGCGTGCCGGCCGCGATGATCGAGAATGTCGGCCGCATGGCCGGCATGCCGGTCGGCCCGCTGTCGCTCAACGACGAGGTTGCGGTCGATCTCGCCTGGAAGATCCTGAAGGCGACCGAGGCCGATCTTGGCGCCAAGGCGATCGACGCGCGGCAGAAGGCGCTGCTCGAAGAGATGGTCGAGAAGAAGGGCCGCTTCGGGCGCAAGAACCAGAAGGGCTTCTACGATTATCCGCAGACCGGCCCGAAGCGGCTGTGGCCGGGCCTTGCCGACCTGCAGAAGGAGAAGCTCGATCCGGAGACGCTCGACGTCGAGGAGCTGAAAGCGCGCCTGCTCGCGATCCAGGCGCTCGAGACCGCGCGGTGCTTCGAAGAGAACGTGCTCACCGACGTGCGCGAGGCAGACGTCGGCTCGATCCTCGGCTTTGGCTACGCACCCTATTCGGGCGGCACGCTCTCTTACATCGACATGATGGGAACGCGGAAGTTCGTCGCGCTGTGCGAGCAGCTCGCGCAGAAATACGGCGAGCGCTTCAAGCCGAACCAGCTGCTTACCGACATGGCTGCAAAGGGCGAGAGCTTCTATTCGCGCTTCGCCCCCAAGCGCCAGAAGCAGGCCGCGTAGCTGCGGACTCTGGGCCGTAGGGCGGGCAAAGCGCGAAGCGCGTGCCCGCCAGCCACATGGTACATACCCGCCGGCGGGCACGGCGCACTTCGTGCGCCTTTGCCCGCCCTACGGACTCACCCAATGCCTCGCTATCAACGCGCACATGTTCCCGGCGGCACCTTCTTTTTCACCGTCGCCATTGCGGTCCGTGCCGACGATTTGCTCGTGCGCGAGATCGATCGGCTGCGATGCGCCTATCGTTCGGTGGGCGAGCGGTATCCGTTCGAGACCCTCGCCATTTGCATCTTGCCGGACCACTTGCACGCGATGTGGTCGCTGCCAGAGGGAGATGCTGACTTCTCGTCACGCTGGAGCCTCATCAAGGCTGGGTTCTCGCGCGGTCTTACGTCGCCAATGGCCAGATCTGCCCGCCAGCTCTCCAAACGCGAGAAAGGCCTATGGCAGCGGCGCTATTGGGAACACGTCATTCGCGACGAGAGGGACTATGAGCGACATCTCGATTACATCCATTTCAATCCCGTGAAGCACAGGCTCGTGTCCCGTGTCTGTGATTGGCCGCATAGTAGCTTTCATCAATATGTTGCGCGCGGCGAGCTACCGCAGGACTGGGGAGGTGACACGCAGGACATCGCGGGAGCATTTGGTGAGTAGGCCGTAGGGCGGGCAAAGCTCGTCACCGCGTCGGCGGTGACGAGCGTGCCCGCCATTTGCGCTGCGGCGGGCACGCGCTTCGCGCTTTGCCCGCCCTACAGCTCACTACAGCTCGCTCCCCACGGGCCGTAGGGCGGGCAAAGCTCGCTCTTGCGAGCGTGCCCGCCATCACGTCATCACGCGCTGCGGCGGGCACGTCGCTACGCTCCTTTGCCCGCCCTACAGTTTTGCCTATCTTGCCGTCCGCCAACAACGAAACGCCTGAGGGACGGAAATGGACACGCGGGCGGCCGACTTTGTCATCATCGGAGCCGGGTCGGCGGGCGCCGCGCTTGCCAATCGCCTCAGCGAGAACGGCCGCCACGAGGTGCTGCTGCTCGAGGCCGGCGGTGAGACGCATCCGCTCTCGCGCGTGCCGGTCAGCTACGCGCGCTTCATCAACCGGCCGGGCGTGAACTGGCTCTACGCCTCCGAGCCCGAGGCGGCGACCGGCGGGCGGAATATTCCCGTGCCGCGCGGAAAAATGCTCGGCGGATCGAGCGCGATCAACGGCATGGTGTGGGTGCGCGGGCAGCCGCAGGACTATGATCACTGGGCGCAGCTGGGAAACCGCGGCTGGAGCTGGCACGACGTTCTGCCGATCTTCATAGGCATCGAGAACTACGACGGCGGCACCGATGATCTGCGCGGTCGCGGCGGGCCGTTGCGCGTCACCGACATCGACGAGAGCGGTCCGCTCTATGACAGCCTGTTCGAAGCCGCCGCGAGCATCGGGATTCCGCGTGCCGCGGACTACAACGGCGCACGCCAGGAAGGCATTGCGATGACGCAGTGCTCGATCAGCGGCGGTTTGCGCATGAGCACGGCCCGCGTCTATCTCGATCCGGCGCGCGGGCGGCGCAATCTGCGGATCGAGACCGGCGCGCACGCGCAATGCCTGCTGTTCGAGGGCACGCGCTGCGTCGGCGTGCGCTACACGATGCAGGGCCGAGCGTTCGAGGCGCGCGCGACGCGCGAGGTCATCGTATCGGCCGGCGCGATCGCCTCGCCGCAACTGCTCGAGCTGTCAGGCATCGGGCAGAGCGAGCGGCTCAAGGCGCTCGGCATCGAGGTGAAGCACGAGCTGCGCGGCGTCGGCGAGAACCTGCGCGACCATTGGGCGCCGCGGCTGAAGTGGCGCGTCGGCCGTCACGGCGTGACCTTCAACGAGCGCGCCCGCGGCCTGCGCGGGCTGGGGCAGGGGCTGCTTTACATTGCGGCGCGCCGCGGTTTCCTGAGCCATCCGGCTTCGCCCATGCGCGCCTTCATCAAGAGCCGCGCGGGGCTCGATGCGCCGGACGCAATGGTCGCGATCCAGCCGCTGCTGGTAACCGGGAACATGAAGCTTGCCAAGGAGGCCGGCATCACGGTGATCGCGCACCAGCTCCGCCCCGAAAGCCGGGGCTCGATCCACATCAAGACCGCGGATGCGAGGCAGTCGCCGGCGATCAATTTCAACTTCCTGGCCGAGCGCATCGATCGCGAGGTGCTGCTTGCCGCCATGCGCATCGTGCGGCGGCTGTTCGCCGCGCCCGCGATGGCCTGGCTCGGCCCGCAGGAATTCGCGCCGGGGCCGCAGGCGCAGTCGGATCAGGAACTGCTCGACTTCGTCAGCCGCACCGCCGAGACCGCGTATCACCCAGTTGGCACCTGTAAAATGGGCTCGGATCCGATGGCGGTGGTGGACGATCAGTTGCGGGTGCGTGGAGTTCCGGGGCTGCGCGTCGCCGACGCTTCGATCATGCCGACCCTGACGTCCGGGAACACCAACGCGCCCTCGATCATGATCGGCGAGAAGTGCGCGCGGATGGTGCTGGGCCGCCTAGGCTAGACTTTGGCCTCGCTCTCCGGTTTTGAGGCGCGCTGGGCTGGACTTGAAGGTCATTGCATTCCTCTCGTTCGTCATGCCCCGCGAAAGCGGCGCACCCAGTAAACGCAAGCCCGGGCGATCTGGAAGCCGCGGTGGTTACCGGGTCACCCGCTTTCGCGGGTGATGACGATGAAGAGGTTTGCGAAATCGCCCGAATAGAAGGAGGGACACCGCGGATCGAGCGAGATCAATCGCGGATTGGCGCGGGTTCACCGCGCCCTGCGGCTTTCGCTCAACCCGGATCGCGCCCGCGCCCGGCGATGCGATCGTCGTCTGCGAAGATCTGCACGGCCGGCATGGCGGCGCGCGGAAACTCCAAAACGACTCCCATCTGCGCCAGCGGCGCGCGGCGACGCCGGCCGATCGCCTGGCGTTCGTCGAACCTGATGATCTGTGCAACCGGCATGGCTGCCTCCTGTCTCCTCATTAGATAGTCACGCGAGCGGAGCCAGGGTTCATCGAATAGCATCACGTTTGGGCGATTTTCGCGTGACGGACCCGTGAGCGTGCGCGCATATCCCGGAAAAGTGGGTACCGGTTTTCCGAATAGGATATGCGCCAACGAAAGAAACTACCCCAGATCGCGCCCGCGTCCGGCGACCCCGTCCTGTTCCTGCGTCAGCGCCGGCGTCGCCGACGGGGCGGTGTCAGCGGCGGGCGCGCGGAACATCTGCACGATGACGGCTGTCGATCCGGCTGGGACGCGCCGCCGGCGCCCGATCGCCTGGCGTTGATCAAACTGAAGAACCTGCGCGAGCGGCATGGCGGTCTCCTGTCTCCATGCCGATTAGTCGATGAAACCTCACTCGATCACTGTGATCTGGATCACGGTTCGGACGAATTGCGTTAGTTCGTTGGTGAAGCATGATCTTTTCCGAAAGCCGGTATCCGCTTTTCGGGATCATGCTTTAACGCGCAGGCGGGCTGCGGTTTTGGCCGATTGTGGCGGCTCCGCCGCGGGCGCATCATCGCCGCAAGATCGGAGGAGCATGTCCATGCATGACATCGTCATTCGCGGCGGCACCATCATTGATGGCACGGGCAAGACCGCATTCACCGGCGATGTCGCGATCGCGGGCGGGCGGATTGCAGCGGTCGGCGGCAAGCTCGGGCCGGCGCGGCGCGAGATCGATGCGAATGGGCTCCTGGTGACGCCCGGCTGGGTCGACGTGCACACCCATTATGACGGCCAGGCGATGTGGGATCCGTTGCTCGCGCCATCCTCCTGGCACGGCGTCACTACGGCGATGTTCGGCAATTGCGGGGTCGGCTTTGCGCCGGTGAAGCCGCAGCATCGCGGCGCGCTGATGGACCTGATGGAGGGTGTCGAAGAGATTCCCAACCCGGTGCTCGCCGCCGGGCTGAACTGGGAATGGGAGAGCTTTCCGCAGTTCATGGACGAGCTCGATCGCCGCGAGCGCGCGATCGACATCGCGGCGCAGATCGCGCATCTGCCGCTGCGCGTCTATGTCATGGGCGACCGCGCGATCCGCCGCGAACCGGCAACCGCCGACGACATCGCCGAGATGCGCCGCCTCACGGTCGAAGCGCTGAACGTCGGCGCCTTCGGCTTCACCACGTCGCGCACCGACTCGCACAAGACGCCGGACGGCGACTTCGTGCCGTCGCGCGATGCCGACGCCGACGAGCTGTTCGGCATCGGCTCGGCGCTCGGCGTCACCGGCACCGGCGCGTTCGGCATGAACAGCGATTTCGACGACGAGAACTACGAGCTTGCCTGGATGACCAGGCTCGCGCGTGAGACCTCCCGTCCGATCTGGTTCCTGCTGACCGATCGCTACGAGGATCCGGAGCGTTGGCGCCGCCTGATGAAGGCGGTGCACACGGCGCGCGCCGAAGGCCTGTCGCTCACCGCGCAGATCGCCGGTCGGCCGATCGGCGTGATGATGGGCATCGGCACCGCGCTCAATCCGTTCACGGTGCGTCCGAGCTACAAGGCGATCGAGCACCTTCCGATCGAGGAGCAGCGCCGCCGGCTGCGCGACCCCGAGCTGCGGCGGAAGATCCTTGCCGAGAAGCCGTCAGACGCCGAGGTCGCCAAGCTCGCGCAATTCCGCCAGCTCATCACCAGCCGCTTCGACCGGTTCTTCACCATGGGCAACCCGCCGGACTACGAGCCGGGTCCGGAGAAGAGTACCGAGGCGATCGCCGCGCGCGAGGGCCGCACGCCCGACGAGGTGGCCTATGACTACATCCTCGAGGACGGCCAGTATCTCTATTTTCCGGTGGTCAATTATACGGTCGGCGATCACGAGCCGATCCGCGAAATGCTCAACGATCCGGCCTGTCTCCTCGGGCTGAGCGATGGCGGGGCGCATTGCACCTCGATCGTCGATGCGGGCGTGCCGAGCTACATGCTCACCCATTGGGGCCGCGACCGCGCACGCGGTCCGCGCCTTGCGCTCGAGCACCTGATCAAGCGGCAGACCAGCGAGACCGCCGATTTCTTCGGCCTCACCGATCGCGGGCGGCTCGCCGCAGGTCTGCGCGCCGACATCAACGTAATCGATTTCGCGGGCCTGCACATGCAGAAGCCCGAGATCGTGCACGACATGCCGGCGGGCGGCCGGCGCTTCATCCAGCGCGTCAGCGGCTACGAGGCCACGCTGGTGGCAGGCCAGCCGATTTTCGAGCGCGGCGAGCATACCGGCGCGCTGCCGGGTCGGCTGGTGCGCGCCGGCGCCAAGGACGCGAGCATCGCCGCGTAAGGCATTGACGAGGTCGGTAGGGCGGGCAAAGGCGCGCGCTTGCGCGCCGTGCCCGCCGCAACAATGTCTGATGTTGCATGACGCGGCGGGCACGCGCTTACGCGCTTTTGCCCGCCCTACGCGTCGACGTTGACCCTGCCTGCGAACCGCCATTTGCTTTTCACGCGGCAGTGACTAGATGCCCCGAACCCGCCGCATTGCTCTCCGGCGTGGCCCGTGTGTATGGTCCGCGCCCATTGTCCTGGAAATCGTTCCGGAAAATCCCCGTATGGCTCGTGACGTTGTTGACCTGACCCCGATCGAATCGCGCGAGGAGCTCGTCGCCTGGTTCGAGAAGGGCATCAAGCCGAAGGCCCAGTTTCGCGTCGGCACCGAGCACGAGAAGTTCGCCTTTATGACCGGCCGCCGCCTTCCCGTTCCCTATGAGGGGCAGCGCTCGATTCGCGCGCTGCTGGTGGGCATGCAGCATCTGCTCGGCTGGGAACCGATCCTGGACATGGGGAACATCATCGGTCTCGTGGACGTGACCGGCGGCGGGGCGATCTCGCTCGAGCCGGGTGGACAGTTCGAGCTTTCCGGCGCGCCGCTCGAAACCATCCACCAGACCTCGGCCGAGCTGATGGCGCATCTCGCGCAGCTGCGCGAGATCGCGCGCCCGCTCGGTATCGGCTTCCTCGGGCTCGGCATGAGCCCGAAATGGACGCTGGCCGAAACGCCGATGATGCCGAAGAGCCGCTACAAGATCATGACCGCCTACATGCCCAAGGTCGGCACGCGCGGCCTCGACATGATGTACCGCACCTGCACGGTACAGACCAATCTCGATTTCTCGTCCGAAGCCGACATGGTGAAGAAGCTGCGCGTCTCGCTCGCGCTGCAGCCGGTCGCAACCGCGCTGTTCGCGAACTCGCCCTTCACCGAAGGCAAGCCGAACGGCTTTCTCTCGTATCGCTCGGAAGTCTGGCGTGACACCGACAATGCGCGCGCCGGCATGCTGCCGTTCTGTTTCGAGGACGGGATGGGCTTTGAGCGTTATGTCGACTACGCGCTCGATGTGCCGATGTATTTCGTCAAGCGCGAGGACGAATACATCGACGTGTCGGGCCAGTCCTTCCGTGATCTGCTCGCCGGCAGATTGCCGGGCCATCACAATCTGCGCGCCACGACCTCGGACTGGGCCAACCACGTGGCGACGATCTTCCCCGAGGTGCGGCTCAAGCGCTATCTCGAAATGCGCGGCAGCGATGCCGGGCCGTGGCGGCGCCTGCCGGCGCATCCGGCGCTGTGGGTCGGCATGCTCTACGACGATATCTCGCTCGATGCCGCCTGGGACATCTGCAAGGACTGGACCGCGGCGGAGCGGCAGCAGCTGCGCGATGACGTGCCGCGCCTCGGCTTCAGGGCCGCGATCCGCGGTCGCACGGTGCTCGATCTCGCCAAGGAGTGTCTGGCGCTCGCGCATGCCGGCCTGCAGCGGCGCAAGCGGCTCGATCGCGACGGCCGTGACGAAACGCGCTATCTCGCGCCCCTCGATGAGTTCGTGGCGCGCGGGATCACGCCGGCCGAGGAGCTGCTCGAAAAGTACCACGGACCGTGGGAGCAGTCGGTCGAGCCTGTGTTCGCCGAATACGCATACTGACTGAGCGATGGCGAAGGGCACGCCGGCGACCGTGGCGCTGCAGAAGGCCGGCGTCGCGTTCAAGTTGCATGAATACGACTACGATCCGAACGCCGCGCGCATCGGCCTGCAGGCGGCCGAAGCGCTCGGCGTCGATCCCGCACGGCTGCTGAAGACCCTGATGGCGAAAGCCGGCAACGCGATCGTGTGCGTGCTCGTGCCCTCCGACGCGGAGGTGAGCCTGAAGAAGCTCGCGGCCGCCGCCGGCGCCAAGGACGCCGCGATGCTGCCGGCGGCCGAGGCCGAGCGCATCACCGGCTATCATGTCGGCGGCATTTCGCCGTTCGGGCAGAGGAAGCGCGTGCGCGTGCTCGTCGAGCGTGCCGCGCTCGCGCACGACACGCTGATCCTGAATGGCGGCCGGCGCGGGTTGCAGATCGAGCTTGGCGCCGGTGACCTGATGCGCGCGCTCGACGCGACCGCGGCGGAGTTGATGGCGTAGGGCGGGCAAAGCGAAGCGTGCCCGCCGCGGCGGGCACGGCGCGCAAGTGCGCGCCTTTGCCCGCCCTACGCGCTGCATCACTCCGCGGCGCGCGCGGCTTCCGACAGGTTGTCGAGCGACGAGATGACGTGCTCGGCCAATGCATCGGCCAACGAAGAACGCTCGTGCGGATTGCGCACCAGCCCGATGCGGCAGGACGGCAATTCCGGGAAACCATCCGCCGCCGAGAGCACGCGCATGCCCGGCCGCAGCCCCGATTCCGGAAACACCGAGACCGCAAGCCCGGCCAGCACCGCGGCGCTGATCGCGCTCGCGTTGCCGCTCGAATAGAGGACGCGGTACGGCCGTCCGACGCTTTCGAGCATCTCGGTCGCGGCGCGTCGCCACGCGCAGCTCGGCCGCCCGAGCGCGAGCGGCACGCGCTCCTCGGCATGCACCGAATGCCGGTTCGAGGTCGCCCACAACAACCGCTCCTGGCGGAAATTCTCCGCCGTCATGTTGCCGGAGCAATTGGTGATGATCGCGAGGTCGATCTCGTTCGCCTTGACGCGTTCGAGCAGATGGATCGTCTCCTCGCAGATCACGGTGAGCTCGACCGCCGGATAGGCGCGCGAGAAGCGTGCCATGATCTCGGGCAGATACCGATCCGCATAGTCGTCCGGCACCCCGAGCCGCACGCGGCCGGTGAGCTCGTCGGAAAACGCCGCGATCGTCTCCACGTTGAGCTTCACGATGCGGCGCGCGTAGTCGAGCAGTCGCTCGCCGTCCTCGGTGAGCTTCGAGGCGCGGCCGTCGCGCGCGAAGATCGCGCGGTCGAGCCGTTCCTCGAGCCGTTTCATCTGCATCGAAACGGCGGACTGGGTCTTGTGAACAATCTCGGCAGCGCGGGTGAAGCTGCCGGTCTCGGCAATAGCAATGAACGTGCGCAGTTGGTCGACGTCGAGCAGAGCGGTCATGACAGGTCCTCGAAAAACCGCAACGAACCCAATGGCATCCGAAGCGGGAAAATCATCACCACGACTGATTGGTTAGATTAAAAACATTCGTTTCACTTATCAATAGGGAAGTGCCATATCACCATCGTCAAAGCAAAGCGGCTGGTTTGTCAGGTGGCTCCGGGAAGGCTGGAGCGCACATAGGGACCCTCTTTGCCTGGCACAACCGATGGAGGATGCCATGTCGATCTACGCCGATACCCAGACCCCCTCGCACTTCGCGGCGGCGGTCCACGCCGTTTACGGGTTCGTGGTGGCTCGCTCGCGCAATGTCCTTCAGCTCGCGAAAAACCGCCGCGACGCGGCATCGCTGTCCGGTCTCGACGACCGCATGCTCGCGGACATCGGGCTGACCCGCGGCGATCTGCGCGACGCCTATTCGGAGCCGGTCTGGCGCGACCCGACGGCCATTCTGGTGAGCCGCGCGCATGAACGCCGCAGCAGCCGCCGCCGCTCGCCCGGGCTGTCCGAGAAAGTATTCGAGGCGCCCTCGATCGTCCCGGCGCAGGAACGCGCCTTCGCGACGCCGGTGCACGCCCGGTACTACTGAACGACTGAGCGCGCGCGTGATCGCCGAAAAGTGTGAAGAGGTTTTCGGAAAAGGATCACGCGCAAACGAAAAAGTTTTGGCCTGGCCGATCTCCCCCGTCGGCCAACCGCTCCGGACCTTCTCATCCCCTCTAAGGTCTGGATTCTCGCGCCCGCCGGCCCTCCCGGCGGGCGCTTTTTTTGTCTCGCCCTAGCGCACGATGAGTTGAGGTCGAGTCAGTGGCGCCACTGCCGTTTGCTGTCAACGGAGGCGACGGATCGAGAGGGGAGTCGACGCTGGCAATTGAGCATATCCGGCCGCCGCGAGCTCGGCGTATTCCCCTCCCCCTTGCGGGGAGGGGCTAGGGGTGGGGGTCGTCGTTAGGACGCCGTGAATGTCCTCAAGCACCCCATCGATATTGGCGAGGACATCGTTGTTCCAGTAACGCGCGAGCGATCTTGTATCGCTCAGGCTGGCTCCTTGTCCGGAAGTCTTGGATTGCGGTCGCGTGCCATTGCACGACCCCCCCCCCCAACCCCTCCCCGCAAGGGGGAGGGGAGCGCGCCGAGTTTGCGGTGCCGATGACGAACCTTAACTCATCATGCCCTAGGCCGCTGACGCGCGCTGTGCCTCCGCGCGGAAAGACACGTTGAAGCGGCGCGCGACCTCGTCCGCCATGAAGCCGAACTCTTCGATCGCGCGCGTGCGCGAGCGATATTGTCGCAGCGGCACGCCGGCGCCGAATGCTTCCGCGACGCTCACATCGGTGCGGATGCCGCGAATGACCTGGCCGTGGCCGAAGCTGCCCAGCAGCCGTGTCAGGACGAACCTTTGCATGTTGGTGCGGAAGTCGAAGTTCATCGGCGCGATCACGAGACCGAGCAGGGTCGCCTGCAGCTTCAGCATCACGCCGTGATAGGCGCGCACGAACTGACGCACGCCATCGAGCGCGAGATGGTCGAGCAGGGTCGGCACCAGCGCGCCGTCGGATGCGAGCAGGGCGCAGACGATGACATTGGCGGCGGACGGCGGCGCATCGAGCAGGATGAGATCGTAGTTCGACCGGATCGGCGCGAGCGCGCGCGCGAGGCAGCGCGGGTCGTTGAGCCGAATGCGCCCATCGAAGCTGCGGTCGGCTGGAAGCAGATCGACGCCGGGCTCGCTGGTCGCGCGGATGGCGCGCAGGAAGCTAGCGTCCCACTGACGGAACGCGTGGTGCGCCGTGCGCGCCGCATCGGCTTCGATCGTGCCGAAGCCAAGACCGGCATGTCCTTGCGGATCGAGGTCGGCGACCAGAACGCGAGCGCCACGCGCGCCGAACTCGGCTGCGAGATTCACCGCGATCGTCGACTTTCCGGTGCCGCCCTTGCAGTTCGCGACAGCGAGGATTCGCGCTTGCACGTTTTTTTTCTCACCGCTGCGCGCTGTGCGGATGGCGCGCGCTCCAGTCCTTCTTCGAAAAGGTCGGTCAGCGAACAGCTTCACAGAACTGTCATATTCAGTGCGTCGGCGAATCTTGTCAATGACTCCGCGCGCGATACGCGTTTTGACCGAGCCAACACATGCACGGGAGCAACACTCGCGGCGTGTGCATGCCGCATCCCCCAACGTCATCCGCCGAGGCGCGATACGGATGTTTTCGTATCAACTCTTGGTCGTCTGCTCGGGATCGGTCCAGTCGAGCGCAGTTGCGGCCTTGTCGGATGAGAACGGCGGCACCTGCGGGCCGACTTCAGGGATCAGGTCGCGCGCGCCGCGCCGGTCATGTGCCGCAAGCTGATCGACCACGCGCAGCGCCGCGATCACACCGACGATGCCGAACACGACGGCGCCAAGCGCCTGTCCGGCGATCACACCGCGCGCGCCGAAATAGGCGGCGCCGATCCACGCGAACGGCACGGTGCCGGCGGTCGCGCGTCCCCAGTTGAGCATCGTCGACCAGGTCGGGAAACCGAGATTGTTGAAGGCGGCGTTGCCGACGAACATGGCGCCGACGAAAACCCATAGGCCCGCGACGTAGATGCAGAAGAAGCGGATCAGATCAGCGCCTTCGCCGGACGCGCCGAACAGGCGCACGATCGGCTCGCGCAACAGGATCAGCGCGATCCAGGTCGCCGTGCAGTAGCAAAGCATGAAGATCACGCTGTCGATGATCGTGCGCCGCACCCGATCGAAGCGCTGCGCGCCGAAATTCTGCCCGAGGATCGGACCGATCGAGCCGGTGAGCGCAAAGATCACGCCGAAGGCGAGCGGGATGATCCGGCCGATCACCGCGTAGCCGGCAACCGCCGGGTCGCCGTGGCGCGCGACCGCCGCGGTGACGACCGCGTTGCCGAACGGGGTCGCGATATTGGCAAGGATCGCCGGCACCGCAATCCCGGCGAGCGGACGCGCGTCGGCAAGCGCAGCACGCCAGTTCGGCGGCGCGAGCAGGTTGTGCACCCGCACGCAGCCGTTCAGGCCGATGGCGACCAGCGCCAGGCGCGCGAGCACCGAAACGATTGCCGCCCCGTCGACGCCGAGCCCAAAGCCGAAGATGAACAGCGGATCGCAAACCGCCGCGAGCACGCCGCCCGCCAGCGTCACGTACATCGCGCGCCTTGCATCGCCGGTCGCGCGCAACAGGCCGGACATCGCCATCCCGAGGCCGAGCAGCGGCGTCGTCGGCATCACGATCAAGAGAAAGCGCCACGCGATGTCGTGCGTGCGCCCCTCGGCGCCGAACAGCGTGAGGATCGGCGACAGCAGCGGCAGCGTGAGGACCGTGAGCGCGAATGTGACCGCCGCCGCGAACACCAGCGAGGAGGTCGCGAGCCGCCGCGCCTCGTCGCGCCGGCGCGCGCCGAGCGCCCGCGACACCACCGCGGTTGCCGCGATGGTGAGGCCGATGCAGAGCGAAACGACGAAGAACAGCAAGGTGCCGGCATAGCCGATCGCGGCAGCGAGCTCCTGTTGGCCGAGCAGCGCGATGTAGAAGAGGTTGAGAAAGTCGACGACGAAGATCGCCATCAGCCCGATCGAGCCGGTCGCGGTCATGACCACGACGTGACGCATGATCGAGCCCTGCGTCAGCTTCGGTGCCGGGGAGGGGGATGCGGCGGGAGATGGCGCGGCGGTCGTCATGGCCGCGAGGTTTCAGATTTGTGCGGCTCTGTCGAGAGGGGCGGCCGTCAGAGCTCTGTAGGGCAGGCAAAGGCGCGAGCCAGGAGCTTGGCCTCTCGGCATGAAATCACGCAGCGCCGTGCCCGCCGCCACGCGGATGGCGGGCACGCGCTTCGCGCTTTGCCCGCCCTACAGCTCGTCCAGCAACCGCTATTCCCGCAACACCAGCCCCTGCAGCCGGATGATGCCGTCGGGATGCGGCACGATGCCGGAGAGCTTGGCGCTCGCGCCCCAGAACCATTTCAGGTGATAGAGAAACAGGTATGGCCGCGCCGCGAGATAGATCGACGCCGCCTCGGCATAGAGCCGCGCGCGCTCGGCCTGGTCGGTCGAGGCGCGGGCGCGGCTGAAGAGACCGTCCAGCTTCGGATCGCAGTACTTGCCGTAGTTGATGAAGCCATCGCATGCGGCCCAGATCGCGATATTGGCGTCAGGGTCGGCGCGGCCGCTCCAGATCACGAAGGCGACCTCGAACGTGCCGCTGCTCAGCCGGCTCAACAGGGTCGAGGCTTCGAGCACGGTGATCTTGACGTCGAAGCCGGCTTCGCCCGCCATCGCCTGGATGATTTCCGCGACGCGGGCGTCGGACGGGTCGGTGCCGATCAGCAGATTGACCGGGACGCGCGGAAGGCCGGTTTCCGCGACAAGCGCCTTGGCGCGCGCAAGGTCGCGTGACGGGAGCGGGAGCGCGCCTGCATAGAAAGCCGTGCCCGGCGCCTCCGGCTGGTTGCTCGGGATGAAGGCGCCGTCGAACGCGACCTGGTTGATCGCGCGGCGGTCGATCGAGAGCTCGAAGGCCTCGCGCAGCTTCGCGTTGCTGCCGAGCGGCGTCTTTGCGGCATCGCCCTTGTTGGTGTTGATCGTGAGCACGCGATAGCCGAGCGACGCGCTTTCGTAGAGCTTGAGGCGGGAATCGCCGCGCACGGTCGCAAGGTCGGTCGGTGCCACACGCTCGCTGAGCTGCAGGCTGCCGGCGCGCAGATTCGTCAGCCGCACCGTGTCGTCCACGATCGGCAAATATGTGACGCGGTCGATCGTGACGGCGGCCGCGTTCCAGTAGCGGTCGAACTTCTCGAACACGATGCGATCCTGCTTGACCCACTCGACGAGCCGATAGGGACCGGCGCAGACCGGGCGCGCGCTGAGCTTGTCGCCGAGCTCGCGCATCGCCTTCGGCGAGACCATCATGCCGGCGCGATCGGCGAGCTGCGCCAGCAGCGGCGCATAGGGCTCGGACAGCTCGATGCGCACCGTCAGCGGGCCGACCGCCGTGATCGCCTTGATCGACTTGAGCTCGGTCTGGCGGCGCGAATAGGGAGCGGTCTTGTAGCGATCGATGTTGAAGCGCACCGCCGCGGCATCGAGCGGCTCGCCGTCGTGGAAGATGACGCCCGCGCGCAGCTTCAGCGTCAGCGCGAGGCCGTCGGGGGACCATTGCCATTCCGTCGCAAGCTGCGGCACGTATTTGAGCTTCGCGTCGATCTCGATCAGCTTATCGCAGACCGCCGCGAACACGATGCGCTCGATGTAGGCGGTGCTCTGCGCCGGATCGAGCGTCGTCGGATCGGCCTGCAGTCCGAAGCGCAGATGGCTGGCCGCGGCCGGCGTTGCGCAAAGCAAGGCCGCCGCAAAGAGCAACAGATCACGAATGCGCCGCATGCTCACGCCTCCGCCTCTTCCTTTTCGGCCGTGATCAGCTCGCCGGCCTCCATGTTGAGCGCGCGCGCGCCGTGCTTGACCTCGCCGAACGGCGTCGGGGTCGGGCGCGTGCGCAACAGGTCGATGCCGGCATAGATGCCTTCGGCCTGCTGCACCGCGATGCGGTCGTGGTCGCGCGTGCGGATGAAATCCTCGACGATCGCGGCACGATCGGCATCGATGCCCATCGTCTCCAGCGCCTTGCGGCCGAAACGCATCGCGGACTCGAAGGTCTCGCGGATCTCGTAGTCGACATTCTTGGCGAGCAGCTGCAGCGTATGGCCGCGGTCGAACGAGCGCGCGAAGATCTTGGTGCCGGGGAATTCGTCGCGCACGAGATCAACGATGCGGTTGACGCGCTCTTCGTCGTGGATGCAGATCGCGACCAGGCGCGCATCATCGGCGCCGGCCGCGCGCAGCACGTCGAGCCGCGTGCCGTCGCCGTAGTAGACCTTGAAGCCAAAACGGCCCGCGACCTGGATCATGTCGGGGTCGAGATCGATCGCGGTGACGTCGAGGTTCTCGGCGAGCAGGTACTGCGCGACGATCTGTCCGAAACGGCCGAACCCGATCAGCAGCACCGAGCCGTGCGCGTCCGAGAAGTCGTCCGCGTCGCGCTCGGTCGTGCGCGCAAAGCGCCTCAGCACGAGGTCCGACAGGCTCGCGAACAGGGGCCCGAGCAGCAGCGTGATCGCGGCGATCGCCGACAGGATGCTGCCCTGCGTGGCGCTGATGATGCCGAGCGAGGTCGCGAGCGGGAGCAGCACGAACGCGAACTCGCTCGCGCCGGTGAGCACGGAGCCGGCGCGCAGCGCATCGCCGCGCTTGGCGCAGGTCGCGCGAAACAGCACCCAGACGATCAGCGCCTTCAGCAGCGTGATGATGAGCGCGGCGCCGGCGATGAGCCACAGATTGGCCCACACGATCTTCATGTCGATCGTCATGCCGACGCCCATGAAGAACAGCGCGAGCAGCAGGCCGCGGAACGGCTCGATGTCGGCCTCGAGCTCGTGGCGATAGGTCGATTCGGCGAGCAGCACGCCGGCGAGGAACGCGCCGAGCGCCATCGACATGTCGACGACCTGCATCAGCAGCGCGGCGCCGAGCACGATCAGCAGCGCGGCCGCGGTCATCACCTCGCGCGCGCCGGTCCAGGCGAGCAGGCGAAAGAACGGATTGAGCAGATAGCGGCCGGCGACGACCAGCGCCGCAATGGCGCCGCCGATCAGCGCGGCCGAGCTTGCGGTGTCGGCGAGGCTCAATTGCTTGGCGGCGCCGGAGGACGCCATCAGCGGCACCAGCGCGAGCAGCGGGACGACCGACATGTCCTGAAACAACAGGATCGCGAACGCGCGCTCGCCATAGTCCTGTTGCAGATGGCCGCGGTCTTCCAGGATGCGCAGCGCAATCGAGGTGGCGGACAGCGCCAGCGCCAGGCCCGCGACCAGCGCGCCGCGCCAATCGAACAGGCCGGTCAGCAGCGCAAGCGCCGCGATCGCGAGTGCGGTAAGCACGACCTGTGCGACGCCGAGGCCGAAAATATCGCGCCGCATCGCCAGCAGGCGGTTCAATTCGAGCTCGAGCCCGATGAGAAACAGCAGCATCACGACGCCGAGCTCGGCGACGGTGAGGATGCGCTCGGGTGTCGCGAAGATGCCGAGCCCGTAAGGGCCGATGACGATGCCGGCGAGGAGGTAGGCGACGATCGCCGAGAGCCGCGCAAACCGCGCGAGCGGCACGCTGATCACCGCGGCGGCAAGCAGCACCAGGGGGAGGCCGAGCAGGCCGATTTCGGCCGAATGGGAGTCCATGTCTTTGGCCTTTCGGCTTGGGCGGGCGACCGTGGTTTCGAGTTCAGGCAGGTCTGGCACGAATTGTAGCGGGAGCAGCCGCTGCGGCGGTAGTGACGGAAGCGTCCGGTCGTCGCGCCGCCAGGGATGAAAAGCGGTTGGGAAGCTGCCGGCCGTTCAACTGCCGTTCAGAAAACTTTGGGAAGCCTGAGCACGGCGCTGTCGCCCCTCGCGCGGAGACGTGCGCTTCAATAACATGCCAGCGGGGCGCGGGTTGGATTCGGCGAGGACGGAATGGCTCGACGGGCGATCATGATTGCCTGCCTGCTTATGGTGTGCGCTGCAGTTCCGCCCGCGCGCGCGCAGACCAGCTTTGACCGCCCGGGCGGGGACTATTCGAACTTCGTGGTCAGTTCCGGCGATCCCGCCGCCTGCGCGGCGCGCTGCGAGCGCGATGGACGTTGCCGCGCCTGGAGCTTCTCGTATCCGCGCACGGCCGCGCCGAACGCGATCTGCTGGCTGAAAAATCGCGTCACCAAGCGGGTCGAGGACACCTGCTGCGTCTCCGGCGTGAAGGGGGCAGGCGTGGTGGAGCAGAAGGGCGGACCGGTCGAATTTTCGATCGACCGCACCGGCGGCGACTACAAGAACCTCGACGTCACAACCGACGCAAATGGCGCTCCCTGCGAGGCCGCCTGCAAGGGCGAGGAGCGCTGCCGCGCCTGGACCTATGTGCGCCCCGGCTATCTCGGCCCCTCGGCGCGCTGCTTCCTCAAAGAGAAGCTGACCGCACCCCGCCGCAAGCCGTGCTGCGTGTCGGGGGTGGTGAGGTGAGGATGCGCCGTTTCTCCGTAGGGCGGGCAAAAGCTCGTCACCGCGTCGGCGGTGGCGAGTGTGCCCGCCATTCGTTGCACGTCGCTGCGCTCCTTTGCCCGCCCTGCGGCTTGCTCCGTAGGGCGGGCAAAGGTGCGAGCCCAGCGCGTTGACCGTCCCGCGTGAACCTGCGCAGCGCCGTGCCCGCCGCCGCGCGGATGGCGGGCACGTCGCTACGCTCCTTTGCCCGCCCTACGCACTCTCAGAATTTCCGATACCCGCAGCATAGCCAATTGCCGTCCAGCCGCTATCACCCCGTCCCACCCACCGTGATCCGGTCCATCCGCAACGTCGGCTGACCGACGCCGACCGGCACGCCCTGGCCGTTCTTGCCGCAGGTGCCGATGCCGGTGTCGAGCTCGAGATCATTGCCGATCATGCTGACGCGATGCAAGTCGCTCGGGCCGTTGCCGATCAGCATCGCGCCCTTGATCGGCGCGCCGACCTTGCCGTTCTCGAGCCGGTACGCCTCGGTGCACTGAAACACGTATTTGCCCGACGTGATATCGACCTGGCCGCCGCCGAACGACACCGCGTAGATGCCGTTCTTCACCGACGCGATGATCTCCTGCGGGTCGCGATCGCCGGCGAGCATGTAGGTGTTGGTCATGCGCGGCATCGGGACATGGCCGTAGGACTCGCGCCGCCCGTTGCCGGTCGGCTTCATGCCCATGAGGCGCGCGTTCTGCCGATCCTGCATGTAGCCGGTGAGGATGCCGTCCTCGATCAGCACGGTGCGACTGGTCGGCGTGCCTTCATCATCGATCGTGAGCGAGCCGCGCCGGTCGCTGAGCGTGCCGTCATCCACCACGGTGACGCCCTTGGCGGCGACCTGCTGGCCCATGAGCCCGGCGAAGGCCGAGGTCTTCTTGCGATTGAAGTCGCCTTCGAGGCCGTGCCCGACCGCCTCGTGCAGCATGACGCCGGGCCAGCCGGGTCCGAGCACGACATCCATTTCGCCCGCCGGCGCCGGAACCGCCTCGAGGTTGACCAGCGCCTGGCGCACTGCGTCGTCGACCGCGCCCTTCCAGGCGCCGGTCTCGATGAAACGCTGATAGCCCTCGCGCCCGCCATAGCCGTGGCTGCCGCTCTCCTGGCGATCGCCTTCGCCGGCGACCACGGACACGTTCACGCGCACGAGCGGGCGGACGTCGCGATAGGTCTCGCCATCGGCGCGCAGGATCTCGACCACCTGCCAGCTCGCGCCGAACGAGACCGACACTTGCCGCACGCGCGGGTCCTTGGCGCGCGCAAAGGCGTCGATCTCTTCGAGCAGCTTCACCTTGGTTTCGAACGACGGCGCGCCCAGCGGATTGTCGTCCGCGTAGAGACGCACATTGGTGCGTGCCGGCGCCTCGGCGTAGCGGCCCGAATAGCCGCCTTGCACCGCGCGCACCGCATCGACCGCGCGCGCGATCGCCTGCTCGGACACGTCCGAGGCATGCGCATAGCCGACCGCTTCGCCCTTCACGGCGCGCAACCCGAAGCCCTGCGCGGTGTCGTAGGTCGCCTGCTTCAGCCGGCCATTGTCGAACACCAGCGCCTCGGCCTGGCGATATTCGAGGAACAGCTCGCCGTCATCGGCGCCCTCGAGCCCGCGTGTCAGCAGTTTGGTGACGCGGCCGCGATCGAGCGCGGCGCGGTCAAGCAGGGAAGCAATGGCCTCGGTCATGTGACGAATCCCGGGGTTGGCGATGCCGGTGAAACATAAGCAACGCAACCCTGCTCTGCGAGGGGGGCACCTCGCCCCCGCCGCGACCCGTAGGGCGGGCAAAGGCGCGATCCAGTGCTCTGATCTCGCCGCGTGATGCGACCCAGCGCCGTGCCCGCCGCTGCACGGATGGCGGGCACGTCGCCATAGCGCGTCGCAGACGCGCGTAAACGCCTTGTGGCTCCTTTGCCCGCCCTACGGCTGAGACGCGTTTGTGGATGTGCGCAGCCGGACTACGGCAGCTTGTCGAAGCCTTCGCCGAAGCCCTTCAGGCTCATCGGGATGCCGATGCCTTCTTCCGGCGTCTGGAAAATAATGAAGGTCGCCGCGGTGCCGCTGCGCAGCTGCTTTAAGAGGTTCTCGTCCATCTGCACTTCGGCGACGCAGCCGTTCGGCAGGCAGCGTACGAAACCGGCGCGGCCGACATCGGTCTTGTCGATCTTCAGCCCGAGTCCGGACGGCAGCAGCACGCCGAGCGGCGCGAGTACGCGCATCAGCCGGCTCTTCTGATCCGCGGTCTTGAGCACGATCACGGTCAGGCCGACGTTCGGCCGGTCCTCGGCGGTCACGCTCTGAATCAGCGCGCATTGCTCGCCTTGTGCGCCGGGCGGGGTGTCGCAGCGCACCTGCCAGTCGCCATGCACGGATTTGACCGTCCCTTGCGCGCGCGCCGGCGAAGCGAAGACGGCGGCCGCCAGCAGCGCCGTAACGGCAAACGCGAACGCGACCCTTGCCCAGATCATCGCAGCCATATGCTTTCCTAAAGGGGCTGACGGCCGCTCGCAATCATAAGAGCAGCCGAATCGCCGCTCCCCCGCGGGTATCAGGGGGAAGTCTGCCTACATGGTCGCGCAACCGTGTCAAGAACGGGGCAGGGCGCGTCAAATGCTGGAAAAATAGCCGCAAAATCCGAGCTTTCGTTGGTGTCACGCGCCCCGGGCGGTAGCCACGCAAGGACGCCGATGAGGCACGTTGCGACTGGGGCTGAATTGTGGTTTGAGAAGCCGCGAAGGCATCCAGGGCGCAGCGCTATTCGTGACAGCGCGCGATGAGCTTTGCCGGCGAAGATGCCGTGTCATACGCGCGCTGCAGGGGTGCGGCGGCGAGGCGAGTTTCGGCCAGGGCGTGGCCGGCATCGCCGATCTGAGGGGTTAAGGAGCGGACAAACAGATGCAGGTTCTCAACCGATTGATCCGATCTTCCGCCGTGCTTTTGGTTGGCGCGGCGGTGCTGGCGGCCGGAGGGGTGGCTTTCGCCGGCATGGGTCAGCCGTCGCCTTGGCAGATGGGCTTTCAGCAGTCGGCGGCCCCGACGATGGACGACATCACCTGGTTCCACAATTTCGTCCTCTGGATCATTGCGGGCATCACGGTTTTCGTTTTGGCGCTGCTGCTCATCGTTATCTTCAAGTTCAACGCGCGCGCCAACCCGACGCCGTCGCGCACCACCCACAACACGCTGCTCGAAGTCGCCTGGACGGTGGTCCCGGTCGTGATCCTGGTGGTGATCGCGATCCCGTCGTTCCGCATCCTGTTCGTGCAACTCAACGTCCCGCAGTCCGACCTCACCATCAAGGCGACCGGCAATCAGTGGAACTGGACCTACACCTATCCGGACGACAAGATCGAGTTCACCTCGATCCTCGCCTGCGACCAGGAACGGGTGAAGTGCGAAGCGCCGCGGCTGCTCGCGGTCGACAATCCGATCGTCGTGCCGCTGAACAAGGTTGTGCGCGTGCAGGTGATCGGCTCGGACGTGATTCATGCGTTTGCGGTGCCGTCGTTCGGCGTCAAGATCGACGCGATCCCGGGCCGCCTGAACGAGACCTGGTTCAAGGCAACGCGCGAGGGCACCTATTACGGGCAGTGCTCGGAGCTTTGCGGCAAGGATCACGCCTTCATGCCGATCGAGGTGCGGGTTCTCAACGAGCAGGCCTATGCGGCCTGGCTCGCTGACGCAAAGAAGAAGTTCGCGATGGACGGCAGCAAGCCGGCGACCGCGGTCGCGGAAGCCGCCGGCGCGAAGACAGAATAGGGCGACGGACAAGCGCCAGAGCATGATCCCGCGATCATGCTCGACGAACTAGCGATGCCGAAACGGGGACCGATTTGGTTCGGCATCGAGAGAACAGCGGGCGGCAACGAGAAGGCTTGAGGTAAACGCGATGGCTACGACGGCAACGGCTCACGACGCGCACGAGGAGCACCACACGCCGACCGGTTGGCGCCGCTTCGTCTATTCGACGAACCACAAGGACATCGGCACGATGTACCTCGTGTTCGCGATCATCGGCGGAATCATCGGCGGCGCGCTGTCGATCGCGATGCGCATCGAGCTGATGTATCCGGGCATCCAGTTCTTCCACGGCGAGCACGCCGCGCACATGTTCAACGTGTTCACCACGGCGCACGGCCTGATCATGATCTTCTTCATGGTCATGCCGGCGATGATCGGCGGCTTCGGCAACTGGATCGTGCCGCTGATGATCGGCGCGCCGGACATGGCGTTCCCGCGCATGAACAACATCTCGTTCTGGCTGCTGCCGGCCGCCTTCATCCTGCTGCTCTCCTCGATGTTCTTCGAGGGCGAGCCGGGCGCGAGCGGCGTCGGCGGCGGCTGGACGCTGTACGCGCCGCTCTCGACCTCCGGCCATCCCGGCCCGGCGGTCGACTTCGCGATCCTGGCGCTGCACATCGCGGGCGCCTCCTCGATCCTCGGCGCGATCAACTTCATCACCACGATCTTCAACATGCGCGCGCCCGGCATGACGCTGCACAAGATGCCGCTGTTCGTGTGGTCGATCCTGGTGACGGTGTTCCTGCTGTTGTTGTCGCTGCCGGTGCTCGCCGGCGCGATCACGATGCTGCTCACCGACCGCAATTTCGGCACCACCTTCTTCTCGGCGCAGGGCGGCGGCGATCCGCTGCTGTTCCAGCACCTGTTCTGGTTCTTCGGCCATCCGGAGGTCTACATCCTGATCCTTCCGGGCTTCGGCATGATCAGCCAGATCATCTCGACCTTCTCACGCAAGCCGGTGTTCGGCTATCTCGGCATGGCCTATGCGATGGTCGCGATCGGCGGCATCGGCTTCATCGTGTGGGCGCACCACATGTACACGGTCGGCATGTCGGCCGCGGTGCAGGCCTACTTCGTCGCCGCCACGATGGTGATCGCGGTCCCGACCGGGGTGAAGATCTTCTCCTGGATCGCCACGATGTGGGGCGGCTCGATCGAATTCCGCACCCCGATGCTGTGGTCGATCGGCTTCATCTTCCTGTTCACCATCGGCGGCGTCACCGGCGTCGTGCTGGCAAATGCCGGCCTCGATCGCGCGCTGCAGGAGACCTATTACGTCGTGGCGCACTTCCACTACGTGCTGTCGCTCGGCGCGGTGTTCACGATCTTCGCCGGCTGGTATTACTGGTTCCCGAAGATCACCGGCTATATGTACAACGAGATGCTCGGCAAGCTGCACTTCTGGGTCACCTTCATCGGCGTGAACCTGGTGTTTTTCCCGCAGCACTTCCTCGGCCTTGCCGGCATGCCGCGCCGTTACGTCGACTATCCGGACGCGTTCGCGGGCTGGAACTACATCTCGTCGCTCGGCTCGTACATTTCCGGGTTCGGCGTGCTGATCTTCCTCTATGCGATGTTTGACGCGTTCTTCCTGCGCAAGGAGCACGCCGCGAACAATCCGTGGGGGCCGGGCGCGACCACGCTCGAGTGGACGCTGAGCTCGCCGCCCCCGTTCCACCAGTTCAACGTGCTGCCGCGCATCAAGTGATGCGCGGCTGAGCTGATTTGAGACCCGATGTCGCTTGCAAGCGAAGGCGCTGATCTCTCAAGGCCGCTGCGGCCGGCGCTCGCGCGCGCCGAGCCCAGCCTTGCGGGGGTCGAGGACTACATCGCGCTGTTGAAGCCGCGCGTGATGTCGCTCGTGGTGTTCACGGCGCTGGTCGGGCTCCTGGTCGCGCCGGGACACATTCATCCGGTGATCGGCTTTACGGCGTTGCTCTGCATCGCGATCGGCGCCGGCGCGTCCGGCGCGCTCAACATGTGGTACGACGCCGACATCGACGCCCTGATGGCGCGGACCGCGCAACGGCCGATCCCGGCCGGCCGGATCGAGCCGGGCGAGGCGCTCGCGTTCGGCGCGACGCTCGCGGTGTTCTCGGTCGCGGTGCTCGGCGTGCTGGTCAACTGGTTTGCGGCGGCACTGCTCGCGTTCACGATCTTCTTCTACGTCGTCATCTACACGATGTGGCTGAAGCGCCGGACGCCGCAGAACATCGTGATCGGCGGCGCCGCCGGCGCGTTTCCGCCGGTGGTCGGCTGGTCCGCGGTGACCGGCGACATCAGCCTCGCGCCGGTGCTGTTGTTCCTCATCATCTTCCTGTGGACGCCGCCGCATTTCTGGGCGCTCGCGCTGTTGCGCTGCAACGACTATGCGCGCGCGGGCGTGCCGATGCTGCCCGTCGTGGCGGGACGCGATGAGACGCGCAAGCAGATCCTGATCTATACGCTGATCCTCGCGCCGGCCGGCCTCGCGCCGTGGCTCATGGGATTTGCCGGGCTCACCTACGGCGCCGTCGCGCTCGCCTGCGGCCTGGTGATGCTGCACCTTGCCTGGCGCGTCTATCGCGATCGCGAGGGTAGCGCGGCTTCGAGGTCGGCGCGCAGGCTGTTCGCGTTCTCGCTGCTTTACGTGTTCGCGCTGTTCGCCGCGCTGCTCGCCGACAATCTGCTCACCCGGTTGGGATTGACGCTATGAGCAACGAGCAGGACGACGGGATCGTGCTCACCGAGGAGCAGAAGCGG
>Ga0081539_10001873_pt1 | contig 33007 bp, 21 predicted proteins | sample TabmetS4T2R2_FD_71023 | JGI IMG/M metagenome (GOLD analysis project Ga0081539, IMG submission 71023) | Tabebuia heterophylla rhizosphere microbial communities from the University of Puerto Rico - S4T2R2 | ecosystem: Host-associated > Plants > Roots > Rhizosphere ... | reverse complement strand
CCCAGTTGCTCCGCGCGCAGAGGCTCCGTTTCGCGCGGAGCGACTGCGAAAAATTGGGCGAGGAGGGCTGAAGTGATCCGCCGACGCGATGCCGTAGGCAATGCCGCCAGCAGTACCGGCGGCATTGCCATAGGTCGCGTCGGCGGACTACTTCAGCCCGACTCGACGAAAGAGACCGGGATAATGCTCAGCGACGACGGGCGAGCTGCGCGCGGAGCTCGGCCACGCTCTTGAGCTCGTCGCGCACCGGCCCCACGTACAGCAGCCAGGACAGCGGCGCGCGGACGTCGTGCACGACGTTCATCGTGGCGCGCGAGCGCAGGTGGTCGAGCACGTCGTCGGGAATGGCGCGCGGGCTCGACTCGAGGAAGAGCGCCGCCGCCCCGCTTACGTACCCGGCGGACATCGACGTACCGTTCCACAGCTGCACCGTCGGCGTCTGCGTCGCGTCGAAGCTCGGCAGGAGCACGGAGTCCCCCGGAGCGTAGATGTCGACACAGGGACCGAAGGCCGTGTTGGCGGCGCGGCGATCGGCGACCTTCCCGTCGCCCGCTTCGCGGCCGATGGTCGACGCCCCCACCACGATCGTCCCGTCGGCGTTGCCCGGCGAGACGCGGCAGGCGTTGATGTCGAGGTTGCCGGCCGACACCACGACCGCGATCCCCGCGGCGCGGAGCTTGGCGACCGCGCTGTCGAGCTGCGGGATGTGCGAGGACGTGTCCGCGATGAACGACCAGTTCGCGACCGCCGGCCGACCCGACTGCTTGTGGTCGGCAATCACCCAGTCCGTTCCGTCGACGATCGCCTTGATGGTGCCCCGGACCTTGGCGCACTCCACCATCTTGATGTCGACGACCTCGACCTCGGGTGCAACGCCGAGCGTCTTTCCCGCGACCGCGCCGGCGACCGCGGTGCCATGCGCGTTGCAGACGCGCGGATCGTTCGGGAATGCGTCGTAGCCCTTGCGAACTCGACCGGCCAGCTCGGGATGCGTGCTCAGCACTCCGCCGTCAAAGACGTAAACCGTGACACCGCGCCCGGTCCCCGCGCGGCGGTACGTCCGGTCGAGCGGCAGATCCCGCTGATCGATGCGGTCGAGCGCGACCGACACCGTCTGTGACTCGAACAGGCTCCTGGCGGTGCTGCTGATGGTGCCGAGCATCGCACCCGCGGCAGCGAAGGTCGGCCGGGAGGCCTCGACGCCGGCCCGCGTCGCCTGCGTGCATCCGAGGATCGAGACGAGCACCGCGCTCGTCGCTGTCTTCTTGAATACGGAATTGCGGTAACGGTGCGACATCGTCCTGCTGCCGGTTCGTGGAGCTCAGTACGTGTGATTCGTTCGAGCGTCCTGTTCCGGCTGAGCGTTTGAGACGTCGCCATCAACGAGACTTCGAACTTCTCACTGGTGGTTAAGACAAGGGCCGTGCCACTCGCTCCGGGCGCCTTCGGGTGTCGAGAGAATCGCGCGTGGTATGACTGATGCTTTTATCATCTGGCTGGACGGCGAGTTCTACGGCAAAAAAAAGCGCGCGAGCTGTTGCTCGCGCGCTTCTTTTTTCCGGCCCGACGTGAGCTACCTCACCAGCTCCTCCACCTCAGCCGCTTTGCATTTGGCTTCGTGTCCGGGGTACGAATGGCCGCAGTGGATGCACTGCTCGCCGAAGCCGGTGCGACGCCAGATGAGATAGTACACCGCACGCTGCATCTTCTTGAGGCGATCCGACAGATCTGAAAGAGAGGCGGAGCCGGCAGTGCTCCCCGACGATGGATTTGTCATGCGCGGAAAAGTAGTCCCCGCTGGCCCGGTCAGCTATCGCTAACGATCGGTCGAACGCCGCTTCGGTGGAGCCTCGTTGGGGAGCTTGGGCTGACCTGCCTTGCCGCCATACCCGCTGAGATGTTCGTGGCTGCTGCTTTCCGGTTCGCCGTTCGTCCCGCGCATCGCTTCGGCGCCCGCGCCGGTGGCGTCATCCGAGATACGCGTACCCTGATCGTCGTTGAACGGCGCCGAGTTGTCGAGTTTGTCTGCCATCGGGTCCTCACACTGGGCTATGTGCTTCCTGTTGCGAGCGTTGCGCCCCTCTCTAATGCGAGAAGTGTGCAAGCGCTAGCGGATTCGGCGTCTCCTAGACGTCAGCAACCCAACTACACATGCGCCTCTTCTTTGCCTTTCCCCTGGCCCTCGCCGCGTCGCTGCCGATCGTGGCCGGCGCTCAGGGTCTCGTCATACCGCGCTGCCCGCCGCCCCGGCTGGACATGCCGATCGTCGAATGTCTGCCGATGCGCCAGCAGGTCGTGCGCACCCGCAGCGACGTCACCGTCGAGCTGCGCGATCGCGTCCTCCGCTACGAGGTCGAAGAGCGCTTCGTCAATCGCGGCGGCTTGATCGGCGAAGCCGATTACCTCTTCCCGCTGCCGAACGGCGCCGCCTTCCGCGACCTCAAGCTCTCCATCGATGGACAGATGGTCGCCGGCGAGACGATGAACGCCAACGAGGCGCGGCGCATCTATGAAGAGATCGTGCGACGGCAGCGCGACCCCGCGCTCGTCGAGTGGATGGGGCATGGCCTGCTGCGCACGCGCATCTTCCCGATTCAGCCCGGCGAGGAGCGGCGCGTCATCGTGCGCTTCGAGAGCGTCGCGCCGCGGGAGGGAGATGCGGTGAGAGTGGACTACTTCGCAGGCAGGCGGGAGTCTGGAGGCTGGAGGCGGGAGCTGGAGAGCGATATCGGCGCGGCGCAGCAGGGCGACGCCTCCCGCCTCCCGCCTCGTGACTCGCGCGCGACATTCACGCTTACGTACAGAGCTGGCGGCGAGCTCGGCGAAGCCTATTCCCCGACGCATGAGCTCGACGTCGAGCGCGATGGCCAGGTGCGGCGCGTTTCGATTCGTGGCGGCAGCCCGGACGCTACCGTCCTCGTGGCGCTCCGTCGCAGCCTGGCCGCGTCGGTTGCGGTGCTCCCGAACGCCGCGCGCGGCGAGCAGGGATTCGCGCTCATCACCGTGACGCCGCCGAGCGAGCTGGCGCAGAATCGCACGCCGCGCGACGTCACGTTCGTGCTCGACGTCTCGGGATCGATGAGCGGCCGCAAACTCGAGCAGGCCAAGGCCGCGGGTCGCCGTCTGCTGCAGACGTTGACCGATCGCGACCGCTTCCGCCTCATCGACTTCTCGACCGACGTCCGCTCGTTCCGTGACGACTTCGTGTTCGCCACCGAGGCGAACGTGCGTGCAGCCATCCGGTATCTCGATGATCTGGAGGCGGTCGGCTCGACGAACATCTCGGGCGCGCTCGAGGAAGCACTGCGCGAGACGGGAGGCGCGAGGCGGGAGGGCGAAGATCGATTGCCCTTGATCCTGTTCATGACTGATGGAGCGCCGACCGTCGGCGAGCGGGACCCGGCGTCCATCGCCGCGCGCGCGTCGCGGCTGCGCGGTGACGCGCGCGTCTTCTCCTTCGGGCTCGGGGCGGACGTCAACGTCGGCCTCATCGAGCAGCTCGCGCTCGAGGGGCGGGGCACCGCCGCCTTCGTGCGGCCCGACGAGAACGTCGAGCGCTCGGTCGAGCTGCTCGCGACGCGGCTGCGCCAGCCGCTGCTGACCAACGTGCGCGTCACCGTCGACGGTGACGTGCATCTGTCACGGGCGTACCCCGCGGGCCCGATGGACATCTTCGCGGGTCAGGATCTGGTGCTCCTCGCGCGCTACGACGGCAGCGGCCAGGCGAACGTCGTCGTACAGGGTCGTGCCAACGGCCGCGACGTGCGCTGGTCGACGCTCCGCAACTTCCCGGCGGAGGAGCGCGAGAACGCGTTCGTTCCGCGTCTCTGGGCGACGCAGCGTATCGGGTGGCTCGTCGCCGAGAAGCGCCGGAACGGCGGCTCTTCGGAGATCGACGACGAGATCCGGCGCCTGGGCGAACGGTACGGGATTCCGACCGAATTCACGTCGTATCTCGTCCAGGAGCCGGCGCGCGTCGCCGACATTCAACGGATGCGGCGCGGCGACCCATCCGTGTCGGTGGGCTCGATTGGCGGCAGGGCGATGAATGCCGCGCCGACATCGGCGCCCGCGCCCGCCGCGGTATTCGAGTCTGGTCGCAAGGCGGCAGCGCAGCGCGACGCGAAGTCGCTCGCGGCGGCGGAGAGCATCGACGCGTTTGCGGACGCACACGTCAAGCGCGCCGGGTCCAGGCTCTTCAAGCAGGATGGCGACCGCTGGACCGACGTCGGGATGAAGTCGGGATTGCCCGTGTACAAGGTGAAGGCATATTCGCGGACGTACTTCGCCCTGCTCGAGAAGCTCCCAGTGCTGCGCGAAGCGTTTGCGGTCGGAGATCGCGTCACCGTCGCGGGCCGCTCGGCTGTGATCGAGGTGGTCGACGACGCGCGGGAGCTGAACGACTCGGAGATTCAGACGATCGTCGCCAAATGGTAAGCATTCATCCCGAGCACAGCGAGGGATCTGCAGTTCTTCAACTGCAGATTTCTCGCTTCGCTCGAAATGACTGAATCATGACAGACGTCGAGCGTCTCTTCCGAACGTACCACGATCCGCTCGTGAGGTATCTCACGCGCCGCCTCGGCGACCGCGATTGGGCGGAAGAGGTGGCGCAGGAGACCTTCGTGCGGGCGCTGCGGCAGCAGGAGCTGCAGAACGAGCGCGCGTGGCTGTTCGCGGTCGCCACGAACCTCGTTCGCGACGAAGCGCGCAAGGACGTTCGGCGCCGCCGCCACCTCGAGCTCCTGCGCGAGGAGGCGAAAGCCGAGAGCGTCGTCGAGCCGCAGCTCACCGATCTCGAGCGCGCACAGGACCGCGCGCTCGCGCGCAAGGCGATCGACGCGCTCACGGAGCGCGACCGGGAGGCCCTGCTGATGCGCGAGGAGGGACTGGACTACAATGAGATCGCCGAAGCGCTGCAGTTGGCGGTGGCATCGGTGGGAACGACGCTGTCGCGCGCGCGGCGCCGGCTGGTCGAAGCGTACGAGGAGCTGCGCAAGGCGCAGGATGCAGGACGGAGGATGGGATGAACCACCTGGATGAGGGAACGATTCACGCGTGGCTCGACGGCGCGCTGGACGCGACGCAGGCACGCGATATAGAACGACACGTCGGCGAGTGCGACATGTGCGCCGCCGCCGTGGCGGAGGCGCGCGGCTTCGTTGCGGCGTCGTCGCGAATTCTCAACGCGCTCGACGACGTGCCGGCCGGCGTGACACCGAAGCGCGCGGCGCCCCAGGCGTTGCGTGGAAGGCGGATGTGGCGCGCGGCGCCGTGGATCACGGGCATCGCGGCCGCGATGATGCTGGCCGTCGGCGTGACGACGTGGAATCGCAAGGGCGCGGAAATGGCGTCGAGCACGGTGCGGCCGGCAGCCGATGCGCCGTTGGCACAGGAGGTTGCCGTGCCCGCGACGGAGACGCGCGCGACCGCCGCAGGGAAGAGGAGTGTGCCAGCGGACGCGGCGCCGCCCGCGCAGACGAAGACCAGAGACGCGAAGGTGACGGGCCTCGCCGGCGGCAGTTCGTCTCCCCGCGTCGGTGCGGTGACCAGCGCGCGCGTGAAGAGCCAGACGGAGACGCCCGCGCCCGCGGCGCCGAGCGCGATGGCCGATGCTCCTGTCGTGATCTCGAGGAACCGACGCCCGACGATGCAGCGCGCGCCGATCCCACTGCGGCCGTTCGACAGCCTGGGCTTCAGGCGGTCGGACGCGATGGCGGCGGATCAGGCCGCCGTCGTCAGCGCCGTCGAGATCGCGGCGGGCTGCTATCCGGTTCCGAGAACGGCGGGCGACGTCGCGCCGCAGGTAGGCTCGGTGGCGGGCGCGGTCGCGGAAGCGATTCGGGCGCCGGACCGCGCGGTACGGCGTGCCGCCAAGTCGGCCACCGCACCGGCGCCTGCACCGGCGGCCGCAGCGTCCGAATTCATGGTGGCAAAGCGAATCCGGATGCTGCACCTCGACACGACCCGTCACCCGCTTGGCTATCAGGTGCGATCCGTGCCGACCGACTCGACGATGGGGTGGTGGAAGCCCGTCGGCATCGACTCGGTCGAGGTGGACATGCTGTCCGCGGGATTGTTCCGGTTTGCGAGGAAGGATCGAATCGCATGCCCGTGAGACATGAGGGCTGAGTGCTGAGGGCTGGGGGGCTGAGGGCGGAGGGCTGAGGACCCCTGGCGCCCTTCCTCAGCCCTCATCCCTCATGTCTCAGCCCTCAGCACTATCGGATTCCTGCCCCCACTCTCGGCCGCTGCGGCGTTCCCAACACCGGCTCCGTGCGACGCTCACGCGGATAGATCTCATCCGCTGAATTGCCGTCGTAGAGCCGGCCGTTCTTCATCACCATGCGCACGCTGTTGGTGTTGCGGATGTTCTCGAGCGGGTTCTGATCCAGCACCACGAAGTCCGCGAGCTTGCCCGCCTCGAGCGAGCCGAGGTCGAGACTCAGACCGATCGCCTCCGCACCGAAGATCGTGGCGCAGCGCAGCACGTCGAAGTTCGACATCCCGCCCGCCGCCAGCGACCACATCTCCCAGTGGTAGCCGAGTCCCTGCAGCTCGCCGTGGCTTCCGATGCCGACGCGCCCGCCGGCTTTCACGATATCGTTCGCGCCGCGCGCGTGCTTGTCGAACACCTGCTCCTCGCGCATGTACCAGCCGCCGCCCGGGCCGCCACCGAATTGGCCGCGCACGCGCCGGCGCGCCTTGCCCGCCAGCTCTTCGTACGGAGTGAAGCGTCGCAGCTTCGGATCGTCGTACACGACTTCCGTCGTGAACCAGTAGTTCTCGCCGAAGGGGCCGTTGTATGAGACGAGCAGCGTCGGCGTGTAGGCAATGCCCGTCTGCGCGAAGAGCTGCACGACGTCCTTGTAGTACGGGAAGACGGGAATCGCGTGCTCCTGACCGGGATAGCCGTCCATCGCCATCGTGAAGTCGTAGCGCGTGTCGAGCGCGCCTTCGGTCGTCGGCATGATACTCTGTTCTTTCGCCGCCATCACGATCCATTGCCGCTGCTGGCGATTGCCGGCGATGTACATCTTGAGCGTCTTGGTGTCGTAGTACTGGCTGTATCGCCGCATGACCCGGCGCGCGTGGTCGAGGTCGCGGATCTCGTCCGCGAGCAGGGGGAAATACGCGGCGTTGAAGACGCCCGGGCCCGTGGAGTAGATGCGCGGCCCGATTGCCGTCCCGGCGGTAACGGCGTCCTCGTACGACAGCACGTCCGTCGTCCCGGTCTGCGGATCGCGCGTGGTGGTGACGCCGTAGGCGAGATTCGCGACGTACGACCACGGTTGCTGGTGGATCGCGCGGTTGAGGCCCAGGTGCGCGTGCGCGTCGACAAAGCCCGGCACGATGGTCTTGCCGCTCACGTTGAAGACGCGCGCGTCGGCTGGCGCCTGCACCGACCCGGTCGCCCCGACCGCGACGATGCGGTTGTTGCGCACGACGATGTCGCCGTTCGCGATGACCTCGTCGCCCTTCATCGTGACGATGCGCGCGCCGCGGAACACCGCCGCACCCTGCGGGATGTCGCGCTGCGCGCGGATCAGGACCTTCGTCTCGACCGGCTGGTACCGCTGCGGCTGCGCGGCGGGGCCGCTGCGACGCTGCGTGGTGTCGCCCGGCGCGTGCGCGGTATCGCGGGCCGGCGGACGCGCGCTATCGCCGCGAGCGCGACCGCTGTCACCGCGAGCACGAGCGCTGTCGCTCCGCGCGCGCGTCGCCTGCTCGATCGAATCGTCCACCTGCCGCGCGCGATCCAGGTCGTACACGAAGTGCGAGTGGCCGATGGAGTAGTGCACTCGCTTGCCGTCGCTGCTCCATTTCGGGAACTGGCCTCCGACGTCCGTGATGCGGCGGACCGGCACCTCCGCATTTTCGGGATTCGCGAGATTGATCGTCGCGGCTTCGCCGGTGACGATCAGCGGTACGACGTACAGGTCGGCGGAGATCTGCACCAGCACCTGATCGCCGGTCGGTGACAGCTGCGCCGAAAGCGCCGGCGTCGGCTGCGTCGCGTCGGGATTGCGCGCGCCCGTCATGCGGAGGTGCGTGCGAAGATCGGAGCCGTCCCAGCGAACCGAGAAGAGACCCTCGCCGTTGCTGTAGAAGTAGATGCGCGAGCTGTCGTTGGCGAAGTGCGGAACGCTGCGTCCGCCGGCGGACGTGATGAACGTCGTCTTCCCGCCATTGCTCGACAGCCAGACCATCTCGCCGCCGCCGGCGAATCCGCCCGACTCGAGCACTGTCTGTGCGGGATCGCGCTCGAGAACGATCCGCGAACCGTCAGGCGAGAACACCGGGTCGGTGTAGAACGACTTCGCCTGCGTGAGCTGCACCGGGCGACCGCCGCTCGCGCGCACCTTGTATAGGTGTCCGCCGTCGCGCCCCCACGTCACGTACGCGATCCACTGGCCGTCGGGTGACCAGGTGGGTTTGGCTTCCGTGCCCTCGAGTGAGCTGATGCGGCGCGGCGTGCCGTTGGGGAAATCCATGACGTACAGCTTGTCCAGCGCGGCGAAGGCGAGCTGCCGGCCGTCCGGTGACGGCGCGGCGTCGCGGATCTGCCGGACGATGAATTCCGCCGAGTCGGGGATGCGATAGTTGAATGCGAGCTTGGGCCCGATGTCGAGCGTGGTCTGCACGCGGAAGGGGATCTGCGTCGCCTCGCCGCCGTCCACCGGCACGCGCCAGATCTTGCCACCGTAGGACGCGATGACGGCGCGCGAGTCAGGGGTGAACGAGTAGCCCGGGAGCGCGTCGAGCGATGCAACGGATTCCTGCTCGTCGCGCTGCACCGGATACGCCAGCCAGCGCTCGTCACCCGTGTCGAGGTCGCGAATGCGAAGGCCCGTCTGTGCCTCGTACCGCGAGCCGTACACGACGTATTTGCCGTCCGGCGACAGCGCCGGCCGGAAAGCGCCGCCGAGCACATTCGCGCGCGTTTCGCGTCGTCCCGTCTGCCGATCGAAGGTGACGAGCGTGAACTGCGGCAACCCGGCGTTGTACTCCCAGGCGCCGAAGCGCTGCCCGAACCAGATGTAGCGGTCGTCCTTGCCGAACGCCGCGCCCATGAGGTTCAGCGCAAACGTCCCGGCGGGGAGGGGCTGCGGATCGCGCACCAGCTGCACGCCCGCGCCGCCGTCGCGATGAAACATCCACGGTTTGGAGGGTCCGATGGACGCAGCGGCGCGCGAGACCACGATGTACTTGCCGTCGGGCGTCCACTCGGGGGAGCGATAGCGATTGCTGCGCCCCTTGGTGACCTGTTTTGTCTGCTTCGATTCGACGTCGATGGTCCAGACGTTGTCCGCGCCATCGCGGTCGGAGGTGAAGACCACCCAGCGCCCGTCCGGCGAGTAGCGCGGCTGCGCGTCGTACATCATCCCCTTGGTGAGCGCGGTCGCGGTGCCGCCCGTGATCGGCAGCGTGTACAGATCGCCGAGGAGATCGAAGACGATCGTCTTTCCGTCGGGGCTGACGTCGAGCGAGATCCACGTGCCCTCGTCCGTGTCGAGGTTGATCGTGCGCGCCGGCTGCAAAGGCAGGTCCTGACGCGAAGCTGCCGCGCCCTGCGCGCGCATGCAGGGAGCGAATACGGACGTCGACGCGACAAGCGCGATGACGGAGGCGATCAGTGGGCGCATGTGTCCTTGTGAGATTGACGGGCTGAAGATGAGACGTAGGGTGGTGGTGAGGTAGGGTGCTTGTGCTGCGCCTTTTCACCGCCCTGCCGCTCTACCAATCCACCACCTTATGAAGCCGCGTGGTCCCAAGATTCGCGTCCCGCCCCTCTTCTTCTTTGCGGGCTTCTTCATTGGCCTGCTCCTCGAAGCATCGGTCGTACGGCTGCGATTCGCGGACGGGCGCGCGGCCTCCACGATCGCGACCGTCGGTTGGATCATCGCGATCGCCGGGCTGCTGTTCTCCTTCTGGGGAATCGCGACGTTCCGGCTCGCCGGCACCACGATGTTCCCGTTCGAGCCGGCCAGCCGCCTGGTACAGCGCGGGCCGTATCGCTTCACGCGCAATCCGATGTACGTGGGCGGCATCGGCACATACGTCGGCTTCGCGATGGTGATGAACGCGATCTGGCCGCTGGTGCTCCTGCCTGTTGTGATCTGGAGCACATTCCTGTTCGTCGTCCGAGAGGAGGAGAGGTATCTGACCGATACTTTCGGGGAGGAATACACGTCCTACATGACGCGCGTGCGCCGCTGGTTGTAGGCGTTCGAGCGCGCGCGCTCCCACCGACTCGGTTCTCCACCACACTCCGGAGCTCTCTGCACATGGCCGCCGCGGCTCTTCCCTCCCTCTCGACGCTCGTCTCGCGCAAGGAACGGATCTTCTACGGACTGATGCTCGCCATCAGCCTCGCCCTGTACGCCGGCGCCGCGTACGCGATCGTCAGCTATCCCACCGAGGCCGCACCCGTCGTGGGCACGGCGTTCATGTACGTCGCGATCTTCGCGCTCGCGATCTGGTTCGCGCACGGCATGATGCTCGGCCGCGTCCGTGGCAACGGCATTCGCGTGAGCGTCAAGCAGCTGCCGCAGGTCTACAAGCAGGTGCAGGAGCATGCGCGTGCGCTGCAGCTGAAGAAGGCGCCCGACGTCTACGTCGTGGAATCCGGCGGGATCATGAACGCGTTCGCGACGCGCTTTTTCGGCCGCGACTTCGTCGTGATCCACTCGGACGTACTCGAGCTCGCGATGCAGCAGGGGGAGGCCGCGGTCGGCTTCATCGTCGCCCACGAGCTCGCGCACCACAAGCGCGGCCACCTCAAGTGGCGCTGGCTCACGCTCCCCGGGCGTCTCGTTCCCTACCTCGGCTTCGCCTATTCGCGCGCGTGCGAGTACACATGCGACGCCTTCGCGGCGCGCTGCCAGCCGGACGGCGCGATCGCCGGTCTGCTCGCGCTCGCCGCCGGCAAGCACGTATACAAGAACGTGGACCCGGCGGAGTTCGCCGCCCAGAGCACGAAGGAAAACGACTTTTTCGTCCGCCGCGCCGAGATGATGTCGTCGCACCCGCGACTGCCGAAGCGCGTGGCGGCGGTGATGAAGCTGGGCGCAAAGGTACCGGCATACAGCCCGGTGCAGCAGCAAGCGACGGTCGCGCGATGATCACCGTACGTCAGTACGTGGTACGTCTCATACGTCGCGCATGAGACGCAGGACGCACCACGCACGCTGACGCACGACGTATGTTGATCGCGTGCCAGAATTGCCGGACATCACCGTTTACATCGATGCACTCGACGCGCGCGTTACGGGCCGTCCGCTGTTGGCCGTACGGATTTCGACGCCGTTTCTCCTCCGCACGGTCGATCCGCCGCTCGCGAGCGTTGCGGGCAAGCACGTCCGCGCGCTGACGCGGATCGGCAAGCGCATCGTCTTCGCGCTCGACGACGACCTCTACGTCGTTCTCCACCTGATGATCGCCGGCCGGCTGCACTGGATCGAGGCGGGAAAGCGCGTCCCCAACAACGTGCTCGCGGCGTTCGAGTTCCCGAACGGCACGCTGACGCTCACCGAGGCGGGATCGAAGAAGCGGGCGTCGCTGCACGTCGTGCGCGGTGCCGACGCGCTCGCGCAGTTCGCGCGCGGCGGCATCGAGCCGCTCGAGACGACGCTCGAGGAATTCGCCCGTCGCCTGCGCTCCGAGAATCACACCATCAAGCGCACGCTCACCGATCCGCGGATGTTCAGCGGCATCGGGAACGCGTACTCGGACGAGATCCTGCACCGTGCGCGCATGTCGCCGGCGAAGCTCACGTCACGGCTGACGGACGAGGAGATCCAGCGCGTCTACGACGCGACCCTCAGTGTGCTGACGGAATGGGTCGAGCGCCTGCGGGCCCAGTCGCGCACGTCGTTCCCCGAAAAGGTGACCGCCTTCCGACCTGAGATGGCGGTACATGGCAGGTATGGCCAGCCGTGTCCCGTCTGCGGCACGACGGTCCAGCGCATCCGGTATGCGGACAACGAAACGAACTACTGCCCGCGCTGTCAGACGGAGGGAAGACTGCTCGCGGACCGGGCGTTCTCGAGGCTACTGAAGCAGGACTGGCCGCGACGCATCGAGGAGCTGGAACGCCCATAACAGCAACGGGCGGGTGCGTCGTGCGTCGCGCTGAGGAACGATCAGGGATTTGCCGGTACGGGCTTTCCCTCGATGTCCAGCACGACGATCGGCGCGATCCCGGTCTTCCGCACGCCCTCCTCGATCGTCGCACGGTCGCCGACGATCACCATGTTCAGGTGCTCGAGATCGATGTACTTCTTCGCGACGCGCAGGAGGTCGTCCGCGGTCACGGCGTTGATCTTGTCCGCGTAATCCTTGTAGAACGACTCCGGCAGATCCTGCACGTACAGGCCGGAGATGGACCCCGCGGTCGCGCTCGTGGATTCGAAGCGACGCACGAGGCTCTGAATCAGCGACTCCTTCGCCTGCTTGATCTCGTCCTCGGTGAACGGTTTCGACCCCTGCACGCCGCGCAGCTCGTTCATGAAATCGATCAGCGCGCTGTCGGTCTTCGCGGTGACGATGTCGCCCGCGGCGCGGAAGGCGCCGGGCCCGCGGCCGTAGTTAAATCGCGTGCCCACCCCGTAGCTGTACCCCTTCTCCTCCCGAATCAGGTGATTGAGGCGGGACTGGAACAGCCCGCCGAGGATCATGTTCATTACCTGGAGCGCGTAGTAATCGGGCGTATACCGTGACGGTCCAGGCACACCGAAATTGAACACGGACTGCGCCGCCTTCGGCTTGTCCACCAGATAGATCGCGGCGGCACGCGGCGCCGGCGTCGCCGGATAATCAAACGCGGGCCTGGATCCGCCGGCGGGCCAGTTCGCGAACGCCCGCTCGATGGACGCGCGCACCTTGGCCGGATCGACGTCGCCGGCGACGGTGATGATCGCGCGTCCCGGACGGAAGTACTCGTGCGCGAAGTTGACCACGTCATCGCGCGTGATGCTCTTGACGGTCTGCTCCCGCATCACGCGCCCGTACGGATGCTCGTCGCCGTATAGCACCTTCGCGAAAACGTTGGCGGAGATGGTATTCGGCTGGTCCCTGGCCTGCGTCAGCGCGACGAGCGTCTGCGCGCGGCGGCGCTCCAGTGCCTGCGCCGGGAACGTGGAATTCACGAGCATGTCCGCCACGAGATCCAGCGCGGCGTCCAGCTTCGAGCTCAGCGACGTGAACCCGATGGTGCCCACCTCGCCGTCGATCGACACGCCGATGGACGTACCGAGCAGCTGCTGCGCGTCCGCGAGCTGGTCGCCGGTGCGCGTCGCCGTTCCCTCGCTGAGCATCTGCGCTGCGAAATCCGCGACGCCGAGCTTGGACGGATCCTCGAACTGGTAACGTCCCCCGACAAAGCTGATGGTCACCGTCACCAGCGGCAGGTCGCGCTTCTGCGACACGATGAGCTGCGCGCCGTTGCTCAGCGTCGCCGTGGTCCACGTCGGTACGCGGACCGCGGGCGTCGGGCCGACGTCGGGCTGCTTCGCGCGGTCGAGCGTCGCCTTGCGCACGGACGTTGGCGGGCGCTTCGCCTGCGCGCCGAGCGGCGCGGCGACGGCGGTGATGGCGAGGACGCACGCCGCGGCGCGAACGGCGGAGAGTCGCGTGTGCATTACCTGGACTCCATCGTGTATGGGCCGCCTGACGGACTGGGGACGACTCGCGTGCTCGCCTCCGGTTTCGATGCCAGATCGGTCTTGCCCTCCGGCACGACGCTGAGCACCACGCGACCGGGACCGAGATACGTGTTCGCGACGCGCTTGATGTCCGCGGCCGTCACGGCTTTCAGCTTTGCGTACTCGATGCGGTAGTGCGAGGGATCTCCGAAGTACGCCTGGCTCGAGCTGAGCAGCATCGCCTTGCCGAGGTTGCCCTCGAGTCCCTGCACGAACGCGAACTCGATCCCGGCGAGCGCGCGCTGCACCTCGTCCGTGGTCGGTCCCTCGTGTTTGAGGCGCTCGACGACGGAGTCCGTCGTCGCCTCGAGCTCGGCCAGGGTGTGACCCGGGCGCGGCGTCATCATGAAGACGAACTCACCAACGTCTTCGCGATTCTGCTGCAGGGCGAGCGCCGACGCGGCCGACTGCCGATCGTAGACGAGCGCCTTGGTGAGACGCGCCGTGCGCGATCCCGCCAGCACCGAGGCCAGTGCATCGAGCGCATAGTTGTCGGCGGCCTTGGCGCCGACCGTGGGCCAGACCACGTAGAGTCGCGGCACCTGCACGCGGTCCTCGAACACGAGACGCTTTTCCCTCGTGAGCGCGCCGGGCCTGGCTGCCGGGCGCGTGACCGTTTTACCCCTCGGCAAACCGCCGAAATACTTCGTGATCCAGCGCTTTGCGTCGGCCGGACTGAAGTCCCCGACGATCGCCAGCGTGGCGTTGCCCGGCGCGTAGTACGAACGGAAGAACATCTTCACGTCGTCGACCGTCGCCTGTCGCAGGTCCGACATGTAGCCGACGGTCGGCCACGAGTAGGGATTGGTCGACGGATAGATCGCCGATGTGATGATCTCCGGCGCGCGGCTGTACGGCTGATTGTCGTAGCTCTGGCGCCGCTCGTTCTGCACGACGTCACGCTGCGCGACGAACTTCGCCGAGTCGAGCTTGTCGAGCAGAAAGCCCATGCGATCCGCCTCGATCCATAGCATGGGCTCGAGGTAATTCGACGGGACCGTCTCCCAGTAGACCGTCTCGTCGTTCGTCGTGAAGCCGTTGTTCTGCCCGCCGACGCCCTCGGTGAGGCGGTCGTGCACGCCGTACGGCACGTTGCCCGAGCCCGTGAACATCACGTGCTCGAACATGTGCGCGAAACCGGTCCGCCCGGGCACCTCGTTCTTCGAGCCGACGTGATACCACATGCTCACGGCGACCGTTGGCGTCGAGTGCTCGGGGGCGAGCACGACAGTCAGACCATTGGGGAGCGTGTAGGTCTCGTTCGCAATTCGAATTGCGTCACCGGCGCGCGTCTGCTGCCGTTGGGCGGCTGCCGGCGTTGCGATGGCGGCCGCGGCCAGGATCGCGAGAGGCGCTCGAACAAATCGCATGGCTTTCGTGTGGCTGAAGTAACTGGTACGCGAGCATGGAGAATCGCGTCTCGGGTGGCGCGGTGCAATCGCCGGGAGGTGTCAGCCTAGCGCTTCAGCGACGCCGCGCGTACTCCTAAGCAGAACCATCGACAGGGGTTTAGACAGCATGAGAAGCTTAGCCGTTGCTTCGATCGCGCTTCTTGGAGCGGTGTCCGTATGGGCCCAGGATGCCTCGCTCGAGCCGAAGGAATGGACGGTCCCGTGGGAGAAGACGCGTCCCCGCGACCCCATCATGGACCAGTCCGGCAAAGTCTGGTTCGTCGGGCAGGCCGGGAATTACGTCGCCTATCTCGATTCGAAGTCCGGCCAGTTCAAGCGCTTCGAGATCGACGCCGGCACCTTCCCGCACAACATCAATCTCGACGAGCGCGGCGGCGTCTGGTTCACCGGCAACCGCAACGGCAAGCTGTATTCGATCGACCCCGCGACCGGCGCGCTCAAGACGGTTCCCCTCGATGCCGCGGTGCGCGACCCCCATACCATGATATGGGACAAAAACGGCATCGCATGGTTCACCGCGCAGCAGAGTGACCGGGTGGGCCGCATGGACCGCAAAACCGGCGAGATCCGATACTGGATCACGGGGGAGCGCACGCGCCCCTACGGCATCGTGATCGACACGAAGGGGCAGCCGTGGTTCGACCTGTTCGGCACGAACAAGATCGGCACGGTCGACCTGGCGACGATGGAGCTGAAGACATTCACCGTGCCGAACGAGCGCGCGCGGCCGCGCCGTATCGCCCTGACCTCCGATGACGCCGTCTGGTTCGGTGACTACTCGCGCGGCTTCCTCGGCCGCCTGGACCCGAAGACGGGAGCCGTCGAGGAGTGGCCGCTGCCCTCGGGCGCGGCCTCGCTGCCATATGCGATGACCTCCGACGACCGCGACCGCGTGTGGCTCGCCGAGACGGGCGTGCAGCCGAACCGCCTCGTGGCGTTCGACGCGAAGACGAGAGCGTGGGTGGCATCGATCCCGATCCCAAGCAATGGCGCCAGCGCGAACACGGTACGGCACATGACGTTCAATCGCGCGACGCGGGAGATCTGGTTCGGCACCGATGCGGGGACGATTGGGGCGGTGAAGGTGCCGACCGAACTTAGGAAACTCACTCCATGAATGGCCGCGGGCTGGCGCCCGCGGATTAGCCGCGCGCGGAGCGCGCGGCGGCGTCGGCGCGCGTAGCGCGGCCGCGCCAACGGGCGCATAGCTTGCAACACCGAACGCCTCCCGTGCCAGAAAGAACCGACCGCCGCTCCCCGTCACGCGGCCTCGCGCATCTCAGCATCGAATGCGTCACCCCGGAGCTCGACGCCGGCCGCTATCCGGTGAAGCGCGTCGTCGGCGACGTCGTACGCGTCGGCGCGGACGTGCTCAAGGAAGGGCATGACGTCGTCGCCGCGCACATCGTCGTGCGCGCTCCGTCGCAGCCGGCGTGGCAGGTACCGATGGCGTACGACTTCAACACCGACCGCTGGTCCGGTGAATTCACCGTCGATCAGATCGGACGCTGGCATTTCACCGTCGAAGCCTGGACCGACGTCTGGGAGACGTGGCGCGCGGGCTTCCGCAAGAAGCACGACGCGGGCGTGGACACGACCGTCGAGCTTCTCGAGGCGGCGCTCCTCGTCAAAGCCGCCGCGCGCCGCGCGCCGCCGGGGCCCGCGCGCGCGTCGCTGACGCAGACGGCGCGCATCTTCGATCGACTCGAGGGTCTGCCGACGGACGCGATCGTGCGACGCGCGATCGACCCTGACCTGTCCGCGTTGATGCGTGAGCACTTTCTCCCGCGCGACCTCACGCGCTACGGCCGCGAGCTGGAGATCGTCGTCGAGCGCGAGCGGGCGCGCTTCGCTTCCTGGTACGAGTTCTTCCCGCGATCCACCGATCCGACAGGGAAGCACGGCACCTTCCGCACGGCGATCGCGGCACTTCCGCGGATCGCGGATCTCGGCTTCGATACCGTGTATCTGCCCCCCATCCACCCCGTCGGCCGCACCTTTCGCAAGGGGAAGAACAACACGCTGACGCCGGAGCCGGACGACGTCGGGAGCCCGTGGGCGATCGGCAACGAGAACGGCGGCCACGATGCGATCGAGCCCGCGCTTGGCACGATCGAGGACTTCGATGCCTTCGTCGCGGCTGCGCGCAAGCTCGAGATGGACGTCGCGCTCGACTACGCGCTGCAATGCTCGCCGGATCATCCGTGGGTCAGGGAACACCCCGACTGGTTTCATCAACGGCCGGACGGGTCCATCGCGTACGCGGAGAATCCGCCGAAAAAGTATCAGGACATCTATCCCATCAACTTCTGGTGCGTCGATCGGCGCCGGCTGTGGGAAGCGTGCCGCGACGTCGTGCTCCATTGGATCGCGCACGGCGTGAAGGTGTTTCGCGTCGACAACCCGCACACGAAGCCCTTCGCGTTCTGGGAATGGATGATCTCCGACGTCCAGTCGGCTTATCCGGACGCGATCTTCTTCTCGGAGGCGTTCACGCGCCCCAAGCGGATGAAGAATCTCGCGAAGCTCGGCTTCACGATGTCGTACACGTACTTCACGTGGAAGAACACCGCGTGGGAGCTGCGCGACTATCTCACCGAGCTCACGACGCCGCCGGTGAACGAGTACTTCCGCGGCAACCTGTTCGTGAACACGCCGGACATCCTCAACGAATACCTCGTGCGCGGCGGGCGGCCCGCGTTCCGCGTGCGTCTCGTGCTCGCGGCCACGCTGTCATCCCTCTACGGCATGTACTCCGGCTATGAGCTCATCGAGAACGTGCCGCTGCGCGAGGGGAGCGAGGAGTATCTCCATTCCGAGAAGTACCAGATCCGCGTGCGCGACTGGAACGCGGAGGGGAACATCAACGCGGACATCCGGCTCCTGAATCGCGTGCGCCGGGAGACACCCGCGCTGCAGCGGTATGCGAATCTGACATTCCACGTGAGTGAGAACGAACAGGTCCTCTTTTATCGAAAGAGCGGAAATGGAGAATCGGAAATGGGGAATGGGTCCGGGACGCATCGCGCTACGCCACTTACGCCGCGCGTGGCAGACCCGGACGTCCTCGTCGCGGTGAATCTCGATCCGGTCAACGTCCAGGCGACGATGGTGCACGTGCCGATCGAAGCCATGGGGATTGCGCCGGATGAGCCGTACGTCGTTCACGACGTGATCACCGATACGCGTTTCACGTGGACTGGCGCGCGCAACTATGTGCGTTTAGACCCCCGATCCGAAGTGGCGCACGTTCTGCGCGTCGAGCGCTGACCGGACCCATTTCCCATTCCCCATTTTCCATTTCCGCCGTTCAGCAGACGAGATGCCGAGCACCGATCCCCTCTGGTACAAGGACGCCGTCATCTACCAGCTGCACGTCAAGTCCTTCCGCGACTCGAACGCCGACGGATTCGGCGACTTCAAGGGACTGATCGAGAAGCTCGACTACGTCCAACAGCTCGGCGTCAGCGTCATCTGGCTGCTCCCGTTCTATCCATCGCCGCTCAAGGACGACGGCTACGACATCGCGTCCTACGAGTCGATCAACCCGACGTACGGCACCATCGAGGACTTCAAGGCATTTCTCGCCGCGGCGCACGACCGCGACATTCGCGTCATCACCGAGCTCGTGATCAACCACACCTCCGATCAGCATCCCTGGTTTCAGCGCGCGCGCCGGGCGCCGAAGGGATCGGCCGAGCGCAATTGGTACGTGTGGAGCGACGATCCGAACAAGTATGCCGGCACGCGCATCATCTTCACCGATACCGAGACCTCGAACTGGACGTGGGACCCGGTGGCGCAGCAGTTCTTCTGGCATCGCTTCTTCAGCCACCAGCCGGACCTGAACTTCGACAACCCCGACGTCGTCGAAGCCGTCAAGAACGTCATGCGCTTCTGGCTGCGCATGGGGGTCGACGGGCTGCGCCTCGACGCGATCCCGTACCTCATCGAGCGCGACGGCACGAACTGCGAGAACCTCCCCGAGACGCACGCCGTTCTCAAGGACCTTCGCGCCGCCCTCGACGCCGAATTCCAGGGGCGGATCTTCCTCGCCGAAGCCAACCAGTGGCCCACCGACGTGCGCGCGTACTTCGGCGACTCCGACGAATGCCACATGGCGTTCCACTTTCCCGTGATGCCGCGCATGTACATGGCGCTCCGCAAGGAGGATCGCACGCCGCTCGTCGACATCATGCGGCAGACGCCCGAGATCCCCGAGGATTGCCAGTGGGCGATCTTCCTGCGCAACCACGACGAGCTCACGCTGGAGATGGTGACGGACGAGGAGCGCGACTACATGTATCGCGAGTATGCGCGCGATCCGCGCATGCGCATCAACGTCGGGATCCGGCGCCGCCTCGCGCCCCTCATGGAGAACGGCCGCCGCCAGATGGAGATGATGAACGCGCTGCTCATGTCGCTGCCCGGCACGCCCATCGTGTACTACGGCGACGAGATCGGCATGGGGGACAACGTCTACCTCGGCGACCGGAACGGCGTCCGCACGCCGATGCAGTGGAGCTCGGATCGCAACGCGGGATTCTCCGACGCCGAGAGTCAGGCGCTCTTCTCCCCCGTGCTCGCCGACCCGCCGTACAGCTACCACACCGTGAACGTCGCCGCGCAGGAGCGTATCCCGACCTCGCTGCTGCGCTGGATGCGTCGCCTCGTCGGCGTGCGCAAGAAATACTGCGCCTTCGGCCGCGGCACCTTCGAGCCGCTCAACCCGAACAACCGACGCGTGCTCGTGTTTCTGCGGCGCTACCGCGACGAGGTCCTTCTCTGCGTCAACAACCTGTCGCGCTTCGCGCAGTTCGTGGAGCTCGATCTCCGTGAGTTCAATGGCTGGGTGCCGCTCGAGCTGTGGGGCGACACGTGCTTTCCACCGATCGGCGAGCTGCCGTACCTGCTCACGCTGGGGCCACACAACTTTCTCTGGTTCCGCCTGCAGCCGGCCGATCGGGTGCGTCGGGCGACGTGACCGTGGCGGCAGCGGTGGACGCGAAGGCGCTCGCGCGGTACCTGAGATCGCGACGCTGGTTCGGCGACAAGTCCGCGGACATCGCCGATGCGCGCGTCGTGAACCGCATCACGGTCCAGTGGCCGACGTCGCCGCGCGAGTTCGCCGTGCTCCGCGTCCGCGTGTCAGCCGGCGACGGCGCGTCGTTCTATCAGATGTTCGTGAGCGGCGACGCCGGTCTCGACGACGCGCTCGAGGACGCCGCGTTCCGCCGCGGCCTTGTCGATGCCTTCGCGCGTGGCGCGACGATGGAGGGGCAGGGCGCGCGCTGGATCGTGGAGAGCGAGACCGCGGCGCGGCTCGTCGTCCCCGCGAGCGCCGAGGTCGCGCTGGCGTCGGGCGAGCAGACGAACAGCTCCGTGATCATCGACGGCCAGGCGATACTCAAGCTGTATCGCAGGCTCGAGCGCGGTATCCATCCTGACGTCGAGGTGACGCGCTTTCTCACGATCGCGCGCAACTTCATCCACACTCCCGCGCTCCTCGGCACGATTCGATTCGAGGACGCCGATGGCGCGACGGTTGCCGGCATGCTGCAGGAGCTGGTGCCGGGCGCGACGGATGGATGGAAGTATGCGCTCGCGGTCTCGAAGGACTACTTCGCGGGCCGGGTGCCGGCGGGTGACGTCCTGCCCTTCGAGCAGGAGGCGCACGAGCTGGGCCGAGTGACGCGCGCGATGCACGACACCCTGGCGTCCGGTGACGTGGGCAGCGCATTCGAGCGGCGCGGCGCGTCGAGGGATGACGTTCGCCGCTGGACCGAGGGCGCGCTGCGGATGGCGGAGCGCGCGCTGGGCTCGCTCGAGCGCGCCGTGGCCGACAGGAGCGTGGCGCGCCGCGACGCGGACGTCGCGCGCAGCGTCGTCGACCGCCGCGCGCAGTACACCAGCTGGCTGTCGCAGCTTGGTGCCGGCATCTCCTCCGACGCGGGATCCGTCACCCGCACGCACGGCGATTACCACCTCGGGCAGGTGCTGCGCTCCGCCGCAGGCAAGTTTCTCGTCATCGACTTCGAGGGCGAGCCGGCACGCCCGCTCGCGGAGCGCCGCGCGCATCAATCGCCGCTTCGCGACGTGGCTGGAATGTTGCGTTCCTTCGCGTACGCGACGGCCGTCGGCGAAGGCGATGCCGGACGCGGCGCGTCGGAGGCGGTCGCGCGCCGCGCGGAGCGATGGGCCGGGGTCTCGCGCGAGGCGTTCCTGCGCGGCTATTTCACCCCGACCTCACGCGACGCCGCGCTCTTTCCTGAATCCCGGGGCAACACGGAACGTCTCGTCGCCCTCTTCGAGGCAGAAAAAATCTTTTACGAGCTGCAGTACGAGCTGGACCATCGTCCCGACTGGGTCTGGGTCCCGTTGCGCGGCATCGCACAGCTTCAGCCATGAGAGTCTGGCCCGGCCAACCGTATCCGCTCGGCGCGACGTGGGACGGATCCGGAGTCAACTTCGCGATCTTCTCGGAGAACGCCACCGCGGTCGAGCTGTGCCTGTTCGATGGCCCGGATGACGGCGCGGAACGCGACAAGATCTGGATGCGCGAGCGCACAGACCAGGTCTGGCACTGCTATCTGCCCGACCTCCGCCCCGGCACGTTCTACGGATTCCGCGTGCACGGCGCATACGACCCGAAGAAGGGCCAGCGCTTCAATCCGGCGAAGCTGCTGATCGACCCGTACGCGAAAGCGATCACCGGAAGCATCAAGTGGAGCGACGCGCTCTTCGCGTACAAGGTCGGCAGTCAGAGCGAGGACCTGGAGGCCACGACCGACAACGACGCCTCGCGCGTCCCCAAGTGCGTCGTGATCGATTCCGCGTTCACGTGGGAGGATGACAAGCAGCTCAACATCCCGTGGAATCGCACGATCATCTACGAGACGCACGTGAAGGGGATGACGTGCAGGCATCCGCAGGTCCCCGAGAACCTCCGCGGCACGTATCTCGGCCTCTGCTCCGAGCCCATGCTCGAGTACTTCGCCTCACTTGGCGTGACGGCGCTGGAGCTGCTGCCGGTGCACCAGTTCATCGTCGATCGACATCTCGCCGAACGCGGGCTGACGAATTACTGGGGGTACAACTCCATCGGCTACTTCGCCCCCGACGTTCGCTACGCGGCGCGGGGGCTTGGCAACCAGGTATACGAGTTCAAGTCGATGGTGAAGCGGCTGCATCAGGCGGGATTCGAGGTCATCCTCGACGTCGTGTACAACCACACGGGCGAGGGCAACCACCTCGGCCCGACGCTCGCGTTCCGGGGCATCGACAACAAGACGTATTATCGGCTCGAGCCGAAGGATCCGCGCTTCTACACGGACTTCACGGGAACGGGCAACAGCCTGAACATGCAGCACCCGCGCACGATCCAGCTCATCATGGACTCGCTACGCTACTGGGTATCGGAGATGCACGTCGACGGATTCCGCTTCGATCTCGCGCCGGTGCTGGCGCGCGAGCTGTACGAGGTCGACCGGCTGTCGGCGTTCTTCGACATCATCCATCAGGACCCGACGCTGTCGACCGTCAAGCTCATCGCGGAACCCTGGGACGTCGGCCCCGGTGGATACCAGGTGGGCAACTTCCCCGTGCGCTGGGCCGAATGGAACGGAAAGTTCCGCGACACCGTGCGGCATTTCTGGCGCGGCGATCTCGGGCACGTGGGTGAGATGGCGTCGCGCCTCGCGGGATCCGCCGACATCTACAGCTGGAGCGATCGCGGCGCGTACGCGAGCATCAACTTCGTCACCGCGCACGACGGCTACACCCTGCACGACCTCGTCAGCTACGAACAGAAGCACAACGAGGCGAATGGGGAGGACAATCGGGACGGCCACAACGACAACGTCAGCCGCAACTGGGGCCACGAAGGCGAGACCGCTGACGACCAGGTGCTGAACTACCGCTATCGTTCGATGAAGAACCTGCTCGCGACGGTCGTGTTCTCGCAGGGCGTGCCGATGATCTGTCACGGCGACGAGATCGCGCGCACGCAGAAGGGAAACAACAATGCGTATGCGCAGGACAACGAGATCACCTGGGTGAACTGGGATCTCGATTGGCGTCGCAAGGAGCTGCTCGACTACACGCGGCGCATCCTCGCGATTCGAAAGAGTCACCCCGTGTTGCGGCGGCGGCATTTCTTCCGCGGCTCCGCGCTCGACGAGAGCGGGCTGAAGGACGTCACCTGGTTGCGCGCGGACGGCGGAGAGATGAGCGAGCAGGACTGGAACGACACGAAGCTCCCCGTCATCGGCATGCTCATCAATGGCAGCGCGACGGACGAGGTGAACGACCACGGATATCCCGTCCGAGACGACACGCTGCTGCTCGTCCTCAGCAATTCACCGAACGATATGACCTTCAAGCTTCCTGAATTGCCGAGCCGAGGGATCTGGGCGGAGCTGGTGAACACGGCGCGCGCGGAGCTCACGCTGCTGAAGGAGAATTGTGTCCGTCTCTTGCCGTACTCGCTCGTGCTGTTGCGGTACGGCCGGGACCGTCGCACCGCGATCGAGCCGAACATGCGGATTGCGGAAGCAGAGGGGAACGAGCGCGGTGGCTGACAAGCGGAAGCGCGGGCGCAACGAGCGCCTGGATGAGGAACAGGTGGGGAAGGATCTCAAACCGCATGGAGATCCTCTCGATCCGGTGTTCTCCGCCCCGCCGCTGCGCGGCGGGTCGGTGCTCGGCGTCCGGGATGCAACTAGACCGGCGCCAAGCTTCCCGGTCGCCGAGGACAGCGGCGCAGTCGCGCACCCGGCGCGCAGCGCCGGGGCCGAGAACGATGTTCGTGTAGACGCGCACCCGCCGCGCAGCGAGGGGGTAGAGACCGATCCTCCGCCGATGCCGCATCAGAGTGAGATCGACCGTCTCCTCCAGGGGCGCCATCACGACCCTCACTCCATTCTGGGCGCGCACCCGGCGACGCACCGCGGCGAGTCGGGCGTCGTCATCCGCGTGCTGCATCACGACGCGACGCATGCCGACTTGGTGCTCGATGGCGGTGACGTGACGCCGATGGTGCGCGTGATCGGCGGGCTCTTCGCCGTCTTCGTCGCAGATGCGACGATGCCGATGCGCTATCGCGTCCGCCTGCGCTTTCCCGACGGGAACGTCTGGGAGCGCGACGATCCGTATCGCTTTCCGCCGACGCTCGGCGAGATGGACCTGCACCTCTTCAACGAGGGCACGCATCGCCGCCTGTGGGAAAAGCTCGGCGCGCATGCGACGACGGTCGATGGTGTCCCTGGCGTCGCGTTCAGCGTGTGGGCGCCGACCGCGCAGCGCGTGAGCGTCGTGGGGGACTTCACGCAGTGGGATGGACGCGCCTTTCCGATGCGGTCGCTCGGCACGTCCGGCGTATGGGAGGTCTTTCTGCCGGAGATCAAACCGGGCGCGCTGTACAAGTACGAGATCGTCACGCGCGAGGGCGACATCCGTCTCAAGACCGATCCCTTCGCGTTCAAGATGGAGCAGCATCCCGGGACGGCTTCGATCGTCGAGCCACCGGCCGACGCGTACGAATGGCGCGACGACGAGTGGATGCGGCGTCGCGACACGATCGATCCGCATCGGCAGCCCATGCTCACGTACGAGGTGCACCTTGGCTCCTGGGCGCGGGTGCCGGAGGAAGGCAATCGCTCGCTCACCTATCGCGAGATCGCGCCGCGGCTCGCCGAGCACGTAAAGCACCTCGGCTTCACGCACGTGGAACTGCTCCCGGTGATGGAGCACCCCTTCTACGGCTCGTGGGGCTACCAGGTCAGTGGCTATTACGCGCCGACGTCCCGCTATGGCACCCCCGACGACTTCAGGTATTTCGTGGACACGCTCCACCAGCACGGCATCGGCGTCATCCTCGACTGGGTGCCGGCGCACTTTCCGAAGGACGATTTCGCGCTGCGGCGCTTCGACGGATCGGCGCTGTTCGAGCACGAGGACCCGCGCCTCGGCGAGCATCCCGACTGGGGAACGCTCATCTTCAATTACGGGCGCGCCGAGGTGCGCAATTTCCTCATCGCCAACGCCCTGTACTGGCTCGAGGAGTTTCACGCGGACGGTCTGCGCGTCGACGCCGTCGCGTCGATGCTGTACCTGGACTACAGCCGCCAGCCGGGCCAGTGGATGCGGAACCGCTACGGCGGCCGCGAGAACCTCGACGCGATCGATTTCATCCGTCAGCTCGACGAGACCATCCATCACGAGCATCCGGGGTGCTCGATGATCGCGGAAGAGTCGACGGCGTGGCCCGGTGTGACCAACGAGCCCGCGCACGGCGGTCTCGGCTTCGCGTTCAAGTGGAACATGGGGTGGATGCACGACACCCTGAAGTACTTCGCGCTCGATCCGATCCATCGCCGCTGGCATCAGGACCAGCTCACCTTCGCGATGATCTACGAGTACACCGAGAAATTCATCATGCCGCTGTCGCACGACGAAGTCGTGCACGGCAAGGGCTCGCTCTTCAACAAGATGGCGGGGGACGAGTGGCAGAAGTTCGCCAACCTCCGCGTGCTGCTCGCGTACATGCTCACGCGTCCGGGAAAGAAGCTCGTGTTCATGGGCAGCGAGCTCGCGCCATGGGCCGAGTGGAACCATGACGCGAGCCTCGACTGGAACCTGCTGCGCGACGATCACCGGCGCGCGAAGTTCTTCGCCTTCGTTGCGCGGCTGGCGCGGCTGTATCGGGACAACTCGCCGTTCTGGCGGCGCGACGCCGAGTGGGAAGGTTTCGCGTGGATCAGCGCCGACGATCGCGAGAACTCGGTGCTCTCCTACGTGCGCCGTGACGGCGACCGGCACGCGGTCGTGGTGTTGAATCTGACGCCGCTGCCGCGCGACAACTATCGCGTCGGCGCGCCGGCCCTCGGCGCGTACCGCGAAGCGCTGAACACCGACGCACACGAGTGGGCGGGCAGCGGCCATCCGACACGCGTGCGAGTCATGGCGGAGCAGTCGCCCTTCCACGGCTTTCCGCAATCCATGGAGCTGACGCTGCCACCGCTGTCCGCGGTCATCCTGGTCCCGGAACAGGACACGTGAGTCCCGCGGCGCGGAGGGCTCGCGCTCCGCGACCGAAGCTGCGCCAGCTCGCGGAACGCGCCGGCATCATCGCAGAGTACCTGGACCAGACCGGACGGCACGTACGCCGCACGTCGGACGAGAGCCGGGAAGCGCTGCTGTCCGTCATGGGCTTCGATGCGCCCACGGAGGACGCCGCGGCGGCATGGCTCGCCGAGCTGGATCACGAAGACCGCGCGCGCATGCTGGACCCCGTGCGCGTCGTCGAACGCGACGCGCCAAATGCGCGGCGTGTGCGCGTGCAGCTGCCGCCGGGCGTCGGCGCCGCGGACGTCGAGCTCACGCTGCGCGAAGAATCCGGGCACGTGTGGCAGGTGAAGGGTCGCTTCAGGCGCGGCGCACTGATCGAGCTGCCCACGCGCGCGGCGTACGGGTATCACACGCTTGCCGCTTACGTGCGCGCAAGCGGACACGAATGGCACGCCGACCAGTCGTTCATCGTGGTTCCGTCGTCGTGCGTGAGTCCGAGCCGGCGCCTCCGAAAAGCTGACCGCGCGATGGGCGTCGTCGCGAATCTCTACTCGGTGCGCCGCGAGCAGGACTGGGGTATCGGCGATTTGTGTACCTTCACGCTCCTCGTCGAGTGGGCCGCGTCGCGCGGCGCGGCGTTCGTCGGCGTCAACCCGCTGCACGCGCTGTACAACCGGGGCATGGACATCAGCCCGTACAGCCCCGTGAGCAGGCTGTTTCGCAATCCGATCTACCTCGACGTCGCGCTCGTCCCCGAGCTGTCGCAGTCCGACGAAGCTCGAGCGATGATCGCCGCGGCGGGTGTCCAGAGCGCACTGCGCGAGCTGCGCGCGAGCAAGCACGTCGACTATGACGCGGTCATCGCGCTCAAGGAGCGCGTGCTCGCCGAGCTGCATCGCACCTTTCTCGCTCGCGCGCGTGGCGCCGGCGCGGCGCGGATGCGCGACTACGAGGATTTCGTGCGGCGGCGCGACCCCGAGCTCACTCGCTATGCGACGTGGATGGCCATCGCGGAGGCCGCGGGCGCGCCCGATTGGAGGACGTGGCCGGAGGGGTTGCACGACCCGTCGTCCCAGGCCGTCCAGTCCTTCGCGAAGGCGAACGCGGAGCGCGTCGATTTTCATCGTTGGCTGCAGTTCGAGACGCACCGCCAGCTCCAGATGGTGTCCGAGCGTGCACACGTCCTCGGCATGGGCATCGGCGTGTATCAGGATCTCGCCATCGGCACGAGCCGCGGCGGGAGCGACACGTGGTCCTATCCCGACCTGTTTCTCACCGGCGCAGCCGTCGGCGCGCCGCCGGATCCGTACGCGCCGGAGGGACAGAACTGGGGGCTGCCGCCAATGAATCCGCGCGCGCTCCGCGAGCAACGCTATCGCTACTGGATTCAGCTCCTGCGCCGCGCCTTCGAGCACGCCGGCGCGCTGCGCATCGATCACGTGATGGGCTTGTTCCGCACCTTCTGGATCCCCGACGGAGGCACGGGACAGCACGGTGCGTACGTGCGTTTTCCCGCAAAGGATCTGCTGGGCATCCTCGCCCTCGAGAGCGTGCGCCACGACGCACTGGTCGTGGGCGAAGATCTCGGAACGGTGCCGAAGGAAGTCCCGCCGGCGCTGCGAAAGTGGGGCGTGCTGTCGTCGAAGGTGCTGTACTTCGAGCGCGACGGGCGCGGCTTCAAGCCGGCGAAGCGTTACGCGCCGCTGTCGCTCGCGACGGCGAATACGCACGACATGCCGACGCTGGCCGGATTCTGGACGGAACGCGACATCGAGCTGCGCCAGCAGGTGGGATTGCTGCCCAGCGCGGAAGACGTTCGCCTCGCGAAGCGCGAGCGCGCGAGAGACAAGAAGGCGCTGCTCCGTCTGCTCCGACTTCCGCCCCCGCACCATTACGAAGACGCGCATTTCCCGCGAACGCTCGCCGGCGCCGTGCACGAGTTCCTGTGCTCGACGCCCGCGCATCTCGTCGGACTTTCGTTCGACGACCTCATCGCCGAAGTCGATCCGGTCAACGTGCCCGGCGTCGGCCCCGACGCGTATCCCAGCTGGCGCCGGCGCACCCGCACGACCATCGAGGAGGCCAGCTGGAGCTTCGAGGTGGATGACGCGATGCGGTGCAGGGCACGTCGCGGCCACGCGGCGCGATAGCGCGCCATGTCTCGGACGGTAACAGCGACGTATCGCCTGCAGCTCACGCGCGACCTGCCCTTCGCCGCCGTGCGCAAGCTCGTGCCGTACTTCGAGCGGCTCGGTGTCTCGCACCTGTACCTCTCGCCGGTGCTCGCTGCCCGTCCGGGCAGCATGCACGGCTACGACGTCATCGATCACGCGCGCGTGAACCCGGAGCTCGGCACCGAAGACGACCTTCGCGCGCTCGCCGCCGATCTGCACGCGCGACAGATGGGCATCATCCTCGACATCGTGCCGAACCACATGGCGGCGAGCTCCGACAATCGCTCCTGGGACGACGTGCTCGAGCGCGGCCGGGCATCGCGCTTCGCCGGCTGGTTCGACATCGACTGGGACGCGCCGCGCGCGCACGGAAAGGTCGTCCTGCCCATTCTGGGAGACGAGCTGGAGACGGTCCTCGCGCGCGGCGAGATCAAGCTGCACATCCGCGACAGCGGATCGCGCATCGCGTACTTCGACAAGACGTTTCCGATCGACGCACGGTCGCTGCCGAAGGAGCTTCAGCTCGCGCAGCTCGATCCTGCGGGCAGACCCGCGGCCGACGAATGGGCATCCGGCGCGCAGGGACGGCGCAACCTGGAGCAGCTGCTCGACGCGCAGAACTATCGCCTGCGCTTCTGGCGCCACACGCCGGAGATCAACTACAGGCGCTTCTTCGACGTCGGCGATCTCGTGGCGCTCCGCATGGACAACGACGACATCTTCGACGCGACGCACGAGCTCGTGCTCCAGTGGGTCCGCGACGGCGTCCTCGACGGTCTACGCGTCGACCACGTCGATGGACTCCGCGTTCCGTCATGGTATCTGGCGCGTTTGCGCCATTCCGTGGACGCCGCGAAGCATCGCGATGCGCCGGCGCGCTTCCCGATCCTCGTGGAAAAGATCCTCTCGGGCGACGAAGAGCTGCCGCGTGACTGGCCGGTGGAAGGCACGACGGGCTACGACTTCATGAACGAGGTCGAGGATCTCTTTCTCGACGCCGGCGGTCTGCGCGCCGTGGAAGCCAACTACCGCGGGCTGCGGCACAATCCCTCGCTGCAGTTCCGCGCCGTGGCGCGCGACGGAAAGCGGCGTGTGTTGCGCGCGGCGCTGTTGTCGGACGTGATGCGTCTCGCGCGTCTCGCGCATGCATGGCGTCCGGACGTGAAGGTCGACGCGTTCGCGGATGTTATCGTCGAGCTCATTGTCCACTTGGACGTGTATCGCACGTACGTCGTGGAACCGGGCACGCTCACTGACGACGATCGGCGCCGCCTGGAGGCTGCGTTTCGCAAGGTTGTCGTCCCGACCCCGAGCGTAGCGAAGGGGAGGGATCTGCAGGCCGCAGTCGACGCCGTTCGCGAAGCTTTCTTCGGCAAGCCGACGCCCGGCGACACAGTTCGCGCGGAATTCGTTGCGCGCTTCCAGCAGACGTCGGGCCCGGCCACCGCCAAGGGCGTCGAAGACACCGCGCTGTACTCGTACGTGCCCCTCGCCGCGCGCAACGAAGTCGGAGGCACTCCCGACCGCGAGGTGGTGGACGCAAGCGCGCACGAGCGCCTGCACGCGCGAAACGTCATGCGCGCGCGAGACTGGCCGAACGCGATGCTCGCGACGAATACCCACGACACCAAGCGCAGCGCCGATCTCCGCGCCCGTCTCGACGTGCTCACGGCGTTACCGGACGTCTGGGCGCGCCACGTCTCGCGCTGGCGGCGACTCAATCGCCCGCACAAGCGAGTCGTGCGGGGCAAACCCGCGCCCGATACGAGCCTGGAGTACCTGTACTACCAGACGCTCCTTGGTCTCTGGCCGGCGCCGCGGCCGCACCGGCGCGTCGACGATCTGCCGGATCGCGCCTGGCGGGAGCGCGCGCGCGAGCGGCTCGTCGCGTACATGCTGAAGGCGGCGCGGGAAGCGAAGGTGCGCACGAGCTGGACGGAGAGTGACCCGCAGTACGAGCAGGCGCTCGACGCATTCGTCCACGGATCGCTGGCGCCGAACGAGGACGCGCCCTTCCTCGGTGACGTGGCCCGTCTCACCGCGCAGACCGCGCACGACGGATTTCGCTTCGCCCTGGCGCGCATCCTCGTGCACTGCACCTCGCCCGGGTGTCCCGATATCTATCAGGGCGATGAAGTCTGGAACTTTACCCTCGTCGACCCCGACAATCGCCGGCCCGTCGACTTCGATCATCGCTCGCGTCTGTTGACGCGCAGCGGGGAATCGAACGCGCTCGCCACCTCGCTGTCCGACGAGGACGCCCTCATCGAGGATCGGACCAAGCTCACGCTGCTCGCGCGCGTTCTGACCTTCCGCCGCGAGCACGCGGAGCTCATGGCGCGCGGCGACTACCTCCCGCTTCGCGCCGCCAGCGATGACGCGGGCATATTCGCATTTGCCCGCCAGCTCGGAGCGGACGCGTGCATTGCCGCAGCTCGAACGCGCGTCGCGGTCGCGGGTAATGCTGACGGGCCTTCGGCGCCTCCATTCGATCTGCCGAACGAGCTCGCTGGGCAGTGGCGGTCAGCGCTGACGGGCCGGGTCGTCGATATCCCGCGATCTGCCCATGGTGTGACGGCCGATGCTGCGCAAGTGATTCCGGCAGCCCAACCTTGCGAGCTTCTCTTGAGAGTGAGTAGTTGAGCCCGTCAACTTTCACCGTACTTGCGACGATTGGCACAAAACCCTCTGCAGAGCGCGTCTGTGAACGACGTCAACAGTAGATCGCCGGCCCGGACAGGCTCGAGCATCGCGTACTTCTCGATGGAGATCTGTCTCGACCAGAGTCTGCCGACGTACAGCGGCGGACTCGGCGTGCTCGCGGGCGACACGCTGCGCTCGGCGGCGGACCTCAAGCTACCCATCGTTGGCGTGACCTTGCTGCATCGAAAGGGCTACTTCCGGCAGCACATCGACGAGCAGGGGAATCAGAGTGAAGGTCCGGTCGAGTGGAAGCCGGAGGCGCTGCTGCGGGAAGTCCCCGGGCGCGCGACGATCGCGATCGAGGGCCGGGAAGTTCACGTCCGCGCTTGGCAGTTCACGATCCGCGGTGTCACCGGACACGACGTGCCGGTGCTGCTGCTCGATACGGCGCTGCCGGAGAACAGCGAGTACGATCGCGCGCTGACGGATTATCTCTACGGCGGCGATGCGCAGTATCGCCTCTGCCAGGAGATCGTGCTCGGCATCGGCGGCGCGCAGCTCCTGCGCGCAACCGGATTCGCCGGGGCCGAGACGCGCTTCCATATGAACGAGGGACACAGCGCGCTCCTGTCGCTCACGCTGCTCGAGTGGCAGCTGGACGGACGCAAGCCCTTCGAGCTCAAGGACGACGACGTGGAGGCCGTGCGCCGGCAATGCATCTTCACGACGCACACTCCGGTGCCGGCCGGACACGACCGGTTTCCGGCGGATCTCGTGAAGCGCGTCGCCGGCGACGAATGCTTTCAGCTTCTCGAGGCGGCGAAGGTGCTCGAGAACGGCGGCTTGAACATGACGCACCTGGCTCTGCGCCTCTCGCGCTTCGTCAACGGCGTCGCCATGAAGCATCGCGAGGTTTCGCTCGCGATGTTCCCGGGCTTTCCGATCGACTCGATCACGAACGGTGTGCACGCGGCCACCTGGACGTCGCCCGCGTTCCAGCAACTGCTGGATCGACGCATCCCGGAGTGGCGCACCGACAACAACTATCTGCGCTACGCCGTCGGCATTCCACTGCCCGAGATCCGCGCCGCGCACACGGAAGCGAAGAAGGATTTCATCGCGGAGGTCGCCCGGCGCACGGGACGCGAGCTCGACGCGAATGTCTTCACGCTCGGCTTCGCGCGGCGCGCGACGCCGTACAAGCGCGCGGATCTCATGTTCACGGACACCGAGCGTCTCGCGCAGGTATCCGAGAAAGTCGGTCCGATGCAGATCGTCTTCGGCGGCAAGGCGCATCCCCACGACGGCGGGGGCAAGGATCTCATCCGGCGCATCCACCGCGCGGCGGAGGAGCTCAAGGGCCGCATCAACGTCGTGTACCTCGAGAACTACGAGATGGCGATCGCTGCGAAGATGGTCGCGGGCGTGGACCTGTGGGTGAACAATCCCATGAAGCCCCTCGAGGCGTCCGGCACCAGCGGGATGAAGGCCGCGCTCAACGGCGTGCCGAGTCTTTCCGTGCTCGACGGCTGGTGGATCGAGGGACACGTCGAAGGCGTCACGGGCTGGTCGATCGGCTCCTCGGAGTCGGAGGGCGACCAGTCGAAGGACGCGCAGGATCTGTATCTCAAGCTCGAGCGGATCATCCTGCCGCTGTTTTACGGGCTGCCGTTTGCGTACACGGAAGTCATGCGCCACGCGATCGCGCTGAACGGGTCGTTCTTCAATACGCAGCGCATGGTCGAGCAGTACGTGCGCAACGCCTATTTCCCGTCCGACGTCCAGAACCACACTGCGTCGCCCGCCATCGCCGGCTCCGTCGTGTAGGTCGTGGAAGCTGCTCGGGGGAAACTGCAGAAGAGGCGGGGAAACGGCAGAAGAATGAAGTTGACCCGATTTGGTGGACACCAGCAATCTGTCACAGGAGGTGTCCATGGGTCGAGGAGAACGTCAGCGTCGGCACACGCCGCAGTTCAAACTCGAAGCGGTGCGGCTGTTGAGGGAG
>Ga0081539_10001872_pt1 | contig 33010 bp, 35 predicted proteins | sample TabmetS4T2R2_FD_71023 | JGI IMG/M metagenome (GOLD analysis project Ga0081539, IMG submission 71023) | Tabebuia heterophylla rhizosphere microbial communities from the University of Puerto Rico - S4T2R2 | ecosystem: Host-associated > Plants > Roots > Rhizosphere ... | reverse complement strand
AGAGTGGCACGCTAGACCCGAATAGCTACGAGAAAACGAATGGCCGTTTCTCTGCGTTAGCCTCCTGGCCGACAGAAGACAACCACAAGGTCGCTCCGATACCTGAAGGATATTCTGAACGTTTCTTTAGGGAGAGTTCTGTTTGTTACTTCCCCTCAGCCCGACATGAGCGACCACACTGGCTCAACCCGGAGGGTGTTGCGAATGAGCCTATTTTTTCCTTCGCCGAGAACTATACTGGCAGACTCTATAAACCAGTGATTGTAGAGAGCGCAGCACAAGAGAATAAGCAATGGCTGCTGGATGTCATACTGGATTCTAGGGCGGAGGTCCAACCTGTTGTAGTTCGGCAGGACCCACCGCAGCTGGGCCTCGGCATTGCGAGCAACCAGAACGATCTTTGGTGGCTGTTGCAGAGCCGCCACATGGTGGATGCAATTCTAAAACAGATCTTACACAACAACTCCGCACGCCTGAGCCTTGGTTACCGAACCGGGGGGAACAGACTGTTCATAGAAACAGATTCTGGGACCATACCGTCGCTCGATCATCTGTCTTCAGGACAAGCAAATTTATTCAACTTGTTCACTACTATCATCCGCTATGCTGACCGGGGCGACATAAACAAGAGCTTCAAGCTTCATGACATCGAAGGCATCGTCTTGGTGGATGAAATAGAGGCACAAGCACACAGCGACCTGCAGTATGAAGTGCTTCCCCAACTGCTGAAGATGTTTCCAAAGGTCCAGTTTATCCTTACGTCGCACTCACCCCTTTTCTTACTAGGCATGGAGAGAGTGTATGGTGGCGAAGGTTTTCAGGTTATCGAAATGCCGAGCGGCCAGAGCATTACAACAGAGAGATTCTCGGAGTTTGAGCGTTCGTGGGAATATTACCGGCGCACTGCAGCTTACGAGCAGGATTTGGAAAAGGCGCTGCAAACTGGCTCAAAGCCTAAGGTCTTTACGGAAGGAGAGACAGACCCACACTACATTAAAGCTGCACTAAAGTTGCTGGAACGCCAAGACTTGCTGAAGGCTCTCGATATTGAATGGGTTGGGACTCAGGGACAGCAAGGTCCTCTAAACACAGGGCAGAAGGGACTCGATCACACCAGGAATGTTCTAGAGGCAAACCCAGACCTTACTAACAGCAGGGTTTTGCTACTCTACGATTGTGACACGAGCAAGCCAGCCGAAGACACGGGACGAATAAGCGTCAGATCATTGCCCAAGAACGAGAGCAATGAGAAGGTCAGAAGGGGTATAGAAAACCTATTGCCGGACACGTTGTTTGAGCCCCGTTTCTACAGCTCCAAGACAGAAATTGGCAATTACGGTGAACAGACGAAGATAGAGAAATTCGACAAGGTGAGCTTCTGTCGTTGGATATGCGAGGAGCGCAGACAAACTGACGACTTCGAACACTTCTCGTTAGTCATCGAGTTACTGGAGGAGTTCCTCAGTGTAACGGCATCGAACACACCGGCATCACAGTGACGCTGTAGCCGCGGATCAACTAAGCACCCTTAATTTCTCTTGTATACCGTACAATTAGTTCATGGCTACCAGAACGCTTTACGTCTGCTCGAACTGCGGGCACGAGACACCGAAGTGGCTCGGGCGCTGCCCGGATTGCGGGGAGTGGAGCACGTTCGTCGAGGAGGCGCGGGAGAGCAAGAGGGCCGTCGGATTCGCGGAGCGGGCCACCCGGACTAAACGTGCCAGCGGACGCACGATGTCGCTGGATGAGGTGCCGCCCGCCGAGAGTGAGGGCCGGACGGGCACGGGGATTGTAGAGCTGGACCGGGTGCTCGGAGGCGGGATCGTACCCGGCTCTATGGTGCTCGTCGGCGGCGAACCGGGGGTAGGCAAGAGTACGCTTCTACTTCAGGTGATGGGTTATCTCGGTGAAGGGTGCCTGATGGTCTCTGGCGAGGAGTCGCCCCGGCAGGTCGCGCTTTCGGCGCGGCGATTGGGCGTGGAAGGCAAAGGCTTCCGGGTGTTGTCGGAGACAGACTTGGACGTAATCGAAGCTACGATCATCGAGCAGCGGCCAGGCGTCGTCGTCGTTGATTCCATCCAGACACTGTATTCACCAGAGTTGTCCGGGGCTCCTGGGGGTGTGGGACAGGTGCGCGAATGCGCCGCGCGCCTGATGCGGCTGGCGAAGAGCGAGGGGATCTCTATGGTCCTGGTCGGGCACGTCACCAAGGACGGTTCCATCGCCGGCCCGCGCGTACTGGAGCACATGGTGGACACGGTTCTCCAGTTCGAGGGTGATCGTTTTCAGAGCTTCCGGGTGTTGCGGGCGCTCAAGAACCGTTTCGGCTCCACAAACGAGGTCGGGGTCTTCGAGATGACCGGCGCTGGGATGGCCGAAGTCGAAGATCCTTCGGCGTTCTTCCTCAGCCGGCGCGAGGGCAAGATTCCGCCCGGCGTGGCTACGGTGTGCCTGCTCGAAGGGACGCGTCCGATGCTGGTGGAGATAGAGAGCCTCGTCGTGCCGAGCCCGCTCGCCGTGCCCCGCAGGGTGGCTAACGGCGTGGATACGGGACGTGTGAACATGTTATGCGCTGTTCTCAGCCGCCGCGCGGGGCTCTCGCTGCACGACCACGACGTATACGTGAACGCGACGGGTGGGGTAAGGGTAGAGGAGCCTGCGGCGGACCTCGGGGTGGCGCTCGCCATCGCCTCGGCGTTGCGGGATCGCCCGGTCGGGAAGGGGACCGCGTGCTTCGGGGAGGTGGGCCTGACGGGGGATCTGCGGTTCGTCTCTGGAGCCCCGCGGAGGGTCTCCGAACTGCTCAAAATGGGCTTCGGGCGTATAATAAAGCCCGAGGGTGTCTCCGGCGGCAGGCCGGAAGGCGTATCTGGAAGCCCGAACGGAAAGGCCAGGGAGACTGATTTGGTCGAGGTGAGCACGCTTGAGGAAGCGGTGGCGGTGGCGCTCCTGTGAGCCCGCGCCGCGACCTGCCGCTAGAGCTCGCCGACGCGCTTGAGATGGTCGCGCCGGGCACTGAATTGCGTGATGGCATAGACAACATCATCCGGGCTAGCAACGGGGCGCTGGTCGTAGTGGCCAACCCCTACAAGCTCGAAAGGATGAACATCGTTTCTGGGGGGATGAAGATCGAACTGGCCTTCACCCCGATGCGTCTCTACGAGCTTGCCAAGATGGACGGAGCTATTGTCGTGTCCCCCGATCTCTCGGTGATCCACTACGCCAACGTCTACCTTACCCCGGACGCCACCCTGGAGTCCGAGGAGACAGGTACCCGGCACCTGGCTGGCCATCGCACGGCCCGTCAGACAGGGGACCTCGTGATCGTGGTTTCCGAACGCCGCCGGGTCGTAAGCCTGTACCAGGGGCCGTACGGACCCCACGTCCTGGAAGACATCGGGGTGGTGCTCTCCAAGGCCAACTCTGCGCTGGCGACGCTTGAGAAGTTTACCGTGCGGCTCATGGAGGAGGCACGCAACCTCACGGTGCATGAGTACGACGGGGTTGTAACGCTCAGGGAGGTCGTTGGTGCGATCTCCACCTTCGAGTACTCGGCGCGCATCGCCGACGAGATAGAGACGTACGTGCGGGAACTCGGCAGCGAGGGACGGCTGGTCGAGATGCAACTAGAGCAGGCGTTCCACAACGTCCCGGACCAGTACGACGCGCTCCTCAGGGACTACGTGGACGAGGGGGTGGACCCCGACGGGGTCAGGGCTGAGCTGCATGCCTTCACGTCCGAGCAACTCTCGGAGCCGATCGAGATCACCCAGCTTCTCGGTTACGGCTCCGTCGGGCAGACGGAGGAAGTGCTGGTGAAGCCACGCGGATACCGGCAACTGGAGCGGGTGCCGCGTCTCCCGAAGCGGGTGGCAGAGCGGTTGATCTCGGAGTTCGGTTCGCTTCAGGATCTTCTCTCCGCTTCCGAGGAAGAACTGGATGAGGTCGAGGGCGTAGGCCAGGCCAGGGCGCGAGCCATACACAGGGGCCTGGAGCGTCAGCGGAACCTGGAGACCTCAAACGAGGTACTCTAGAGATGAGCAAAGCGGAGGTAAACGTGTCCGAGAATAGCGCGACGAAAACAACCGGCGAAGTCTTCAGCGAAGGAGACCTCGTCGTCTACCCGAACCACGGCGCCGGGTGCGTGTCCGGAGTCGAGGAGAAGACCATCCTCGGGGAGGAGCGAAGCTACTACGTCGTCTATATACCGGACGCGGAGCTCACCCTGAGCATCCCCGCCGACGGCGATAGCGGCCTGCGGGCCTGCGCCGACGATGACAGCATCGAGGCCGCCCTCTCCGTGCTCAAAGGCGATGCTACCGAGATGCCCCAGAACTGGAACCAGCGGCTCAAGCACAACCAGGCCAAACTCAGGGACGGTGAGATCTCGCAGGTCGCCGAAGTAGTGAGAAACCTCTCCACCTACGGCGGCGAGCACAACCTCTCGACCGGTGAGCGTAACATGCTGATGAAGGCGCGCCGCATCCTGGTCTCGGAGGTCGCGCTGGTGCGGGAGCTCGAGATCACGAAAGCCGAGGAGCTAGTGAACGAGTTTCTGAGCGAGGGCATGGCGGAGGACGCCACATAACTCGCCCTACGGTTGCCCTCATCCTCGCCGGCGGAACCGGCAGCCGGATGGGCCGTCCCAAGCAGTTCATAGAACTCCTCGGACACCCGGCCCTCTACCACACCCTCCACGCCTTCGAAGAATCCCCTGAGATCTCACGAATATACACCGTCGGCGACTGCGAACGAATTCGAGATCTCGCTGCGGAGTCGAACATCAGCAAGTACGCCGGATGCGCACCGCCCGGTTCGTGCCGGCCTTTCTCCACCAGAAACGGTCTCGCCCTGTGCGGCGAAGACCCGGAGACGCTCGTGCTGATCCACGATGGCTCCCGATGCCTGGTCACGCCCGACCTCGTTAGCCGCGTCGTCGGGGCGATGGAAGGAAACGCCGACGGCGCGGTTCCGGCCCTCCCTGTGTCGGACACCATCAAGGTCGCCAGAGGCGGCATCGTCCACGAGACACTGGATCGGAGCACGCTTCACGCCGTGCAGACCCCACAGGCTTTCCGGCTCGGGCTGCTGCGTGAGATCTTCTCTTCTCCCGAAGAAGACATACTCGACGCCACGGACGACGCTTCGCTCGTAGAGCGGAGCGGGGGACGCGTCGCGCTGGTGCCGGGAGAGAAGACCAACATCAAGCTGACCTCGCCGGAAGACCTCACCCTGGCCGAAGCCATCCTGCTAGCCCGCTCGAACGTTCAAAACGGCGAAGACCGGGCCATGAAGCGTCAGGTAAGAAGTTGAGGTTTAAAGTGGTCCTGGCACATGAAACGGGGGTTGGATATTAGCCGCGCAAGAACCACTTTACGCGCCGGGCTCGGCGTGGACGTACATGCTTTCGCGGACGCTGACGACGACCGTCGTCTCATACTCGGTGGTGTTGAGGTCCCACACGAGCGGGGTTTGATCGGCCATTCCGATGCTGACGTGCTGGCCCACGCCGTCACCGACGCGCTGCTCGGCGCTGCCGGTCTCGAAGACATCGGCCATTACTTCCCCGATACCGACGAACGCTTCAAAGACGCCGACTCTATCGAATTACTATGCCTGATCCGGGCTCTCGTCGAGGAGAACTGGGCCGTGGTTAACGTGGATGCGGTGGTGATCTGCGAGCGACCCAAGATCCGGGATCACCGCGACGCCATGCGCGCCAGCCTGTCAACTGCCCTCGGCGTCGAGCCCTCGCAGGTCTCGGTGCGCGGAACCACGAGTGAGAAACTCGGCTTCACCGGCCGGGAAGAAGGAATCGCGGCGCAGGCCGTATGCTTGTTGGAAGGTCGGGGTGACGGCTGAAGTCCGAACACGCTTTGCCCCCAGTCCGACCGGGATGCTCCATCTCGGCGGCGCACGCACCGCGCTCTTCAACTACCTGTTTGCACAGTATCACGGCGGGAAGGCGATACTGCGGGTCGAGGACACCGACAGGGCTCGTAGCACACCGGAGTTCGAGCAGGCGCAGATCGAAGACCTTCGTTGGCTCGGCTTCACCTTCGACGAAGAGCCATATCGTCAGAGCGAGCGCGGCGAACTCTACGCAAAAGCGGTGGAGAACCTCTCCAAAAAGGACCTGATCTACGAGGCCGAAGATGAAGAGAGACGGCGGGCATTGTACTTCCGGCCGCCTGAACGGAATGGAACCTTTCGGGATGGGCTGCGCGGCGAGGTGCCGTTCTCAAGGGTGGGGGACTTCGTAATTCGCAAGTCAGACGGTACGCCATCGTACAACTTCGCGGTGGTGGTGGATGATGTGGACATGGGCATCACGCACGTAATTCGGGGCGAGGAGCATCTCTCCAATACCGCCAGGCAGACGCTCCTCTATCAGGCTTTGGGGGAAGTAGAGCCGGTTTTCCTTCACCTGGGTCTGATCCTGGGTCCAGACGGCAAGAAGCTCTCCAAACGAACTGGGGACGCGAGCGTCGCGGACTACCGGTGGCAGGGCTACCTGCCCGAAGCTCTGGTCAACTATCTGGCGCTACTCGGCTGGAACCATCCAGAGGGGAAGGAAGATTTCGAGAACCTCTGCGAACTTTCCCATGAGTGGGACCCTTCCCGTCTGGGCGCGAGTCCAGCTACCTTCGACCCGGATCGCCTCGTCTCTATCAACGCCCGTCACATCCGCCGTCTTCCAACCGAGGAGCTACGCCACCGCACCGAACCTTTCCTGGATGAATCGTTGCCGGAGGGAAGGGAACTCGTCGCAGTCGAGGCCATGCAGGAGGACATGCACGTCCTCTCCGACGCTCCGCGCCTGCTGCGGGAACTCGTCGGGGTTGTCGAGCCGAATGACTTCGCCGAAGAGCTGCCGAAGTCGAGTGCGGAGATACTGGGGCACGTATCCGAAGAACTGAATCAGCGAGCGCCGGATAATCTGGAAGAGGCTCGGAATTTCGTCGGTGAGATGCGGGCCTGGACCAAGGAGAACGGGGTGAAGACGAGAGATCTCCTCCACCCCTTGAGGCTGGCGCTCACGGGACGGAACCGGGGGCCGGAGATGCCTTATCTCTTCGCCGTTCTCGGGCCGGAGGAGGCGCGGGACCGGATAGAGCGGGCGAGAGAGGCTATCCTTAAGGCATGAGCGTGAAAGTTCGGGACACTCTGAGCGGCGGACGAGTCGAGGTCGGGGACGACGGTAAGATCGGCCTCTACGTCTGCGGCCCGACGGTCTACAACCACATCCATATAGGCAACGTCCGGGCGCCGCTGTTCTGGGACGTGGTAGCGCGGTACCTGAGGAGCCGGGGCTATGAGGTGACGTTCGTCCAGAACATAACGGATGTAGAAGACAAGATCATCAACAAGGCCAACGAAGAAGGCGTCTCCTGGCAGGAGATCGTTGATCGATACACCGAGTCGTTCCACGAGAGGCTGGAGTCGATAGGCGTCGCCCTTCCGGATATCGAGCCCAGGGCCACGGAGCACATACCGGAGATGATCTCGCTCATCGAAGATTTGATCTCCGACAGCCACGCCTACGCCCCTGGCAACGGCGATGTGTACTACTCGGTCGAGAGCTACTCCGATTACGGGCGGCTCTCCCATCAGCGCCCCGCCGACATGCGCGAGACGGAGAAGGGTCAGACCGGCTTCAAGCGCAGCCCGCTCGACTTCGCCCTGTGGAAAGCGTCCAAACCGGGTGAGCCTTCGTGGCCCAGCCCGTGGGGTGAGGGACGTCCCGGCTGGCACATCGAGTGCTCGGCGATGGTGGAGAAGCACCTGCCAGACGGCGCGGACATCCACGGCGGCGGCTCGGACCTCCTCTTCCCGCACCACGAGAACGAGCTCGCCCAGAGCGCGGGCGCGCATCCCGACCAGACTTTCGTGCGGGCATGGGCCCACCACGGCATGGTCAACTTCGTCGGAGACAAGATGTCGAAAAGCCTCGGCAACATCCTTGACGCGAAGGAGGCCGTAGATCTGCACGGCCGCAACGCCGTGAGAATGTGGTTCCTGCAGAGCCACTACTCCCAGCCCATAGACTACTCGGGCGAGATCCTGGAAGAGAAGCGGCGATCCTTCGAACGTCTGCTCCGCCTGTACCGTCAGATCTCCGGCTCGCAGGCTTCCTCCGAGCTGTCCGATGAACTCGCTGCCCGCCTGCGCGAGGGCGTTGAGGCCGCGATGGATGACGACTTCGACACGCCGGAGGCAATGGCCGCCATCTTCGATGCCGCCCGCCGGGCGGGGCGTGAGATCTCAGTCCGCCCCGGAGCCGCGGATGGGTTCGCGTCCCTTGCGAAAGCAATAGAAGAGATGCTGACCATTTTCGGGTTCGAGTTGTCCGAGGAGATAGCTGCAGAGGTGGATGGCGTCCGCATCCGCTACGAGGGCGAGCCGGACGGCGAAACCCTGAGCCGTGTCGCAGAACGGGAACATGCACGACGCGAGAAAGACTGGTCAGTTGCGGATCGGCTGCGGGAAGAATTGGGAGACAGAGGTTGGGCCGTCGAGGACACGCCGGAAGGCCCGAGCCTGACCCACGCCTGATCCTATGCCCGAGATTATCTACGGCATCCGTCCGGTGATCGAAGCCCTTCGCTCCGGACGGCGCGAAGTGTTCGAAGTCCTCGATTCGACGGATAACAAAGAGGTTCGCCTGGCGTCATCCGAACAGAACGTACCACTCAGGAAAGCACAACGTCCGAAGATCGAGGATCTGGCAGGTGGTGCGGTTCATCAAGGAGTCGCGGCCCGCGTTGGCGCGTATCCGTACGTAGACCTGGATGAAATTTTCAGCACACCCGACCCGCTCATCGTCGTGCTAGACGGCATCACGGACCCGCGCAACCTTGGCGCAATCCTGCGGGTTGCGGATGCGGCAGGGGCTAGCGGCGTCGTGATTCCGAAAGACCGCGCGGCTGGGGTCACCCCTGTCGCGGTGAAGGCTAGCGCGGGGGCGAGCGAGCACGTGCGTACGGCGCGGGAAACCAACCTGCGCCGTGCCATAGACCAGATGAAACAAGCTAGTGTATGGGTCTACGCCGCTGAGGCAAACGGGACACCGCACACGGACCAAGACCTTGCGGGACCCGTCGCGCTGGTGCTCGGGAGCGAAGGAAAAGGCATCCGGAGGCTCGTGCGGGAAGGCTGCGACAGCGCGGTCTCGGTGCCGATGCTAGGGGCCGTGAGTTCGCTCAACGTCTCGGTGGCGGCAGCGGTCTTGCTCTACGAGGCGCGGCGCCAGCGTGGCAACTGAGATGGCCTCGTACCTGATCCTCGACGCATACAACGTGATCGGGGCACTGGAACGCTACCGGAAAGCTGACAGCTTCGACGCCGCGCGGGAGTCGCTCGTCAACGACGCACTCAAGGCCGCTGGCTGGACGGGACACGAGATCTACATTGTCTTCGACGCCCATCGCAGCCCGGGGTCGGAGAGGATCGAACCGCTCGCGGGTGGCGCGGTCCGTGCCATCTACAGCGCGTCCGGCGAGTCTGCGGACGACGTTATAGAGCGACTTATCGGAAAGCTCGACGGTGAATTCACGGTCTATACGGCGGACTTCGCGCTTCAGCGCACGGTTCTGGCGCGGAGCGGAAGTCGCGCCACGCCGCGCGAGTTCCAGGATCTGCTTGATGAGCTTCCCGCCGTAACCAGCCGTCCTGGGGTCCGCCGCCGCTACCGTATCGCCGACCACCTCTCCGCTCAGGCCCGCGTGAAGCTTGAGGAGATCCGCCGCCGGGCTGGCGACGGTTGAGGCAGGTATCCGTTCCTGGTGAATCTATATTGCGGAGGTTGCGCATATCAGCTCTGGGGGGCGATATACATAGAGTGGCTCGAAATGGCCCTCTTGACCGCCGCCGGATTGCTTGGCGGTTTCGTCAACATCCTGGCCGGTAACGGTTCGGCGTTCACGCTGCCCGCGCTTCAGTTCGCGGTCCTGAGCGGAGAGGCGGACAACGGAACCAACCGGCTCAGCATCACCACGCTCGGGATCGTGGATACCGTAACGTTCTACCGTCAGGGGCTTATCGACTGGCGCAGTAGCATACCTATTGCCGGCCTTGCACAAAAATTACAAGCGGCTACAGGATGCAGGGGTTTGTTCAGACCTGAACCACTACATCTAGAGCCCATCTCCGACTTTTTGTGCAAAGCCCCTATTGCCGTTATCATGATCCTTGGCTCGGTCGCTGGTTCACTGGTAGCTGTCAACGTCAGCGAGCTGGTTACGGGCCTGATCGTCAGCGCGGGCCTCCTTGTGATCCTCGGGATGCTCCTCTTCAGGCTGGAGCGGTGGATCTCGGGCAAAGGAGACGAGCCCAGGTCTCTCGATCCGGGTCAGGTTGCCGCCTACATCTTCACTGGTCTACGCGGACCTGATCCTGCTCGGCGTAGACTTCTTCGTGCTCGCCGCGCTGGTTAGCTTGCCGACTACGATCTGGGACACGCAAATGCCCTGAAAGTCCTGCTCATGCTGGTCTGTGACCTGCAAAGCGTGCTCGTATTCGGGGAAACCGGGAGGTAAACTGGGCCGCTGGCGATCTGTAGTGGAGCCGGGACTTACGTGGCCGTGCGACTTGCCACCCAGGAATGGGCCAAAGTCTGGATGTTCCGTTTCCTCGTAGTCGTCGCCATCCTGGCGCTCGTTCACGTGATCTTGGTGGATACGGCCAGTTCCTCACCTGAGCCATTGACCAGCGGCTGGTTGCCTGGCTGGCGGTCAAAGCGGAAAGCCATACCCGGGGCCCGCTTGGTAGAATGGCGAATAGCGAGTTGACTCAAGCCCGCAAGCCCGGGTAGCTCAGAGGTAGAGCAGCCGCCTTGTAAGCGGCCGGTCGGGGGTTCGATTCCCTTCCCGGGCTCTCTGTTAGCCGCGCCGTTCTGTTGAAAAGCGCGTGGCTTTTGCTACCATATCCGGGCGTTTCGGGGTGTCTAGCTCTGGGCGTGGCCGGGGGTGTGCCCGAGCGGCCAAAGGGAGCAGACTGTAAATCTGCCGGCTTCGCCTACGGAGGTTCGAATCCTCCCGCCCCCATAACGAGATATGCCCCTGTAGCTCAGTCGGTAGAGCACCTCCATGGTAAGGAGGGGGTCAGCGGTTCAAGTCCGCTCGGGGGCTCTGGAACCGGGATTGTCCCGGTTCGTACATAGGCGTGGCGGCGTAGCTCAGTCGGTTAGAGCAGCGGAATCATAATCCGCGTGTCGCAGGTTCGAGTCCTGCCGCCGCTACTTTTTCGTGCCAGGTGTAGTCGAGGAAGGATCCAGAATGAGCCGAGGGAAGTTTGAGAGGAACAAACCACACTTAAACGTCGGAACCATCGGTCACGTTGACCACGGCAAGACCACCCTCACCGCAGCTATCACCAAGGTCCTCGCTAAAGAGGTCCCTGACGACCCAGCAAACAGGGAAGTGGCTTTCGATCAGATAGACAACGCCCCTGAGGAGAGGCAGAGGGGCATCACCATCGCAACCTCCCACCAGGAGTACGCCACCGCTAATAGGCACTACGCACACGTTGACTGCCCCGGTCACGCAGACTACGTAAAGAACATGATCACGGGGGCGGCCCAGATGGATGGGGCGATCCTCGTGGTATCGGCGGCAGATGGTCCCATGCCCCAGACCAGGGAGCACATCCTCTTGGCAAGGCAGGTAGGAGTACCCTACATAGTGGTCTACCTGAACAAGGCAGATCAGGTAGACGACCCAGAGCTACTAGAGCTTGTGGAGATGGAGGTCAGGGAGCTCCTCTCTGAGTACGACTTCCCAGGAGACGACATCCCCGTGATAACGGGCTCCGCCCTTCAGGCTCTAGAAGGCCAGGAAGGCGAGCAGGGAGAAGGATCGATAGTGGCCCTCATGGAAGCGGTGGACGAGTACGTCCCGGAGCCCCAGAGGGAGATAGACAAGTCCTTCCTTTTGGCGGTAGAGGACGTGTTTACCATCCAGGGGCGGGGTACCGTTGCAACGGGCCGAGTGGAGAGCGGTCAGCTAAAGCTCAACTCCGAGGTAGAGATAGTAGGCATAAGGCCCACCCGCAAGACGGTAGTAACCGGGATAGAGATGTTCAACAAGAGTATGGAGTACGCAGAAGCCGGAGACAACGTAGGAGCGCTGCTAAGAGGCGTAAGGCGGGATGACATAGAGCGTGGGCAGGTATTGGCAGATCCGGGCACCATAACGCCCCACACCCGCTTCAAGGCAGAGGTGTACGTGCTCTCGAAGGAAGAGGGGGGCAGGCACACGCCGTTCTTCTCCAACTACCGGCCGCAGTTCTACTTCCGCACCACGGACGTAACTGGGGAGATACGCTTAGAAGAGGGGGTGGAGATGGTGATGCCTGGGGACAACACGGTGATGAATGTGGAGTTGATCTCAGCAATCGCCATGGACGAGGGATTGAACTTCGCCATCCGCGAGGGCGGGCGGACGGTAGGAGCAGGCGTCGTCACCGAGATCGTGGAGTAGCGGGGCAGAGACTGGAAATGGGGCGGGCAATCAAATGCCCGTCCTGTGAACTGGAGGAAAGTTATGCGACAATTAGTGACGCTGGCTTGCGAGGAGTGCAAGCGCCGGAACTACCACACCCGCAAGAACCGGCGGAACACGCCGGATCGCATCCAGCTAAAGAAGTATTGCTCGTGGGACCGAAAGCACACGGTCCACCGGGAGACGCGGTAACATAGGGGCATAGGGCAGTAGCTCAGTTGGTAGAGCATCGGTCTCCAAAACCGACGGTCGGGGGTTCGAGTCCCTCCTGCCCTGCTCGGTAGGCAAAGCCAGGCAAGGAAGCGATGGGTAAAAAACGCGGCCGCGAACAGGGCGGCAAGAGAGCACAGAAGCAGACGCAGAAGCGGCAGGGGCGTCTCGCTGGAATCCGGGATTTCTTCCGGGGCGTAAGGAACGAACTCCGGCGGGTGAGTTGGCCGAACCGCGACCAGCTCCGCCAGAGCACGGCGGTGGTCCTTATCATCGTCGTGGTGCTCGGCGCTTACGTCGCCGCGTGGGACTTCGTGTTCCAGAACCTGGCGCGTTTGATCTTTTCTTAACGGGAAGCAGGAGCATTTCGCAGTGAAGAAGTGGTTCGTCGTCAACACATACTCGGGGCACGAGAACAAGGTCCGCACGACACTGAAGCGCCGGATTGAATCCCTCGGCCTGAACCGGTATTTCGGGGAGATCCGCATTCCGACGGAGAGCGTCATCGAGATCAAAGACGGCAAGAAGGTCCCCGTCGTCCAGCGTCAGTTCCCCGGCTACATCCTGGTGAACCTGGACATGAACGACGCCACGTGGCAGGCCGTGCGCCAGACACCGGGCGTGACCCAGATCGTCGGCAACGGAGACAAGCCGCTACCACTGTCGCGGGCGGAGGTCGAACGGCTGCTGCATCCGGGCGAGACCAAGGCTCCGGAGAAGGTCAAGACCACGGTGGACTACTCCATCGGGGAGACCGTGCGGGTCATCGGCGGGCCGCTCTCGGACTTCGAGGGGGCCATCTCGGATATCAACGTGGACCAATCCAAGGTGAAGGTCCTCGTCTCCATCTTCGGGCGCGAGACGCCGGTGGAGCTTTCTTTCAGCCAGGTCGCCAAGCTATAGCAAAGGAACGAGAGGTTTTGTAGATGGGTAGAAGGCGGCGCGTAGCGCGCAAATTGAAGTTGCAGATCACCGGCGGGCAGGCCAACCCGGCCCCGCCGGTCGGCCCGGCCCTCGGACAGGCGCAGGTGAACATCGGGGAGTTCGTGCGGCAGTTCAACGACGCCACGCGGGACCAGATGGGCCAGATCATCCCGGTCGAGATCACGGTCTACGAGGACCGTTCTTTCACCTTCATCACCAAGACGCCGCCCGCTGCATTCCTGCTCATGCAGGCCGCCGGGCTGGACAAGGGCAGCGGCGAGCCGAACCGCACCAAGGTCGGCGTCGTCAGCCGGGCGCAGGTCGAGGAGATAGCGCGTACCAAGATGCCGGATCTCAACGCCGCCGATATCGACGGCGCGGCGAAGATCGTGGAGGGAACGGCCCGGAGCATGGGGATTACGGTCAATGGGTAGACGACTGCTGGAGCAGAAGCAGAGGATAGACCGCGAACGGCTGTACGAGCCGCGCGAGGCGCTTGAGCTGCTCAAGGGGATGGAAGGCGCCAAGTTCGACGAGAGCGTCGAGGCGCACGTGAGCCTGAACGTAGATCCGCGCCGGGCAGACCAGATGGTGCGCGGCACCCTGATGCTCCCGAACGGCACAGGCAAGACGCGCCGCGTCGCCGTCTTCGCCGCTGGCGAGAAGGCCCGCGAGGCCGAGGAGGCCGGGGCAGATGTCGTGGGCGCGGACGATCTTGCGGCCCGCGTGCGGGACGAAGGATTCATGGATTTCGAAGTCGCGGTAGCGACGCCGGACCAGATGAGCGTTGTGGGCCGGCTCGGCCAGATCCTCGGCCCGCGCGGGCTGATGCCGAACCCGAAGAGCGGGACAGTCACGATGGACGTGGGCCGGGCGGTCGAGGAGATCAAACGCGGCAAGATCGAGTACCGCGTGGACCGTTACGGGATCATCCACAGCATCCTGGGCAAGAGGTCCTTCGACCTGGATAGCCTGGTGGAGAACTACTTCGCCCTGCGCGAGGAGTTGCAGCGAGCACGTCCCGCGCCGGTCAAGGGCCGGTATTTCAAGTCCGTGACGCTGACGACCACAATGGGGCCCTCCATCAAGGTTGACCCCGCAGTGGAGAGGGAGTAGTATCTCCGGCGCGATTTAGACAAAAGGACGAGACCAGAGACAGCCGGTACCTGGGGCAAGCCCAAAGGTTTAATGATCCGGCCGAGGTCGCGGAGAGTTTTCGTGGGATCTTCCGAGCCCCGGGCGCCTCTGCGGCCCCGGGGTTTTTTATGTAGCAGAGGAGCGAGAGGTGAACAGAGAAGAGAAAGCGCAGGTGATCGAAGACCTCGCCGGCAAACTGCGTGGCGGCTCGACGGTCCTCGTGGATTATCAGGGCATCAACGTTGCGCAGAGCACCGACCTCAGGCGGCGTAGCCGGGAGTCGGGCGTGGAGTTCGTGGTCGCCAAGAACACGCTGGCGAAGCGGGCGGCGGACGAGATCGGCATCGAGGGGTTGTCCGAGTTCTTCACAGGACCGACGGCCCTGGCGTTCTCCGAAGACCCGGTCGCCAGCGCGAAGCTGATGGCGGAGTTCGCGGATCAGGTGGAGACCTTCGTCCTGAAGGGCGGCTTGCTCGAAGGCGACCGCGTGCTGGACGAGGCCGGTGTTGTGGCATTGAGCAAGCTGCCGGGCCGCGACGAGCTTCTGGCGCAGCTTCTCGGCGCGATCCGCTCGCCCATTGCCGGGCTGGTCACGGTGATGAACGCACCCTTGAGGAACCTGGCTTCCGTAATGAGCCAGGTCGCCGATCAGAAGCAGGCGCAGGAGTCGTAGTAGAAACGCAAAGAGCCAAGACAGGAGGAAAGCAATGGCTTTGAGCAATCAAGAAATACTGGACGCGATCAAGGAGAAGTCCGTACTGGAGGTCTCCGAGCTGGTCAAGATGTTCGAGGAGGAGTTCGGTGTGTCGGCGGCAGCCTTCGCGGCGGCCCCGGCGGCTGGCGCTGCTGCTGACGGCGCGGCCGCCGAGGAAGAGGAGCAGACCGAGTTCGATGTCGTGCTCACCGGTGCTGGCGCCAAGAAGATTCAGGTCATCAAGGAGGTGCGCGCCGCCACAGGCCTCGGCCTGAAGGAGGCGAAGGCCCTCGTGGACGACGCCCCGAACCCGGTGAAGGAGGCTCTCTCTCGCGAGGACGCCGACGCGTTGAAGGCCAAGCTGGAGGAGGCTGGCGCCACCGTCGAGCTGAAGTAAGCATCGGACGGAAGAAGTCTGATCGGGCGGCGCTCCCTCAGGGGGCGCCGCTTTTCCATGAGTACAGGGATAGAAGCGGATCACGAGCAGGCTATAGTCAGATCTCCTTTACACCGGAGAAACGTGCGCGTTACCTGAACCTGCTCTCCACAGCGCGGGGACGGAAAAAGTTCGTTTCAGAACTGTCCCACTTCGATACCCTGGATCAGAAAGTCGACACAATAGAGGCTCGAGTGAGGGAGCGCGGGGCTCCGGCCACTTGCTATGTCGTATAGGAAGAACCGACCCGAATTCTCCGGCGCATGAAGCTCCGTGATGCGCTCCGGGATAACGGTAGGGTCCGGGACGGGAACCTTCCTTTCGTGCGTCGCTGGACGGTTGGCGTACTTCAAGGGTGGAGAACCTGGCTCGCGATACATCTGCGAGCGAGAGAATTCCGCTGGCTGATCTGGGGCACGGACGAGATTCGGCGGGCAGATTGCACCTTGCGTAGCGCTCTCCGAACCGCTGTGCTACACTCCCCGGCGTTGGTCTTCGGGTCGACGACATATATTTTCTATCTGCCCTCGGATGTGCCTTGACTCTTTGTGGCGCGCGGGGTAAGATATCCGCTTGCGTGTTCGGCCGTTCTTCAACGATTTCTAATGGAGGAGAGCTAATTTGGTGACCCCTATTGTGCGCCGCGAGCGGCACCCGTATGCCCGTTTGCAGACCACCGATTTTCAGTTGCCGGCTCTCGTGGAGATTCAACTCCGTTCTTTCGAGAGGTTTTTGGAAGAAGGTATACAGAAGACCCTCACTGAGATTTCACCAATAGAAGATTATACGGGTTCCTACGCCGTGGAGTTCGGGGAGGCATATTTCGAGGCTCCTCCCGTCTCCATGGAAGAGTGCATGACCAAGGACAAGACGTACTCCGCGCCGTTGTTCGTGCGGGTGCGCTTCATCGTCAAGGAGACTGGGGAACTCAGGGAGCAGGACGTGTTCATGGGCGACTTCCCGCTCATGACCAACTCGGGCACTTTCATCATCAACGGCACCGAGCGTGTGGTGGTGACGCAGCTCGTGCGCTCGCCGGGCGCGTACGTGATGGAGCCAAAGGACCAGAGCAAGCAGGTTCTGACGGCGAGTTTGATGCCGGGGCGCGGTTCGTGGTTGGAGTTCGAGGTGGAGAAGGGCAAGGCTTACGTCTCGGTCAGGATCGACCGCAAGCGCAAGCTGCCCGTGACCGTGCTGCTCAAGGCGCTCGGGATGGGCGGGCCGGAGGAGATCCTCTCCCGCTTCGAGGATTCGTGGCTGATCCGGAACACGCTGGAGCAGGACTCCACCACCTCGCGGGACGACGCCCTGCTGGAAGTATTCCGCCGCCAGCGTCCCGGCGAGCCGGTTAACGTGGAGAACGCGCAAAACCTGGTACAAGGGCTATTCTTCGACCCCAAGCGCTACGACCTGACCGAGGTCGGGCGCTACAAGGTCAACAAGAAGCTGCGGCTGGACGTGCCGTCCGACACGCATACGCTCACCATCGAGGACATCGAGGGGCTGCTGAAGCGGCTGCTGGAGGTCTCCGGCGAGGTGGCCGAGGAAGAGGAGTTCGGGCGCGTCAACTACGAGCGCATCCGACACAAGCTCGACGAGTACGAGCACTTCGGCAACCGGCGTCTCCGTACCGTCGGCGAGCTGGTGCAGGAGGCCTTCCGCATCGGGATGTACCGTATGGAGCGGGTCGTCCGGGAGCGGATGACTACGCAGGATACGGACACCATCACGCCGCAGAGCGTGGTGAACACCAAGCCGGTGGCGAGCGCCATAAAGGAGTTCTTCGGCTCCTCGCAGCTCTCGCAGTTCATGGACCAGACTAACACCCTCTCGGGCCTCTCGCACAGGAGGCGCCTGAACGCGATGGGCGCTGGTGGCTTGAGCCGCGAGCGTGCACCCATAGAGGTTCGGGACGTGCACCCGACGCACTACGGGCGCATGTGCCCGATAGAGACGCCGGAGGGTCCGAACATCGGCCTCATCGGGCAGCTCTCCACCTACGCGACCGTGAACGAGTACGGGTTCGTCGAGACGCCTTACCGCAAGGTCGTGGACGGCAAGCTGACTGAAGAGATCGAGTATCTGTCGGCGGACGAGGAAGAAGAGCTCACCATCGCTCAGGCCAACACGCCCGTTGATCTGGAGACAGGAAGGATCACCGAGGAGCAGATCCTCGCCCGCCGGCGTGGCGGCGACGTCGCCACCGTCGCCCCCGAAGAGGTAGACTACATGGACGTGGCTCCACTCCAGACGGTTTCCGTGGCGACGGCCCTGATCCCGTTCCTGGAGCACGACGACGCCAACCGCGCTCTGATGGGCGCGAACATGCAGCGTCAGGCCGTGCCCCTGCTCCGCAGCGAGGCCCCGTACGTCGGGACCGGCATGGAGTTCAGGGCGGCGGCGGATACCGGCGATGTGCTTCTGGCACGCAACGCCGGCACGATCGAGCGGGTCACCGCGACCGGCATTACCGTGCGCAGGGAGGACGGCTCGGCCGACGAATACCCGCTGCGCAAGTTCGCACGCTCCAACCAGGGCACCTGCGTGAACCAACGCCCGCTGGTTAGCGAAGGCGAGGCAGTGGAGGCAGGTACGGTGCTGGCCGACGGTTCTTCGACCGACGAGGGCGAGCTGGCGCTCGGAAAGAACCTCTGCGTGGCTTTCATGCCGTGGGAGGGATTCAACTTTGAGGACGCCATCATCATCTCCGAGCGTATCGTCAAGGACGATGTGCTTACCTCTATCCACATCGAGGAGTACGAGGTACAAGCCCGCGACACCAAGCTGGGGCCGGAGGAGATCACGCGTGACATCCCCAACGCCTCCGACGATGTGCTCATGAACCTCGACGCCGACGGCATCATCCGTATCGGCGCCGAAGTGGGCTCCGGAGACGTGCTGGTCGGCAAGGTCACGCCGAAGGGCGAAAGCGAGCCGACGCCGGAGGAAAAGCTGCTCCGCGCCATCTTCGGTGAGAAGGCGCGCGAGGTGAAGGACTCTTCCCTGAAGGTGCCGCACGGCGAGGGTGGCGTGGTCATAGACGTCAAGCGGTTCAGCCGCGAGGACGGCGATGAGTTGCAGCCGGGCGTCAATGAGATGGTGCGCGTGTTCGTAGCGACCAAGCGCAAGATCGCGGAGGGCGACAAGCTCGCCGGACGCCACGGCAACAAGGGCGTTATATCCAAGATCGTGCCTGAAGAGGACATGCCGTTCATGGAGGACGGGCGTCCGGTGGACGTGATCCTCTCACCCTTGGGCGTTCCGAGCCGGATGAACATAGGCCAGATCCTTGAGACCCACCTGGGCTGGGCCGCGAGCCGGGGACTCGGCGAGAACGGTGGCGAACCGGCGTTCGTCTCCACCCCCGTTTTCTCAGGGGCCGAGGTCGCGGACATCGACGAGGCCATCGAGAAGGTCCGCACCGGCGTGGCCTCAGAGGTCCAGATGGGCCGCGGCGGCAAGGTGACGTTGTACGACGGGCGCACCGGCGAGCCGTTCGACGGTCGCATCACCGTCGGCTACATGTACATATTGAAGCTGCTGCACCTGGTGGACGACAAGATCCACGCCCGCTCCACGGGACCGTACTCGCTGGTAACCCAGCAGCCGCTGGGCGGCAAGGCGCAGTTCGGCGGGCAGCGCTTCGGCGAGATGGAGGTGTGGGCGCTCGAAGCCTACGGCGCGGCGCACACCCTGCAGGAACTTTTGACGATAAAGAGCGACGACCGCGTGGGCCGCGTGAAGAGCTACGAGTCCATCGTGAAGGGCGAGAACATCCCGGAGCCCGGCGTGCCGGCGAGCTTCAAAGTCTTGCTCAAGGAGATGCAGTCGCTCGGGCTCTCGGTCAAGCCGGTGTACAACGCCGAGGCGGCTACCGGCGAGGACACGGACCGCCGCGACTGGGACGAGGCCGCCCGCGCCTTGGGGATCAACCTCAGCCGCGAGGAGCCCACGGGCAATCTGGACGACACACCGGACGTGTTCAGGGGAGGGATGTAAGCGTTGCAGGGACTAGAGCGCGACATAGATATAAACAAGCTGGAGAAGATCTCCATCGGCCTCGCTTCGGCCGAGGAGATCCGGGAGTGGTCCCGCGGCGAGGTCACCAAGCCCGAGACCATCAACTACCGCACCCTCCGCCCCGAGAAGGACGGCCTCTTCGACGAGCGCATCTTCGGTCCTTCCAAGGACTGGGAGTGTTACTGCGGCAAGTACAAGCGCATACGCTTCAAGGGCATCATATGTGAAAGGTGCGGCGTGGAAGTCACCCGCGCCCGCGTCCGCCGCGACCGGATGGGCCACATCGAGCTGGCCTCCCCGATCGCGCACGTATGGTTCGTGAAGGGCGTGCCGAGCCGGATGGGCTACCTGCTGGATATAAGCCCGAAGGACCTCGACCGGGTGCTGTACTTCGCCTCCTCCATCGTTACGTGGGTTGACCGCGAGGAGCGGGCCAACGACATAGACATGCTGCGGGAGCGGGTAGAAGAGGAGATCCGCCAGCTCGAAGAGGAGCGGGACGAGGAGATCACGGCTACCCAGGCACTGCGCACCAAGCGCGAGAGCGTCATCAAGGGCGAGTCTTCCCCGGACGAGTTGACCGAGGAGTACGCCGAGGTCGAAGAGGGCGACCACGAGGCCACGATTCAGAGAGTCTACAAGGAGGCCGAGGAATCCATCGAGGACATCCGTACCTCCATGCAGGAGCAGATCGAGCTAGTTCGCCGCTCCTGGGAGGAGTTCCAGACGCTGGAGCCCCGTCAGATCGTGGATGACGAAGAGCTGTTCCGCGAGATGAAGGACCGCTTCGGCGACGAGTATGGCTACGGCGTGTACTTCCGGGGCGGCATGGGTGCGGAGGCCGTCAGAGACCTCATAGATCAGGTGAACCTGGAGGACGAGGCCGCCGACCTGCGCGACATGGTCGGAAACTCCAAGGGCCAGAAGCGCCAGAAGGCCATCAAGCGTCTCAAGGTCGTCGACGCATTCCGCACCAGCAACAACAACCCTTCGTGGATGATCATGGAGTCTATTCCGGTATTGCCGCCGGACCTGCGTCCGATGGTCCAGCTCGATGGCGGACGCTTCGCCACCTCGGACCTCAACGACCTGTACCGCAGGGTCATAAACCGGAACAACAGGCTGCGCCGCCTGCTCGACCTGGGCGCACCGGATGTGATCGTGAACAACGAGAAGCGCATGCTCCAGGAGGCCGTAGACGCCCTCTTCGACAACGGACGTAGGGGCCGCGCCGTAACCGGCGCTGGCAACCGGGCGCTGAAGTCGCTCTCCGATATGCTCAAGGGCAAGCAGGGGCGCTTCCGCCAGAACCTGCTCGGCAAGCGCGTGGACTACTCCGGCCGTTCCGTCATCGTGGTCGGTCCCGGACTCCAGATGCACCAGTGCGGGCTGCCGCGCCTGATGGCGGTCGAGCTGTTCAAGCCTTTCGTGATGAAGGTGCTCGTGGACCGGGCACTCGCGCCGAACATCCGCAGCGCCAAGCAGATGGTCGAGCGCTTGAGGCCCGAGGTCTGGGACGTTCTGGAGGATGTAATCAAGGAACACCCCGTGCTCCTGAACCGCGCCCCGACGCTCCACCGCCTCGGCATCCAGGCTTTCGAGCCGGTGCTGGTAGAAGGCAAGGCTGTGCAGGTGCATCCACTCGTCTGCGCGGCGTTCAACGCGGACTTCGACGGCGACCAGATGGCCGTCCACGTGCCGCTGTCGCCCGAGGCCCAGGCTGAGGCCCGTATCCTGATGCTTTCAACGCAGAACATCCTGCTTCCGGCCAACGGGTTCCCGATCGCGGTCCCGTCGCAGGACATGGTGCTCGGGCTGTACTACATCACCTATGCCGGTGAGGACTTTGAGGACCAGGAGGTCAAGGCGTTCATCTCCTCCTACGACGAGGCCGAGGCCGCGTACAAGGAGGGGACGCTCAAGATCCACGACAAGGTCATCACCCGGAGGGGCGGCGAGCGGATGGAGACCACGCTGGGCCGCATCATCTTCAACGAGAACGTGGAGCAGACGCTCAGGGAGTATCTTGGCGATTCGTATGACCCGTCGAGCTACAACTACATCAACCACCTGCTCAAGAAGGGCGAGATCAAGAACCTCGTCTCCGAGTACGTGAACGCGTACCCGACTGAGCTGGTGAGCCAGCTCCTCGACACGCTCAAGAAGGTCGGCTTCCACACTTCGACCCGGGCAGGGATCTCCGTCGGCAAGAACGATATCGTGGTGCCGGATCAGAAGGAAGAGATCCTAGAGCGCTACCAGGGCGAGGTGGACGAGATCGAGGATCAGTGGGATCAGGGCTTCATCTCGGACGACGAGCGCCTGGAGCGAGTCATCGGCCTGTGGACCCAGGCCAAGAACGAGGTCGAGCAGGCGATGAAGGACAACCTCTGGGAGCTGAACCCCATCACCATGATGGCAAACTCCGGCGCCCGGGGTAACTACAACAACTTCACCCAGCTCGCAGGTATGCGCGGCCTGATGACCAACACGAAGGGTGAGATCATCGACGAGCCCGTGAAGTCCAACTTCATGGAGGGTCTCTCTGTTCTCGAATACTTCACCTCGACCCACGGCGCCAGGAAAGGCCAGGCCGACACGGCGCTTCGCACAGCGGACTCCGGCTACCTGACCCGCCGCCTCGTGGATGTTTCACAGGACGTGGTCGTCAACAGCGAGGACTGCGGCTCCGAGGGATACGTGGACCTTCCGCTGTACCTCGATGGCGGCAGGGGTGACGCCAACGACTCTATAGCGGCCCGCTTCCTGGCCCGCGACCTCGTCAACCCGGTGACCGGAGAGGTTGTCGCCGAGGCCGGCACCGATATCACGCCGAAGGTCATGTACGCCTGGCGCGAAGAGTTGCCAAGGGAGACGATGGTCCCGGTGCGGACGCCAGCCAAGTGCGAGAACGCCCACGGCGTCTGCCAGACGTGCTACGGGCGTGCCCTCTCGACCTATCGTCCCGTGGACGTGGGCGAGGCCGTCGGCATTATCGCGGCCCAGTCTATCGGAGAGCCGGGGACCCAGCTCACCATGCGTACCTTCCACACGGGCGGTATCGCGGGCGAGGACATCACCGCTGGTCTGCCGAGGGTGGTCGAACTCTTCGAAGCCAGGCACCCAAAGGCCGAGGCAACCATCGCCGATATAGACGGCGTGGTGAGCCTTGAGGAAACCGAGTCGGACCGCATGATCAAGGTGACGCTGACTTCCTCCGATGGTGAGGAGAAGTCATACACGGTGGAGCGCCAGCTCCTCAAGCCCGAGTTCGTAGAGGGTGCTGAGATAGTGGCGAACACCCCGATCACCGATGGCGCTATTTACCCGCATCAGGTGCTGGAGAACGACCTGCACTACGATCGCGGTACCACGGCTACAGAGCGTTACCTGGTCGAAGAGGTGCAGAAGGTGTACCGGGCCCAGGGTGTGGACATCCACGACAAGCACATCGAGGTCATAGTCCGGCAGATGCTCCGCAAAGTCGTCATAGACGATCCAGGTAACACCACCCTGATCCCGGAGCAGGTCGCAGACAAGTTCTCCGTGCGGGCCGAGAACGAGCGTATCGAGGAGGAGGGCGGCACCCCAGCTACCTACCACACCATCCTCATGGGCATAACCAAGGCCTCGCTCGCCACAGACAGCTTTCTCTCTGCGGCATCCTTCCAGGAGACCGCCCGCGTACTCACCGACGCGGCCATCGAGGGCAAGGTGGACGGCCTGGCCGGGCTCAAGGAGAACGTGATCATCGGCAAGCTCATCCCGGCGGCCACGGGACTGCCGCAGTACCGGCAGCTCACCGTTACCGTGGAGGGATACAACGCCCAGGAGACCGACGAACTCGACATGGCGGTGTCTTAACCACCGCGATTTGACCCGCTGGAATTTAGGCTGGGGCACCGCCCCAGCCCGATTCTTGGGTCGTCTTCCAAGCTGGTTTCCGCCTTGACATGGCGGGCCTACGAGCCTAAAATAACTCGCTGCGATTACGAACTGTTACCAATGGGTAACAAAGAAATGTATCGCGGCGTGTTCCTGTAAGCCCTTTTCTACGGAGAGAGAGGCACGACCATGCCCACAACCAACCAACTCGTGCGCAGCGAGCGGAAGTTGAGGAAAGAGAAGACGGCGACGCCGGCCCTTCAGGGTTCGCCGCAGCGTCGTGGCGTGTGCACCCGTGTCTCGACCACGACCCCAAAGAAGCCAAACTCGGCCCTTCGCAAGATAGCTAGGGTCAGGCTGGTAAACGGCCACGAGGTCACGGCCTACGTCCCGGGCGAAGGGCACAACCTGCAGGAGCACTCGGTCGTGCTGGTGCGTGGCGGCAGGGTGAAGGACCTGCCGGGCGTGCGCTACAAGGTCGTTCGGGGGGCGCTCGACACTTTGGGCGTGAACGACCGCAAACAGGGCCGCTCCAAGTACGGCACAAAGAAAGCGTAGAGAAGAGTTTTAGGAGGGATCAGAAAAGATGCCGCGCCGGGTCGCGCCACCGAAGAAGAAGATAGAGCCGGACTCCGTCTACGGGAGCGTGCTCGTGCAGCAGGTGATCAACAAGATCATGCTCGACGGCAAGAAGAGCGTCGCCGAGAAGATCGTCTATGATGCGCTTTCCTACGTGGAGGAGCGTACCGGGACCAACCCGGTTACGGTTCTGAACAACGCGGTCGATAACGTGAAGCCGCGATTGGAGGTGCGCAGCCGCAGGGTAGGCGGGGCGACTTACCAGGTGCCGGTCGAGGTGATCCCACGCCGGGCCAACACGCTGGCCCTCCGCTGGTTGATCGGGTTCGCCCGCCAGCGGCGCGAGAAGACGATGGGGCGCAGGCTGGCCGGCGAGTTGCTCGACGCCAAGGACAACACGGGATCGAGCGTGAAGCGCAAGGAAGATACCCACCGGATGGCGGAGGCCAACCGGGCATTCGCACATTACAGGTGGTGATGAGGTAGAAGATGGCTGTACAGGTTTCCAAGAAGACACCGCTACGGCGGGTAAGAAACATCGGCATCATGGCCCACATCGATGCCGGCAAAACGACGACCACGGAGCGCATCCTGCTCTACACGGGCCTCACCCACAAGCTGGGCGAGGTCCACGACGGCAACGCCGTGATGGACTGGATGAGCCAGGAACGCGAGCGTGGCATCACCATCACTTCCGCCGCGACCACCGTTTTTTGGGGCGGTATCGAAGGTTCCACCAAGAACGGCAAGAGCAACGAACGGGAGGGCGTGCATAGCCGCGTCCCCGAACAGCACCGCATCAACATCATAGACACGCCCGGGCACGTGGACTTCACCGTGGAGGTGGAGCGAAGCCTGCGGGTGCTTGACGGTTCGATCGCACTGTTCGACTCCGTTGCCGGGGTCGAGCCTCAGTCGGAAACGGTATGGCGTCAGGCTGACAAGTACCGGGTGCCGCGCATAGCGTTCGTGAACAAGATGGACCGCATCGGGGCGGACTTCTACCGGGCTGTCGAGACCATGAAGGACCGGCTGGGGGCGAACGCCGTGCCGGTTCAGTTGCCTATTGGTGCGGAGTCCGAGTTCCAGGGGATTGTGGATCTCGTGGAGATGAAGGCCATCGTGTACACGGACGACCTCGGGGCAACGTGGGAAGTGGTGGACATACCGGAGGAGATCCAGGCTCGGGCCGATGAATACAGGGAGAAGCTTCTCGAAGCCGTCGCCGACCAAGACGAAGAGATGATGATGATGTATCTGGAGGGCGAGGAGATCGAGTCCGACCAGATCCGTGCTGCTATCCGCCAGGCTACCCTGGCGACGGACATGACGCCCGTCTTCTGCGGTTCGGCCTTCAAGAACAAGGGTGTCCAGCCGCTGCTCGACGGCGTGGTGGACTTCCTGCCGAGCCCGCTCGAGGTTCCGCCCATCCACGGCGTCAACATAGAAGGCGAGGAGGTCACCCGCGAGGCCGACGAAGACGGTCCGCTGGCGGCGCTCGCGTTCAAGGTGCAATTGGACCCGCACGTCGGGAAGCTGACGTATATGCGGGTGTATTCCGGGACGCTGCAATCCGGTTCATATGTGATGAACACGACCAAGGGCCGTCGCGAGCGCGTTGGCCGCCTGCTGCAGCTTCACGCCAACTCGCGCGAGCAGCGCGAAGAGGTATACGCAGGAGAGCTTGTGGCGGCGATCGGGCTGTCCAACACGGGCACCGGGGATACGCTCATCGCGGCGGATGATCCGGAGCAGATCGTGCTCGAGGAGATGATCTTCCCCGAGCCGGTGATCTCGCAGGCCATCGAGCCGAAGACCAAGGCCGATCAGGAGAAGCTCTCCGCTGCGCTGCAGCGGCTCGCTGAGGAGGACCCGACCTTCACCGTGCGCGGCGACGAGGAGACGGGGCAGACGATCATCAGCGGGATGGGCGAGCTGCACCTTGAGATCATCCTAGACAGGTTGCTGCGCGAGTTCCGTGTTGACGCCAACATCGGCAAGCCCCAGGTGGCTTACCGCGAGACGATCCGCAAGCGGGTCGAGGGTGTTGAGGGACGCTTCGTGCGGCAGACGGGCGGCCGCGGCCAGTACGGCCACGCCGTCATCAACGTCGAGCACCAGGAAGACCCCGAGGCCGAGACCTACGAGTTCGAGAACAAGATCGTCGGCGGCGTCATCCCCAGGGAGTACATCCCGAGCGTGGACAAGGGTATCCGCGAGGCGCTGGACTCCGGCGTCGTGGCCGGGTTCCCGGTCGTAGACGTGAAGGTCGAACTGGTAGACGGTTCCTACCACGAGGTGGACTCTTCGGAGATGGCGTTCCAGATCGCCGGTTCCATGGCGATCCAGGAGGCCCTGAAGAGGGCCAATCCGGTGCTGCTTGAGCCTGTCATGGACGTGGAGGTCGTCATGCCCGAGGAGTTCATGGGCGACGTAATGGGCGACCTGAGCGCGAGGCGAGGCCAGATCCAGGGCATGGACTCCCGCGGCGGCGGGCAGGTCATCCGGGCGATGGTGCCGCTCTCCGAGATGTTCGGGTACGCGACCACCGTGCGTTCCAAGACCCAGGGCCGCGCCACATTCACCATGCAGTTCGATCATTACGCCGAGGTGCCCAAGAGCATCGCGGCCGAGATAGCCGAGCGATAGAGACAAGGAAAGGCAGGAGGTAAAGAGAATGAGCCGAGGGAAGTTTGAGAGGAACAAACCACACCTAAACGTCGGAACCATCGGCCACGTTGACCACGGCAAGACCACCCTCACCGCAGCTATCACCAAGGTCCTCGCTAAAGAGGTCCCTGACGACCCAGCAAACAGGGAAGTGGCTTTCGATCAGATAGACAACGCCCCTGAGGAGAGGCAGAGGGGCATCACCATCGCAACCTCCCACCAGGAGTACGCCACCGCTAATAGGCACTACGCACACGTTGACTGCCCCGGTCACGCAGACTACGTAAAGAACATGATCACGGGGGCGGCCCAGATGGATGGGGCGATCCTCGTGGTATCGGCGGCAGATGGTCCCATGCCCCAGACCAGGGAGCACATCCTCTTGGCAAGGCAGGTAGGAGTACCCTACATAGTGGTCTACCTGAACAAGGCAGATCAGGTAGACGACCCAGAGCTACTAGAGCTTGTGGAGATGGAGGTCAGGGAGCTCCTCTCTGAGTACGACTTCCCAGGAGACGACATCCCCGTGATAACGGGCTCCGCCCTTCAGGCTCTAGAAGGCCAGGAAGGCGAGCAGGGAGAAGGATCGATAGTGGCCCTCATGGAAGCGGTGGACGAGTACGTCCCGGAGCCCCAGAGGGAGATAGACAAGTCCTTCCTTTTGGCGGTAGAGGACGTGTTTACCATCCAGGGGCGGGGTACCGTTGCAACGGGCCGAGTGGAGAGCGGTCAGCTAAAGCTCAACTCCGAGGTAGAGATAGTAGGCATAAGGCCCACCCGCAAGACGGTAGTAACCGGGATAGAGATGTTCAACAAGAGTATGGAGTACGCAGAAGCCGGAGACAACGTAGGAGCGCTGCTAAGAGGCGTAAGGCGGGATGACATAGAGCGTGGGCAGGTATTGGCAGATCCGGGCACCATAACGCCCCACACCCGCTTCAAGGCAGAGGTGTACGTGCTCTCGAAGGAAGAGGGGGGCAGGCACACGCCGTTCTTCTCCAACTACCGGCCGCAGTTCTACTTCCGCACCACGGACGTAACTGGGGAGATACGCTTAGAAGAGGGGGTGGAGATGGTGATGCCTGGGGACAACACGGTGATGAATGTGGAGTTGATCTCAGCAATCGCCATGGACGAGGGATTGAACTTCGCCATCCGCGAGGGCGGGCGGACGGTAGGAGCAGGCGTCGTCACCGAGATCGTGGAGTAAGGCGGTACGGTGGCTGTATCGAAGATAAGGATCAAGCTGAAAGCCTATGACCATGAGGTCATAGACAAGACGGCTAAATCCATAGTGGAGACGGCGGAGCGGACCGGGGCCTTCGTGTTTGGCCCCGTCCCGCTGCCGACCAAGCGCAGCGTGTACACGGTGATCCGTGGTCCATTCAAGGACAAGGACTCGCGCGAGCACTTCCAGCTCGCCACGCACAAGCGCCTGATAGATATCCAGCAGCCGACGCCGCGCACGGTCGATTCGCTCCAGCGCCTCGACCTGCCGGCTGGCGTGAACATCGAGATCAAGGCTACGTAAGGTTATGGCAACGGCAATTTTCGGACGCAAGAAGCACATGACGCAAGCTTTCGAGGAGGACGGCACGCTGGTGAGCGCGACCGTGATCGAAGTCGAGCCGAACTTCATCACCGCCTCCCGCACCGCCGATACTGATGGCTACGATGCCGTGCAGGTTGGTTTCGGGACCGTGCCCACCCGCAAGGTCAACAGGCCGCACGCGGGACAGTTCGAGAAGCACGAAACCCCGCCGCGCCGTCACCTCAAGGAGTTGCGCGACGTCACGGGCGAGATCGGGGAAACCATCGGCGTGGATGTCTTCAAGGTCGGCGACACGGTACACGTGAGCGCGACCGCGAAGGGCAAGGGTTTCCAGGGGACCGTCAAGCGCCACGGCTTCGGCCGCGGCCCGGTCTCGCACGGCTCGCACAACGTCCGGGCTCCCGGTTCGGTCGGCGCCTCGGCCGACCCGGCGCGCATCTTCCCCGGGCAGAAGATGCCCGGCCAGATGGGCAACAAGGATGTTACCGTCAAGAACCTGCGCGTCGTGAACGTGGACGCGGAAAACGGTGAGATCTGGGTCCGGGGTGGCGTCCCTGGCGGACGCAATGCGATCGTGAAGATCCGGAAGGCGGGTGAGTAGGATGGCCCAGGCACAGGTATTCGACGCCCGAAGCGGTGACAAGTCCACCCTGGATCTCACGGGGCCGCGGTTCACGACGGAGCCGAAGGAACACGTGATTCACCGCGGCGTAGTGGCCGAACTGGACGCTCGGCGGCACTGGACGGCCTCGACGAAGGGGCGCAGCGAGATCCGGGGTTCCGGCGCGAAGCTGTACCGTCAGAAGGGAACAGGCCGCGCCCGTGCAGGCGACATCAAGTCCCCGGTTCGCGTTGGTGGTGGCACGTGGGGAGGCCCGAAGGCCAAACCATCCCGCTACGGCAAGCGCATCAACAAGAAAGAGGCCAGGGCGGCCTTCGACGGCGCGCTCTCGGCCAAGGCCGCCGATGGCGAAGTGTACGTGCTCGACTCGCTCTCGTTTGACAAGCCCTCCACCAAGCGGGCAAAAGAATTGCTCGGGACGATGGAGATCACGGGTCCTATTTTGCTCGTGTTGACGAACGATGAGCGGAACGAAGCGCTCTCCTTCAGGAACTTGCCGGAAGTTACGGTGGTTGTGCCGCACGAGTACGGAGTGTACGAGCTTCTGCGGGCGCGGGAGGTCGTGTTCTCGCGCGCGGCGTACGCGAGGGTCGCCGGGGAGGGAAGCTAATGGACCCGCATCAGGTAATAATCCGGCCGGTCATCTCGGAGAAGAGCTACGGCCTCGTCGAGATGGAAGGACAATACACCTTCCACGTGGACCGGAGGGCGAACAAGAACCAGATCAAACGCGCCGTCGAGGACGCCTTCGACGTGGGCGTTGCGAAGGTGAACACGGCAAACGTCAAGAGCAAGCCCAAGCGCCAGGGCCTGACCCGTGGACGCACATCCTCGTGGAAGAAGGCCGTGGTGACGCTTGTGGAGGGCGACCGCATCGAACTGTTCGAGGGGGTCTAGGATGCCTGCGAGACGCTACAAGCCGACGAGCGCGGGCCGTAGGAACTCCTCGGTCCTTACGCGCGACTCGGTTACACGAGAGAAACCTGAGAAGAGCCTGCTCGCCAAGCTGCACAAGCACGGTGGGCGTAATAACAACGGCCGTATTACCACCCGCCACATCGGTGGAGGGCATAAGCGGCGTTACAGGATCATTGACTTCAAGCGCCAGAAGGACGGCGTTCCCGCCACGGTTGCGGCGGTCGAGTACGACCCCAACCGTTCGGCGAACATCGCTCTCCTTCACTACCACGATGGCGAAAAGCGCTACATCCTGGCGCCACGCAACCTGAGCGTCGGCTCCATCGTGGAGAGCGGCCCAGAGGCCGATGTGGACGTGGGCAACGCCCTGCCGCTGAGCCGTATACCGGTCGGCACCGTGGTCCACGCCGTGGAGCTCGAGCCTGGACGCGGGGCGCAGATGGCCCGCAGCGCCGGAACCAGCGCCCAACTCACCGCCCGCGAGGGCCAGTACGTGACGCTCAGGCTCCCGAGCGGGGAGCGCCGCCGGGTGCAGAGCGCCTGCCGGGCGACCGTGGGCGTCGTGGGCAACCAGTCGCACCAGAACGTCAGGTGGGGCAAGGCCGGGCGCAAGCGGCATCTCGGGATACGTCCCACGGTGCGCGGCACGGTCATGAACCCGGTTGACCACCCGCACGGTGGCGGCGAGGGCAAGAGCACGCCGGGCCGGGCGCCGGTTACTCCGTGGGGTCAGATCACCCAGGGTTCCCCTACACGTAAGAAGCACAAGCAGTCGGACGCCATGATCGTGCGACGCCGCAGGAAAGGAAGGAGGCGCTAGGTGACGCGCTCTTCGAAAAAAGAGCCGTTCGTCGAGGAGCGCCTGATGGAGCGCATCCGGCGGATGAACGAGAACAACGAAAAGCGGATGCTCAAGACCTGGAGCCGGGCCAGCGTGATCTACCCCGAGTTCGTGGGCCACACCATCGCCGTGCACGACGGGCGCAAGCACGTTCCCGTCTTCTGCACGGAGTCGATGGTCGGCCACAAGCTCGGCGAGTTCGCCCCGACCCGCACCTTCAGGACGCACCGCAAGGATGACCGTACAGCGAGGCGCCGATGAAGGCCAAGGCCAAATACGTCCGTATCGCCCCCCGCAAGGCGCGGCTCGTGGCCGACGCCGTGCGTGGCAAGAGCGTGCCCGAGGCCGTCTCCGTCCTGGAATTCACCAACAAACGGGCCGCCAAGATAGTGGGCGACGTGGTGAACAGCGCCGCGGCCAACGCCGAGCACAACGACGACATGGACCCTGACGAACTGTTCGTGCGGGAGGTCCGGGTCGACGAAGGCCCGACGATAAAGCGTTATCGCGCCCGTGCGATGGGCCGGGCGACCATGATCCGCAAGCGCACCAGCCACATCAGCGTGACGCTCGGCGGCGTAGACACGCCCGGAGACGAGGAGGAGTAGATGGGCCAGAAAATACACCCGGAAGGCTTCCGCCTCGGCGTCAAGCGCAAGGGCGAGAAGGTAGATTTCAAGAGCAGCTGGTACTCGGAGAGGGACTTCGCCGAGCTTCTCGGCGAGGACATCAAGATCCGGGAGCACATCGAGAAGAAGCTCGCGCGCGCCGGCATCGCCAACATCGAGATCAAGAAGGCCGCCGAGCAGGGAGAGGTGGCCGTGGACATTCACACCGCCCGTCCCGGAATCGTGATCGGCAAGGGCGGCTCCGAAGTAGACGAACTCCGCGGCGAGCTGGAGCGCCTCACTAAGAAGAAGGTTCAGGTGAACGTGCGCGAGGTTTCGCGTCCTGAGCTCAACGCTGCGCTGGTGGCAGAGTCCATCGCCGAGCAACTCGCTGGCCGGGCGGCGTTCCGGCGTACCATGAAGCGGGCGCTAACGAGCGCGATGCGCAGCGGGGCCCGTGGGGCCAGGATTCGCTGCGGCGGACGGCTCGGCGGCATCGAGATGGGCCGCGAGGAGACGATATCGGACGGTAGCGTTCCGTTGCATACCCTCGACGCCAACATAGATTACGGCTTCAGGGAGGCGAAGACGCAGATGGGCCAGATCGGCGTGAAGGTCTGGATCAACCACGGCGTCCAGGAAGACGAGGCCGGGAGATAGCCGATGCTTGTACCCAAGAAACTCAAGTACCGCAAGCCCCATCGGGGCAGGATGCGGGGCCAGGCCAGAGGCGGCACCGACGTGCAGTTCGGTGAGTACGGACTGCAGGCGCTGGAGCCGGCCTGGATAACCAACCGCCAGATAGAGGCGGCCCGTATCGCCATGACCAGGAAGATCAAGCGCGGAGGGAAGGTCTGGATCAACATCTTCCCCCACAAGCCGGTCACCAAGAAGCCTGCAGAGACCCGCATGGGCTCCGGCAAGGGCGCCCCGGAGGACTACGTTGCAGTCGTAAAGCCCGGAAGGGTGATGTTCGAGATGAGCGGCGTGGACGAGACGCTGGCGCGTGAGGCCATGAACCTAGCCGCGCAGAAGCTCCCGATCAAGAGCCGCTTCGTAGCCCGGGGAGGTGTCCAGCAGTGAAGGCTGCCGAAGTCCGCGAGATGGACGTGCAGGAACTGGAATCGCGCCTCGCCGAGACGCGGCGGGAGCTCTTCAACCTGCGCTTCCAGCACGCCACGGGACAGTTGGAGAACACGGGACAGCTCAAGGAGGTACGGAAGAACATAGCCCGCCTCCTCACCGTCCTGAACCGGAAGAAGCGGGAGAACGAATAATAGTGACGGAAGAAGAGAAAAACACACAGGCCCCGGAAGGGGCCGAGCCGGAGGAGCAGGAACGCCCGGCTGAGACGCCGCAGGATCTCATAGAAGATGGTGAAGCCGTCGAAGCTGGCCTGGATACGAGGCCG
>Ga0081539_10001871_pt1 | contig 33045 bp, 33 predicted proteins | sample TabmetS4T2R2_FD_71023 | JGI IMG/M metagenome (GOLD analysis project Ga0081539, IMG submission 71023) | Tabebuia heterophylla rhizosphere microbial communities from the University of Puerto Rico - S4T2R2 | ecosystem: Host-associated > Plants > Roots > Rhizosphere ... | reverse complement strand
CCCGTCGAGCTTGACCCCGACCACCTGCGGCAGCAGCATCGAGATCGGCTGGCCGAGCATCGCCGCCTCGGCCTCGATCCCGCCGACGCCCCAGCCGAGCACGGCGAGGCCGTTGACCATCGTCGTGTGCGAGTCGGTCCCGACCAGGGTGTCCGGGTAGGCCTGGAGGACGCCGCCGTTCTCGCGGCTGTAGACGACCTGGGCCAGGTACTCGAGGTTGACCTGGTGGCAGATCCCGGTCGCCGGCGGGACCACGCGGAAGTTGTCGAAGGACTGCTGGCCCCATTTGAGGAACGAGTAGCGCTCGAGGTTGCGCTCGAAGTCGCGGGCGGCATTGAGCGCGAAGGCGCGCTCGTTGCCGAAGGCGTCGACCTGGACCGAGTGGTCGATCACCAGGTCGACGTCGACCAGCGGGTTGATCGCGGACGGATCGCCGCCGATCTCCTCCATCGCGTCGCGCATCGCCGCCAGGTCGACGACGGCGGGGACGCCGGTGAAGTCCTGCATCAGCACCCGCGCCGGCTGGAAGGGGATCTCGACGCTCGGCTCGGCGGCCGCGTCCCAGCCGGCGATCGCCTCGATGTCGGCGGCGCTGACCGAGACCCCGTCCTCGAGCCGCAGCACGTTCTCGAGCAGGACCTTGATCGAGTAGGGCAGGCGGGCGACGTCGAAGCGCTCCTGCAGGGCGTCGAGGCGGAAGACCTCGTACTCGCGCCCGCTCACCTCGAGGGTCGAACGGGCGCCGAAAGAATCGCTGCTCATCTGGGGGGAGTTCCTTCCAAGTGGGGAGTTACCTCGGTGGGCGGGAAGTCACTGCGGGGTTACCTCTTGTCCTTCGAGTGGCCGTCGGCGATCTCGGCGGCGGACTTCTGGCCGGCCGAGCCGCTGGAGACCTTGACCGCGACGCCGGGATTGGCGAGGCCGAAGTGGGCGAGGAAGCGCTGCTGGGCGGGCGCCACCGCGATCTCGACCTTGTCGGCCTCGATCGCCTTGACCGTCGCCTCGGCGACCTGCTCGGGCGTGGCGGTACCGAGTCCGGCCGGGGAGCTCGCCCCCGACTCGGCGAACATGCCCGCCTCGCGGATGAATCCGGGCGAGACCAGGGAGACGCCGACGCCCTGCGGGGCGAGATCGGTGCGCAGCGAGAGCGCGAAGCCGCGCAAGCCGAACTTCGTCGCGCTGTAGATCGAGGAGCGCGGGGCTGGCGCCTTGCCGGCCAGCGAGGAGATGAAGACGAGGTGGCCGGAGCGGCGCTCGAGCATCGCCGGATAGAGCGCCTGCGCCAGCAGCATCGGGCTCTCGAGGTTGACCCGGAGGGCGCGCTTGACCTGCTCGGGGGTGAAGTCCTCCATGCGGCCGGCGGCGGGCAGGCCGGCGTTGGCGACGAGGATCTCGGCGCCGGCGGCCGCGGCGGCGAGCTGCTCGGCGGCCCCCTCCGCGGCGAGGTCGGCGGGCAGGACGCGGTGTTCCCCCGGCAGCGCGGCCGCCAGCGCCTCCAGCGCCTCCTGCTTGCGGGCGCTCAGCAGCAGCGTCGCGCCGCGCCCGGAGAGCGAGCGGGCGATCGCCCGGCCCAGGCCCCCGGTGGCGCCGGTTAGGAGTGCTGTGCGGCCGGAAAGATCCATTCCATAACCCAAGCTACCAGCCAGATAGCCGACAGGATTCCGGGATGCGCGAGCGAATTCCAGGTAAATGTTTGCGTTTCGTGAGCAGAACGCCGGGCGATGGTCTACACTGCCGCGAGTCCGAAAGACCGGAACGCCGAATCCCCAATGCCAAAAGCGCGGCGGGGAGCGGGGGAACCACGTTTTCGGGGCTAACTCACCGCTCTAGGTGGGGGCGCGAGCTCTTTCAGCGCCAGCCCGACAGCTAACCCCGTAGGCCGACGAAGGAGATATCGGTTTGCGTCACAACTTCCAGCTGAAGGCCGGGATCGCGGCTATCGCGGTTCTCTCGATGCTCGCCATCGCGGCCCCGACCAGCGCCTCAGCAGCCTGCGCCACTGGCGGCATGTCGCCCGCCGAAGTCGACGTCTGCACCCCGACCGCGAAGGCTCGCCTGCTGCCGAGCGGGATCGTGATCCCGCCGAAGAGCGCGCCGCCCCGGGTCAAGGCAGTGATCGCCGCGGCCAACAAGATCAGCAGGAAGCCCTACATCTACGGCGGCGGCCACGCCCGCTGGTGGGACAAAGGCTACGACTGCTCCGGCGCCGTCTCCTACGCCCTCAAAGGCGGCAAGTTCCTGACCAGCCCGCTGCCCTCCGGCCCGATGGAAGATTTCGGCCTCCCGGGTGAGGGCCGCTGGATCACCACCTACGCCAATCCCGGCCACGCCTACGCCGTGATCGCCGGGATCCGCTGGGACACCTCCGGCGACTCGGGCGGCGAAACCGGGCCGCGCTGGCACGAAGACCTGCGCGACAACGTCGGCTTCGTCGCGCGGCACCCCGCCGGCTACTAGCCCAGGCTGAGCGAAGGCGGGGGCCTCTTCCGCCGCCACGGTTCGCGAGTCGCGAACACTCGTGTCCAAAGCGCGCCCGGGCGACTTCAATGGGCTCGTGAGCGAACCGACGCTTGTCTACTGGGCCGGCAACTCGATGCCGTTCGGGCTATTGGAGCGGGCCGAGGGGGCGGCGGCGGCCGGGTACGGCGTCGTCAGCTGCTTCGTCGGCGACCTGGTCGAGCTCGACCAGCGCGGGATCGCGCCGGCCACGGTGCGCAAGCGGCTCGACGAGCTCGGGGTCGAGATGAACACGATCGACCCCTACCTCGCCTGGTACCCGGGCTATGACCCGGCGGCCCCGGTCGGGGTCGCGGTCGAGTACGGCGGCCCCCATCTCTCCGCGACCGAGGAGGACGTGCTCCGTTGGGCAGGAGAGCTTGGGGCCACCTACGTCAGCACCGTGGCCCCGTTCGACGACCCCTCGGGCCGCTTCGAGAACCCGGCCGAGGCTTCCTTCGAGGCGATCGTCGACTCGCTCGGCAGCTTCGCCGACACGGCCGCGACGGCTGGGCTGCGTCCCCACCTCGAGGTGATCCCGACGACCAAGGTCGGCGACCTCGACCTCGCCCTGGAACTGGTCCAGGCGGTCGGCCGCCGCAACCTCGGCCTGCTGCTCGACACCTACAACCTCGGCCGCGCCGGGGTCACCGCGGACAACCTGGAGGCGGTGCCGCAGGAGCTGATCTTCCAGCTCCAGCTGGCCGACGCGCCGCGAGCCGAGCGCGGCGACAACTACTTCGACGACGCCTTCACCTCGCGCTCCTACGCCGGCGAGGGGGAGCTCGAGGTCGGCGAGATGGTCGCCCGGATCGCCGCCCGCGGGCCGCTGCCCCCGACCGGGCCCGAGGTCTTCAATGAGCAGATCCACGGGCTCGACCCGGCGCTCGCGGCGGCCGAGAGCCTGGTCGCGACCCGCGAGTTCCTCGCCGGTCTGCCGCCCCGCTCGGCCTAATAAGCCGCGCCGCGCGCCCTAGAGCCGGACGACGACGCGGCCGGTGACACGGCCGGCGCGCAGCTCACCGAGCAGCTCGTTGACCTCGCCGAGCTCCCCGACCCGGTCGATCAGCGGCTCGACTTCGCCTGCTGCCACCGCGGCGATCGCCTCGCGCCCGTGCTCGACCCGGCCGCCGCGGTTGCCCTCGATGCGCAGTTGGGCAAGAGCGAGGCGCGAGGAGTCGAGCGCGTAATCGGCCCCCGGCCGGTAGCCGGTGCAAACGAGCAGGCCGCCGGGGCGCAGCGCCTCGGCCCCGGCGCGGAAGCCCTCGGGGCTGCCGGAGAACTCGACCGCGACGTCGACTCCCTCCCGGCGCCACTCCTTAACGGCGTCCGGCAGCTGCTCGGGCGCCAGCGCCAGCTCGGCGCCGAGCCGCAGCGCCAGCTCGCGGTGGGAGGCGAGCGGATCGACGACCGCGACCGCGGCCCCGTCGGCGACCGCGATCTGCACCCCGTGCAGGCCGAGGCCGCCGGCGCCGACGATCAGCACCGCGTCACCTGGCCCGGCCTGGGCCCGGTGGCGCAGCGCCCGCAGCGAGGTCAGCACCGCGTCCATCGCCACCGCCGCCTGCTCGAACTCGATTCCCCCGTCGAACGGAACCAGGTTCGCGGCCGGGACCGCGACCAGCTCGGCGAGGCCGCCGTCGCGCTCGAACCCGATCCGCACCGCCTCGTAACAGGTCTCGGTATCGCCGCGCCGGCAGGCGGCGCAGTGGCCGCAGCTCTGCAGCGGGTAGACGGCGACCCGCTGCCCGGCCTCGAACCCGTGACCGGCCGCGACGACTTCGCCGGCGACCTCATGGCCGGGGACGCGCGGCAGCTCCAGCCCCGGCAGGGCGCCGCTGGTGATCTTCACGTCGGTGCCGCAGAGGCCGGCGGCGCGGACCCGGACCAGCAGCTCGCCCGGCCCCGGCTCGGGCTCCGGCAGCTCGGCGAGGACGAGATCCTGGTCGAACCGCTCGAGGACCGCGGCCCGCATCAGGCCTCGTAGGGGCGCGAGGTCGCGGCCAGAGGGTCGGCCAGCGTCTTGATCCGCGGCGAGCCGCCGGCAACCAGCTCCGGCAGGCCCTGCGCGACCACGTCGGCCAGCGAGAGCACCCGCGGCGCCACGTCGGCCCAGCCCTCGGGGCGGGCCGCGATCAGCTCCAGCGCCCGCGGCAGGTCGGCGCCGCGCACGTGCGCCATCGTCCCGATCAGCTCGACCTCGTTGGCGGTGAGGCGACCGACGTCGACCGGCGGCGGCACCGCCTGCACCCCGGCGGCAACGATCCGCCCGCCGGGGCGGACCAGCTCGACCGCCGCGGCCAGCGGCGCGGCGGCGCCGGTCATCTCGTAGACGACGTCGAAGCGCTCGCCCGCGAGCTGCTCCGCCAACGGCTGCTCTCCGGCGGGCACGGTCGCCTCGGCACCCAGCGCCTGGGCGATCTCCAGCCGCTCGGGATCGCGGTCGCAGACAGTAATCTCGGCGCCGAGCTGGCTCGCCGCCCAGGTCGCGAAGATCCCGATCCCGCCGGCGCCAATGATCAGCGCCCGCTCGCCGCCGACCAGGCGCCCGCGCGAGACCGCGTGCACGGCGATCGCCATCGGCTGCGCCAGCCCCGCGGCGTCGCCTTCGACCCCGTGGGGGCGGGTCGGCTCGCAGGTCGCCGCCGGCACCGCGCAGTACTCGGCGAGGCCGCCGTCGCGATGGACCCCGGCGGTCCAGTAGGTGGTGCAGAGGTTGGTGCGACCGGCCCGGCAGGGAGCGCAGTGGCCGCAGGAGACGCCGGCGCCGCTGGCGACCAGGTCGCCGACCGCGAGGCCCTCGACCCCCTCGCCCAGCTCGGCGACCCGGCCGGAGAACTCGTGCCCGAGCACGATCGGCCACTGCGGCTCGACGCTGCGCGGGACCAGGCCGATGCCGTGGCGGAAGAGCGCCGCGTCGGTGCCGCAGAGACCCGCCGCGGTGATCTGCAGCAGCACCTCGCCCTGCCCCGGACGGGGCCGCGGCACCGACTCCAGGCGGACGTCGCCGCCGCCGTGGATCCGCACCGCCTGCATCGCGGCCGCGCTCATTTCCAGAACCCGCCGGCCGGGCTGACGCCGTGGCGCTCGCAGAGCCCGGCAAACGGCTCGGCGACGAAGTGCACGCCGTACTCGGCGGCGAGCGCGGCGACCGACTCGGGGTCGGCAGCGCCGGAGTCCATCAGCTCCGACATCGCCCGCATGTAGCGCTCGAAGCCGGTGCCGGGATAGGTGATCTCGAGCATCCGCGCCGGCTCATCGGTCTTGTTCCAGAGGCTGTGCGGCTTCCCCACAGGGCGGTGCACGTAGCCGCCGGGGCCGACTTCGACCTCCTCGCCGTCGACCCAGAACCCGATCCTGCCCGAGACCACGTAGGAGGCCTGGGACTCGTGCTCGTGCAGATGGGGCGGCACGATCAGGCCGGGCGAGACGATCTGGTCGAGCACGCTGACCGCGCCCTCGCTCCAGGCGGCGAGCCCGGCGACGAAGGTCGACTCGCCGACGCTGAGCGGCAGTCCCGCGCCGGCCGCGGCGACCTGCAGCTTCCCGGGATCGGGGTCCATCGCCGCGCTCACGCGCTCTCCGGCTCCCCGACCATCTGCAGCGCCTCGCGCACGATCGCCGGGTCGTGGGTCGGCTCCCGTACCGAGATCAGGGTCAGCGCCGTCCGCGCCAGGTGGCGCCCGAGCTTGCCCGCGGCGGCCTCGGCGTCGCCGCGCTCGCAGGCGTCGACGATCGCGACGTGCTCCAGCGCGCCCTGCGCGAACCCTTCGACCGCCTGCCGGCCCATCGTCGAGTAGGCATGGCGGTAACGGCGCGCGTAGTCGCCGAGCTGGTCGATCCGGGTCTGCATCCGCTCCCCCGCCCCGGCGACCAGGGCGGCGTGGAACTCGTGGTGGGCCTGCTCCCACTCGGCGAAGCTCTCGGCGCTGGCCAGCCCCTGCATGCGCTCGATCAGCTCGCGCAGCCGCGCGATCTCCGCCTCGCCCATACTCGGGACCGTGAGGCGGATCCCCAGCGCCTCGGTGATGATCCGCTCCGCGTAGAGCTCCTCGAGGTCGGCGGTGGTCAGCCGCGAGACCCGGACCCGGCGGTTGTACTGGGCGTCGATCAGGCCTTCGCGCTGCAGCATCCGCAGCGCCTCGCGCAGCGGCGTGCGGTTGACCCCGAACTGCTCGGCCAGCTTCACCTGCGAGAGCACCGAGCCCTCGGCCAGACTGCCGTCGAGGATCTGCTCGCGCAGGCGCGCGTAGAGATCGTCGACGGTCAGCGCGTCGGGAACGCCAGGCTGGTCGGCGATGTCGCCGCCTCCGGCCATCTGCTCGTCACCACCTTCTGCTTCGTGAAGAATCGGAATCCCTCGGTCCCCGCCATGTGCTGGTCGCCGAAGCGCGAGTCCTTCCAGCCGCCGAAGCTGTAGATCGCGTTGGGGATCGGGATCGGGACATTGACCCCGATCATCCCGGCTGAGGCGGAGCGCTGGAAGCGCCGGGCGCTGCCGCCGTCGCGGGTGAAGATCGCGGCGCCGTTGCCGTAGGGGTTGTCGTCGATCAGGGCCAGCGCCTCCTCCAGCGTCGCCACCCGGACCACGCTCAGCACCGGGCCGAAGACCTCTTCGGCGTAGACGTCGAGGTCGGGGGTGACGGCGTCGACCAGGGTCGGGGCGACGAAGTAGCCCTCGCCCTCGTACTCGCGCCCGTCGACGACGACCCGGGCGCCGGCCGCAGCGGCGGCCTCTACTGCGGCGCCGACCCGCTCGCGCGCGGCGGCCGAGATCAGCGGCCCCATTTCCGCCTCGGGGTCGGTGGCCGGGCCGACCTTGACCTGCTCCATGCGGGCGGCGATCGCCGCGACCAGCGCGTCGCCGACGTCGCCGACCGCGACCACCACGGAGATCGCCATGCAGCGCTGGCCGGAGGAGCCGAAGGCGGCGGAGACCGCGGCGTCGGCGGTGAAGGCGAGGTCGGCGTCGGGCATCACCACCATGTGGTTCTTGGCGCCGCCGAACGCCTGCACCCGCTTGCCCGCGGCCGAGCCGCGCGCGTGCACGTGGCGGGCGACCGGGGTCGAGCCGATGAAGCTGACCGCGGCGATCCCGCGATGGTCGAGCAGCGCGTCGACCACCTCGCGGTCGCCCTGGACGACGTTCAGCACGCCGTCGGGCAGGCCCGCCTCGGCGGCCAGCTCGGCCAGGATCAGGCTCGCCGAGGGCACCCGCTCCGAGGGCTTCAGCAGGAAGGCGTTGCCGCAGGCGAGCGCGATCGAGGAGAGATAGAGCGGCGCCATGAAGGGGAAGTTGAACGGCGTGATCGCGGCGCAGACTCCGAGCGGCATCCGCATCGAGAAGGCATCGACGCCGGTCGCGACCTGAGGCGAGATCTCGCCCTTCAGCAGCAGGCCGGCGGCGCAGGCGACCTCGAGCGTCTCCAGGCCCCGCATCAGCTCGCCTTCGGCGTCGGCGCGGACCTTGCCCTGCTCCTCGCCCATCACCGCGACCAGCTCCTCGCGCCGCCCCTCGATCAGCCCGTGCCAGGCGCGCAGCACCCGGGTCCGCGCGGCCAGCGGCCGCTCGCCCCACGCGGCCGCCGCGGCGGCCGCGGTCGCGACCGCCTCGTCGACCAGGGCGGCGTCGCCGAGCTCGACCTCGCGCACGGCGACCCCGCGCGCCGGGTCCTCGATCGCGAGCCGGCGCCCGCCGCGCCCGCTGACGCCGCGGCCGCCGATCCAGTGGCCCGCGAGGGCCAGTGCCGCCGGCGAGGACGACACCTACTCGGCCTCCACCGGCACCCGGAACGGGGTCAGCTTCTCGAACCAGGACTGCTCCGGCAGCGGGCCCCACTTGTTGCCGACTTCCTGCAGGTCGTCCCACTCGTGCGGCTCGTAGCTGTCCTCGTTCTCGATCTTGATCATGTCCGTGTAGATCTCGGTCAGGGTGCCGTCGGGGTCCTCGTAGTAGGCGAAGATGTTGTTCCCGGGCCCGTGGCGGCCGGGGCCCCAGACGAAGCGGGTGCCGCGCCGGGCGAGGTGGTCGGCGAGCCGCTCGTAGTCGGCGAACGACTCCAGCTCGTAGGCGAGGTGGTGGATCCCCGGCGCCGCCGCGGGCGCGAACCCGGCGCTGTGGTGGTCGGCGTTGCAGCGCGCCCAGGCCAGCACCTCCTGGAAGCGGTCGGAGATGCGGAAGCCGAGCACGTCGACGAAGACCCGCTCGACCGCGGGCGGGTTCGGGCTGCCGATCGTCACGTGGCCGAGCTTGCGGATCCCGAGGCTGCGGCCGCGCGCTCGGTAGAAGTCGTAATCGTCGACCCCGGGGGCGGGGTCGGTGGCGGCGCCGAGGCAGAGCTCGACCACCGGGCCCTCCGGCACCGCGAAGGAGAAGCCGCGGGCGACCGTGTCGTCGACCGGCTGCTCGCGGAGGATCTTCAGGCCGGCGCTCTCGACCGCGGCGCGCAGGCTTTCGAGGCCGGCCTCGTCGGAGACGTCGAAGCCGATCCCGTCGCAGCCGGGCTCGTCGCCGGCGGTCAGCCGCACCTGGTGGTGGCGGCTGCCGAGCCCGTACCAGGCGCGCTCGCCCTCGCGGCGCACCTCGCGCAGGCCGAGGCCCTCGCGCAGGTACTCGCCGTAGGCGTCGAGGTCGGTGACGACCAGTCCGACGTGACCGAGACGGGTAACGCTCATCAGCTCTCCTCCACGTTGTTGCTCAGCTTGCCGAGGCCGTCGATCTCGACCTCGATCGTGTCACCTGGGGCGAGGAACCGTTTCGGGTCGCGGGCGTAGCCGACGCCCGAGGGCGTGCCGGTGGCGATCACGTCGCCGGTCTCCAGGGTGATCAGCGAGGAGATGTAGGCGACCAGCTCGGCGACGCTGAAGATCATGCTCGCGGTCGTGTCCTCCTGGACCACCTCGTCGTTGAGGATCGTGCGCAGGCGCAGGTCCTGGGGGTCGGGGACCTCGTCGGCGAGGACCAGCGCGGGGCCGCAGGGGCCGGAGCCGTCGAACGCCTTGCCCATCGTCCACTGCGGGCTGGCCAGCTGCAGGTCGCGGGCGCTGAGATCGTTGAACGGCATGTAGCCGGCGACGTGGTCGAGCGCCTCGGCGGCCGCGACCGACTCGGCCCGCTGGCCGATCACCACCGCCAGCTCGCCCTCCCAGTCGATCCAGCCGGGGTTCGGCGCCGGCAGGCGGATCGGCTCGCCGCTGCCGAGCAGCGAGGTGCGGAACTTGGTGAAGACGATCGGCGAGTCGGGCTCCTCTTTCTCCGCCTCGGCCGCGTGGGCGCCGTAGTTGAGGCCGATGCAGAGGATCTTCTGGGGATCGGGGACCGGCGGCGCCAAGCGGACTCCGCCGACGTCGACGCCGTCCTCACCGGCGGCAGCTTCGCCGAGACGGTCGCGATCGGCGGAGGAGAGGCCGAGCAAACCGCGGACCGTCCCGGGGGGAGCGTCGATCTCGGCGGCGGCGCCGGCTCGCAGCGGGTCGACGACCTTGTCGCCGACGAGGATGCCGGCCTTGGGGTTCGCGCCGTCTTGGTAATAGGAGATCAACCTCACACGGCCATGTTCGCCGCCCGCTCGCCCTCCGCCAAGGAAGGTTCTCCCATGACGAACGGCAGCGTGTGACGGCGGCGGACCGACTCCGAGAGGCGCTTCGCGGTACCGGTCACCGCCCGGGTCAGGAGGCTGCCCTTGGCGTTCCAGGCGTCGGGGTCGACGGTCACCCCGAGCGCCGCCAGGACGGCGCCGTCGGAATCGATCACCGGCGCCGCGACCCCGCGGCGCTCTTCGTCGTCCTCGAAGGCGACCTGGCGCTCGCGCACTGCCGCCAGCTCCAGTTCGAGGTCGAGGTCCGGCGCCAGCTCCTCCGCCCGGCCGCTGCCCATCCCCGCCAGCAGCACCTTGCCGGTGGCGCTGACCACACCCGTCTGTTTGACCGGGCCGCGGCTGTGGTTGGAGGGGCCGAAGCCGCCGATCCGCACGCAGCGGTGGCCGTCGAAGGTGATCAGGTCGACCGCGGTGTCTGTGTGCCTGCCGAGTTGCTGGACCAGCCGCGCCTCCTCGGCGGTGAACTCGCTCTTCATCAGGCGCTGGCTGAGGCTGACCGTCTTCCAGCCGAGCCGGAAGCGGCCGCGGGCGGCGCGTCGCAGGAGGCCGATCGCCTCGAGGCTGACCAGCATCTCGTGCGCCTGCGACTTGGTGATCTGCAGCTGCCGCGCGACCGCGGTCGCCCCCCACTCGGGGTTTTCCAGGTCGAACAGCTCAAGCAGGTCGCCGGCACGGCAGACGGTTCCAAGCACCACCACTCCTCTCGTCGAAGTCCCGCTTGGAGAAATAACAGATCAGGGCACTTTCTGTCAACAGTTTTGCGCTTCTGAGCGACCTATTGGCTCTTTTCTGGGCAAAACTGCCGAATATGTCTGCCGAGCACGGCAATCTCTGCCGACAGTTGATCGCGGGGTCCCATAGGATCCGGGGCCGATGACCGAGCTCGCCGGGAAGACCCTGCTGATCTCCGGCGGCAGCCGGGGGATCGGGCTCGCGATCGCCCTGCGGGCGGCCCGCGACGGCGCCAACGTGGCCCTGGTCGCGAAGACCGCCGAGCCGCACCCGAAGCTCGAGGGCACGATCCACAGCGCCGCCGAGCAGATCGAGGAGGCCGGCGGCCAGGCGCTGCCGATCGCCGGCGACATCCGCGACGAGCAGTCTGTAATCGACGCCGTCGCCGCCACCGCCGAGCGCTTCGGCGGCATCGACGCGGTGATCAACAACGCCAGCGCGATCGACCTCAGCGGCGCCGAGGAGCTGGCGATGAAGCGCTACGACCTGATCCAGGGCGTGAACGCGCGCGGCGCCTTCCTGCTGTCCCGGACCAGCCTTCCGCACCTGCGGCGCAGCGCCAACCCGCACGTGCTGACCCTGAGCCCGCCGCTGAACCTGGCCCCGCGCTGGCTCGGTCCCCACCTCGGCTACACGATCTCCAAGTACTCGATGAGCATGGTCACCCTGGGGATGGCGGCCGAGTTCGGCGCCGAGGGCATCGCCTTCGACTCGCTCTGGCCCCGCACCCTGATCGCCACCGCCGCGGTCCGCAACGTCGTCGGCGGCGAGGAGGCGATCGCCCGCGCCCGGCGGCCGGAGATCATGGCCGACGCCGCCCACCTGATCCTCACCGAGCCCGCCGCCGAGTCCGGCGGCCGCCTCCTGATCGACGAGGACGTCCTCCGCGCCGCCGGCGTCACCGACTTCGACCAGTACACCGTCGACCCCGGCGCCGAGCTCGAGCTAGACATCTTCGTCGACCAATAGGGGGAGGGGTCGGGGGACCCTCTTCACTCGCTCCTCGTCGCTGGAGAGGAGGACGGCTGGCGCCTCGGGCAAGCTCCCCTCCTCCTGCGGAAAACGTTCAGAGGGTCCCCCGACCCCTCCCTACAGCAGCTCGCCGAAGATTCCGTCAGCTCACGAAGCCCTTGCCGCTGCGACCCGTTTCTGGCGGCGGGATTTGCGTTTGGCGGCGAGGATCGAGGCGGAGACGGCGATGATCAGGGCGACGCCGTTGAAGAGGTCGGTGATCCAGAGTTCGCCGCCGATCAGCTGTAGGCCGGTGACCCCGGTCGCCAGCAGGTAGAGCGCCAGCAGGGTCCCGAGCACGTTGAAACGGCCGGGCTTGATCTGGGTGGTGCCGAGGAAGCAGGCGGCGAAGGCCGGCAGCAGGTACTCCGGCCCGACGGTCGGGCCGACCTGGCCGATCTTCGCGGCCAAGAGCAGGCCGGCGACCGAGGAGAGCAGGCCGGAGGCGAGGAAGGCGCCCATCTTCAGGCGCCCGGTGCGGACCCCGGCCAGGCGGGCGGCGTCCTCGCCGGCGCCGATCGCGAACACCCGGCGGCCGAGCGGCGTGTGTTCCAGCAGGTACCAGACGATCAGCGCGACGACCGCCATGTAGACGGTGATCACCGGGATCCCGACGAGGTCGCCGGAGACGATGCTCTTGAACGAGTCCGGGAACGGACCGACGAACTGGTACTTGGTCAGGAGGCCCGAGAGGGCGAGCAGGATCGAGCTCATCCCCAGGGTCGCGACGAGGCTGTCGACGCCGATCCGGGCGACGACGATCCCGTTGATCAGCCCGACCGCGAGCCCGAACAGCAGCGTGATCGCGATCGCCAGCTCCGGCGAGACGCCGCTTTTGCTCATCAGCGAGCCGGCGACCACGGCGCTGGTCCCGACCAGTTGCGCGACCGAGATGTCGAAGCAGCCGCAGGCCAGCGGGATCAGCGCCGCGAGGGCGACGATCGCGGTGATCGACTGGTCGGAGGCGATCGACTTCGCCGTCGTGCTGGTCAGGAAGCTGTCGGGGATCGCGATCGCGAAGACGACGATGATCGCGGCCCAGAGGTAGAGGCCGCTGAAGCGGGCCAGCTGCAGGTCGGGAAGGCGGCGGCGGGGAGCCGGCGGGGCCTTCTCCTCGGCGGTCACGGTGTTCATTCGGAAGCTCCAATCAGGTCGTTCGCCTTCGCGCTCAGCGCGGTGGCCATGATCCGGTCAGTCGTCTGCTGGCTGCCCTCGAGCACCGCCCCGACCCGGCCGTCGACGAGGACGACGACGCGGTCGCAGACGGCGGCGGCTTCCTCGATGTCGGAGGTCGACATCAGCACCCCGGCCCCGCCCTCGGTCGCCGCGGCCAGGGCCTCGTAGATCGCCGGCTTGGCGCCGACGTCGACCCCCTGGGTCGGGTCCTCGAGCAGCAGCACGGTGAAGCCGCAGCGCAGCCAGCGGGCGATCACGACCCGCTGCTGGTTGCCGCCGCTGAGCGAGGAGAGCGGCGCCGCCGGGTTGCGCGGCTCGATCGCCAGCTGGTCGATCCAGGCCTGGGCGTCGCGGCGCTCGCCGCGGTCGCCGAGCCAGGGCAGCGGCCCGCCGCCGGCCGGCAGCTTCGGCAGCGTGATGTTCTCGGCCAGGCTCCAGGCCTGCATCGCGCTGAGCCGCTTGCGGTCGCCAGGGGCGAAGGCGAGGCCGGCCTTGATCGAGGTCCAGGGCTTGGCTGGCTCGACCAGCTCGCCGGCGACCCGGACGCTGCCAGCGCGGCGCTCCTCGCCGCCGAAGATCAGTCGCAGCAGCGACTCGTAGCCGGAGCCGACCAGGCCGGTGACGCCGACGACTTCGCCGCGGTGGACCTCGAGCGAGACGTCCTCGCAGGCGCCGCCGGCGATCCCCTCGACCTGCAGCACGACCTCCTTCTCGCGGTGGGTCTCGCCGGTCGCGTAGAAGGCCTCGACCGGGCGGCCGATGATCAGCCGCACGAGGTCGTCGTGGCTGAGCCCGGCGACCGGGCGGGTGTCGACCTTGCGGCCGTCGCGCAGCACCGTGACCCGGTCGGCGATCTCCAGCACCTCGCTGAGCCGGTGGGTGACGTAGACGACCGAGCCGCCGCGCTGGCGCAGCTCCCGCAGCAGCTCGAAGACGATCTTGATCTCCTCGTTCGGCAGCGCCGCGGTCGCCTCGTCGACGACCAGCACCAGGCGCTCGGCCGGCACGTCTTTGATCGCCCGCAGGATCGCCAGCATTGCCTGGGTGGCGACGCTCAGGGTCCCGATCGGGACGTTGACGTCGATCTCGATCCCGTACTGGCGCAGGTACTCGCGGGTCGCCCGCGCCTCGCGGCGGTCACCGAGCCACCAGTGGCCCTGGTAGCCGCTGGTCAGGGCGAGGTTGTCGACCGCGCCGAGCTCGGCCAGCAGGCCGAGGTCCTGGTGGATGAAGCGGATCGGGGCGCTGGCCGGGGGCGGCGTACCGTGCAGCTCCAGGGGCTCGCCGAACAGCGTGCAGGTGGCGCCGGGCTCGGGCCGGTGGTAGCCGGCGAGGACCTTGATCAGGGTCGACTTGCCGCACCCGTTCTGGCCGAGCAGGGCGTGGATCTCCCCCGGCCTCACCTCGAACTCGACGTCGTCGAGGGCGCTCTGGCCCTCGAACACCTTCGAGAGGTGCTCGACCCGCAGGGCCGCTGTCGTCTCCGCCGCGGCCACGGCTCAGCTCAGCAGGTCGAGGTCGAAGTCGATTCGCTCCAACAGGCGGTCGCGCGACTCGGTCGCCCGGCGGCGCAGGCCGGCCGGGTCGTCGACCAGCAGCTCGCCGTCCCACTTGCGCGGCCGCCCGGCGACGAACACCGTGTCGACGTTGCGGGTGTCGGCGCCGAGCACGACCGAGGCGACCGCGTTGTTCAGCGGCCAGTTGTTGATCGCCGCGGCGTCGAGCAACAAGAGGTCCGCCTGCTTGCCGGGGGTGAGCGAGCCGCAGCGGTCCCAGACCCCGTTCGCCTTGGCCCCGCCGGCGGTCGCCACCGCGAGCATCTCGCGGACCGGGATCGGCGCCGGCGGCTCGGGCTCGCCCGCGAAGCTGCGCTGCGCCGCGGTCATCCGCTGCGTGTTCAGCGCCGCCTGCATCTGGCTGAACATGTCGGTCGCCAGGCAGCACTCGACGTCGACGCTGAGGCCGTAGTCGACCCCGTAGTCGAGCGCCTTCTGGATCGGCGGCAGCCCGTCTTCGCAGCCGAGCTGCTGGTCGGAGGTGACCGCCAGCGCCACCTTGCAGCCGCAGTCGGCGAGCGCCCGCCAGGCGTCGTCGTCGATGTTCGTGCAGTGGATCCAGGTCATGTCCGGGCCCAGCAGGCCCTCGGCGTGGAGCGCCTTGATGTGGGCCGAGGCGGCCTCGCCGAAGACGGCGTCGGCGGTGATCTCGATCCCGAGCTGACGCGCGTGGGCGATCGCCTCGGGGCTGAGCAGGAGGTCGTCGGTGACGACCGGGACGACCGGCGGCGCGGCGCCCAACCGCAGCGTCACCAGGCCGTCGGAGCGCAGGCGCTCGCCCTGGATCCGGGCCAGGTTCTCGCGCCAGGCGGGGTCGCGCTGGCCGAACAGCGGCACGCAGGAGGCGACGACGCCGCGCGCGCCGGCGTCCTCCCAGGCGCGGATCACCGTGTCGGCGGTCTCGAAGGAGCGCATGTTGTGGGAGAAGTCGAGGACGCAGGTGACCCCGGAGTCGAGTGCCCCCAGCGCCGCCAGGTGGTTGCCGACGTAGATGTCGTCGAGCTCGTAGACGGGGGCAAGGGCGGCGTGCATCAGCTCCAGGTAGCGGCCGAGGTCGGCGTTCGGGAGCAGGCGGCGGAACTGGGTCTGCCAGCAGTGGCGGTGGGTGTCGACGAAGCCGGGCACGAGCACGCAGCCGGCGGCGTCGACGACCACCGCCTGGCTGTCGGCGGCGGCGCCGAGCTCGGTCCCGACGGCGATGATCTCTGAACCCTCGACCAGGACCTCGCCGGGGGCGAAGTCGCCGACCTCGGGGTCCATCGAGAGGACCGCGGCGCCGCGGAAGAGGATCCGCGCGCCGGGGTCGGCCTCGATGCGCTCCAGCGTCTCCCGGTCCCTGCCCGGTGACAGCGGCACTTGCGTGTTCACTAATCCACGCTCCCTTCCTCGTTTGCGCAGCGCAGGACGACGCGTCCCGGGCGTCCCTCCTGCACCGCTTGGTAGGCATCGGCGCAGTCCTCCAGCGCCACCTCCTCGGCGATCCGCGGCGGCGGCAGCGCCCCCGACTCGAACCCGGGCAGCAGCTCGCGCAGCAGGCCGCCGGCCCAGGAGCTGTCGAAGCGGGTCGTGTTCGCGGTCAGCAGCACGGCGCTGCGCCGGTAGAAGCCGAAGAGGTCGAACGGCGCCTCGGCGCCGGGCACGGCGGTGATCACGACCATCCGCCCGCCCTCGGCGAGGCTGGCGACGGCGTCGGCGAAGACCGGGTTGCCGACCGTGTCGTAGACGACGTCGGCGCCCTTGCCGTCGGTCGCGGCGGCGACGGCCTCGGGCAGCGGCTGCTCGCCGCTGACCACGACGCTCGCCTCGGGGTGGGCGGCGAGCACTACGTCCCGCTCGCGCTCGTCGAGCACCGCGGCGAGCAGGCGGGCGCCGCGCCAGCGGACCAGCGCCGCGGCGGCGGCACCGACCCCGCCGGCGGCACCGGTGACCAGCACGGCCTGATCGGGCTCGTCGCCGAGCCCGGCTTTGCTCAGGCCGTCGTGGGCGACGAGGTAGGAGAGACCGGCGGCGCCGGCCTGCTCGAGGCTCATCGTAGCCGGCAGCGGCAGCAGCGCCGCGACCGGGACCGCGAGCCGCTCCGCGTGGCTGCCGTCGCGACTGAACCCGAGATCGCCGCTGCCGGTGCCCCAGCAGCGGCTGCCAAGGAGGTCGGCGGGCCCGTCGACGACGACCCCGGCGAAGTCGCGGCCGGGGACCCGCGGGTAGCTGGTGATCGGCAGCCCGATCGCGTTGAGGACGTCGCTGCGGTTGACCGCCGCGGCCTCGACCGCGACCACCGCCTCCCCCGCGGCGGCGACCGGCGCCGGCACCCGCCGAGCGCTGAGCTCAGCGGGTGCGCCGGGGCCATCGAGCAGGATGGCCCGCATCGTCGGGTCGGTCGCCGCGGGGGGATGCATCAGCCTTCGAGCCCCCAGGCTTTCAGGTAGACGTCGGGCACGCCAGGGGTCGTCGGCAGCTCGCCGGGAACCGCCGATTCTTCGGTCAGGATCCGGTTGTAGCCCTTCGGGTAACGCTCCAGGCCCGGGTTGCCTTCGACCATGATCCGCAGCCCGGCGTCGATCGCTCGATACCCGGCGGCGAAGTTTTCGTTCTGGATCGTCGCCAGCTGCTTGCCTTCTTTGACGTGTTCGAGGTCGGGCAGGCCGGCCGTCTGGGTGACGAACTGGACATCCGACAGCCCCGCGGCTTCCAGCGTTTCCGGCAGCGCCGCCGCCTGGTCGCTGAGCGGGAAGAACATGTACTTGACGTCGGGATTCTGGGCCAGGTAGTTGGTTACCTGCGACATCTGCTGGGGCGCCGGCGCCGCCAGACTCAGCTCCAGCGTGCTCAGCCCGCAGTCGGGGCAGAGTTCGCTGTAGGTGTTTTCGAATCCGGTGAGGGTCGATTTGAAGACCCCGTAGGAGGGGTCGTAGATGACCACCGTGTCGGTTGCTTCGCCGGCGTCGGCGAGGATCTTGTACGCGGCGACCTCGCCGCCCTGTTCGAAGTACGGGCCGCCCTGCAGCACCGACGGCACCAGCTCGGTCGGTTCTTCGAAGGCCTGCGGGGAGAGCTGGACGATCGCGGTCCCGGCGTCGGCCATCGTCTGCAGCGAGGCTTCGATCGTCTCGTTCGGGAAGGCGCTGATCCAGACGTAGGCTTCGGGCGGGTCTTTGGCCACGTCAGCCACCGTTTTCTGGTAGCTCTCCGGCGTCAGTTCGTAGGTTTTGTAGTCGATCGACCAGCCCAGTTCTTCGGCCGCCGCTTTGGCGCCGCTGGTGGTCGCTTTGCAGGCCGGGATCGGACAGCTGACGATCGCGATCGTGGCGTCTTTCGGCGCCGGCTCGGAGAGCGGCGGGATTTTTATCGGGCCCCGTTCTTCTTCCCAGAACGCCGCTTCTTTCTGCGCCGTGGCGATGCCGCTGTCGGCGCTCGCTTCGGTTTCGCCCCCGCTCGTCGGCGTCGACGTGCTGTCGCCGCTGTCGGAGTCCGAGCCGCAGCCCGCGGCCAGCGCCACGCAGAGCGCCAGCAACAGCCCGAGGCCGATCAACTTCGCTGCCTTCATCTCTCTCCAACCCCTCTCGTTGAACTTCAGGTAGCCCATACCTACCGCCGCCCCGCGGGGCCGGGAGCGGGTGTTCGTCTATTCCCGACAGGGGCCCGGATCCGTCCCGAATCGACGAACGTGGGGGCGTGCCCGAGGCGGTCCCCAGCTCCGATCTGCGCCGCGTCGTTCGGGTCGGGCGCGAGGCCGGCGCGGTCCACGCCGCGGTGGCGACCTGCGAGCTCGCCGCGGATGGCTCGGTCGGGGCGCACCTGCACTCCTTCGAGGAGCTCGTCTACGTGCTCGCGGGGACGCCGCGGCTCGATCTCGACGAAGGGAGCTTCGAACTGGGGCCGGGTCAGGCGGCCTGGATCGGGCCCGGCGAAGCGCACGCCTGGTCCAACCCCGGCGGGGACGAGGTCGGCTGGATCGAGCTGCACGCGCCGCCGCCACGGGCGGCCGGGGCGCCGGTCGACACGATTGCGGTCAGCGGGTTCGCCGCGGTCGGCGCCGCCGAGCCCCTCGACCCAACCGACCCGCGGCGCCGGCGCTTCGGCCGCTGGCGCGCGGGCGGCGCGGACGGCCCGATCGAAGCGCTGCCGGGGATCACCGCGACGCCGGTGATCGACACCCGCCAGGGCGCCGCCCAGGCGAAGACCTTCGTCGTCGAGTTCTCCCCCGGGACCGCCCTCCCCGCCCACGATCACCCGTTCGAGGAGACCTTCTATGTGCTGGAGGGCGAGATCGCCTTCAGCGCCGACGGCGTCGAGCGGCTGCTTACCCCGGGGGACGTCGGCTCCGCCCCGGTCGGCGGCATCCACGCCTTTGAGAACCGCTCCGGCGCGCCCTGCCTTTGGCTGGAGTCGCAGAGCCCGCTGCCCCCGGCCCGCGGCAACACTCGTGTGCAGGGACCGTGGTCGCGGCTGGCCGAGCGCGGCTAGCGCTCGAAGTCGTGGTCGAAGGAGCGGCCGCGCACGGTGGTGAAGATCGTGCACCCAACCGGGTAGATGAACGGCCCGTGCTCGACGCCGGACGGGGCGTAGAGGTAGTCGCCCGGCCGCAGCACCTCGCCGTCGACGTGCATCTCGCCATCGACGATCACGCCCCAGTGGTCGACGTCCTCGTGGGTGTGGGCGGGCTCGACGAAGCCCGGCGGCATCCGCCCGATCACCGTGATCACCCCGTCGAGCTCCTCCGCCTCGTGGAAGACCAGGCACTCGACCCCGGGCGGGAAGCCGAAGCGCTCGGCCGACTCCCACTGCTCGGCGTCGGCGTGGCGGACGACCAGCCCGGCCATCAGGCCATCACCCCGCCATCGACCGGCAGCTCGGCGCCGGTCACGTAGGAGGACTCGGCGGAGACCAGGAAGAGCGCCGCCGCCGCGACCTCCTCCGGCAGCCCGATCCGCCCCATCGGGATCATCTGCTTCAGCGCCGCGATCGTCTCCGCGCTGTTGGTCGCCTGCATCGGCGTGTCGATCACGCCGGGGAGGATCGTGTTCACGCGCACGCCCTTCGCCGCCCCCTCGATCGCCGCGTAGCGGCCGATCCCGCGGATCCCCCACTTCGAGACGCCGTAGGAGAACATGTAGCTCATCCCGCGCGTGCCGGCGACCGAGGAGACGTTGACGATCGAGCCGCCGCCCCGCGCCTCCAACGCCGGCATCGCCACGCGCAGGCCCAGGTAGGTGCCGCGCTGGTTGACGCGCTGGATCCGGTCCCACTCCTCGGGCTCGGTCTCGGCCAGCGTCTCGGTGCCATAGACGCCCGCGTTGCCGACCAGCCCCGTGAGCCCGCCGAACTCGCGCTCGGCCAGCGCGATCGCCGCCTCCCAGTCGGCCTGCTCGGCGACGTCGAGCCGCGCGAACCGCGCCGTCGCGCCGAGCTCCCCGGCCAGCTCCGCGCCGCGGGCCTCGTCGACGTCGCCGATCACGACGCGCGCCCCCTCGGCCACGAACAGCCGCGCCTGCGCCCGGCCCATCCCGCTCGCCCCGCCGGTGATCAGCACCACGGCGCCATCCAGTCGCCCCACGTCTCCTCCTTCGCCTCGCTCTAGGCGCCGAGGCTAGGCCCGCCTACGCCGCGGCGGACACAGCGTGCGAAATACCCGAACCGGGCAGCTCCCACCGCGCGCATCCGCTCAGCCGAGCTTCTTGCGGAGCTCGTCCTTGCGGACCTTGCCGATTGAGGTTTTCGGCAGTTCGGCCTCGAAGGCGATGATCGTCGGGACCTTGAAGCGGGAGAGGCGTTCGGAGCAGTAGGCGGTGATCTCCTCCTCGCTCAGGGTCTCGCCGTCGGCGACGACGATCACGGCGGCGACGGCTTCGTCGCGGATCGGGTCGGGCATGCCGACGATCGCGGCCTCGGCGATCTGGGGGTGGTCGGCGAGCACGGACTCGACCTCGATCGCGGAGACGTTCTCGCCGGCCCGCTTGATCATGTCCTTCTTGCGGTCGAAGAAGTAGAGGTAGCCCTCGGCGTCGGCGTAGGCGTTGTCGCCGGTGTGCAGGAGGTCGCCGCGGATCGCCTGCGCGGTCGCGCCCTCGTCCTTGTAGTAGCCGAGCATGATCGTCCGCCCCGGGGTGCCCTTGACGCAGATCTCGCCGACCTCGCCGGTCGCGACCTCGTTGCCGTCTTCGTCGAGCAGCAGCAGGGTGCGGCCGGGCGAGGGCAGGCCGATCGAGGGCCAGCGGCGCGGCGCGGCGACGGGAGAGACCGTGCAGAGGGTCATCGCCTCGCTCAGCCCGTAGCCGTTGATCACCTCGATCCCGAACCGCTCCTCGAAGGCTTCCTTCTCCTGGTCGGAGACGTTGATCGCGTAGAAGAGCTTCTTGACGTCGTGTTCGCGGTCGCTCGGGTCCTCGGGCTGGGCGATCAGAACCCGCAGCTGCATCGCGACGACGGCGGTCTGGGTCGCGCGGTGGCGCTTCACCTGCTTCCAGAATTTCGAGGCGCTGAACTCCTCGATCACGATCGCGGTCCCGCCCACCGTCATCGCCGCCAGGATCGTCATCCCCTGGCCGTTGACGTGGAACAGCGGCAGCGCCGTCAGCATCCGCTCGCCGCGGTCGAGCCAGAGGCAGTGGACGGTGTCGAGGCCGGCCCGCAGGCAGTTGGCGTGGGTCAGCATCACCGCCTTGGGCTTCGAGGTCGTGCCCGAGGTGAAGAGCAGCTCGGCGACGTCGTCGCCGGAGACCGGCGGCCGCGGGGCGGGCTCGCCGGAGAGCGTCTTGAGGTCGTCGAAGGCGAAGAAGCCGGCGAGCTTGCCGCGGGCGACGATCGTCGTCGTGTCGGTCCCGGCGAGCTCGATCCCGCGCTGCACGGCGTCGCAGAAGTCGGGCTCGGTGATCGCGTGGCTCGCCTCGGTGAAGCCGACCACGTGTTCTAGCTCGCCCGCCGTGTTGGCGATGTTCGAGGGCACCATCGTCGCCCCGAGGCGGACGATCGCGAACCAGGAGATCAGGAACTCGGGGCTGTTGCGGAGGTGGACAACGACGTGGCCGCCGGCCTCGACCCCGAGCGCGTTGAGCCCGCGCGCGGCCTCCTCGACCCGGGCGTCGAACTCGGCGTAGGTCAGCTCGCTGACCTCGCCGGCCCGGTTCTCGAACTCGAGGAAGGTGTCGTCGGGGCCGAGCACCAGCCGCTCCGCGAGGAGATCGTTGAGGCTGCGGTTCCCCATCCAGTCGATGCTCATGCCATGTACATCCCGCCGTTGACGTCGAGCTCGACCCCGTGCACGAAGCTCGCCAGGTCCGAGGCGAGGACGACCGCCATCGCCGCGCACTCGGGCGGGTCGGCGAGCCGGCGCAGCGGCGTGTTGTCGCGGGCCTGCTGCTTGGCCTCGTCGCTGAGGATCGCGTTCATCGGGGTCTGGATGAAACCGGGGTGGATGCAGTTGACGCGGATCCCGAGCGGGCCGCCCCACTGCGCCATGTGCTTGGTCAGGCCGGCGATCCCGCCTTTGGAGGCGGCATAGGGCGCGCTGGCGCGGAGGCCGCCGGTGCGGGCGGCGAAGGAGCCGAACAGGACCATGCGCCCGTCGCCGTGCTCGCGCATCGGCTCGGCCGCCGCCTGGCAGACGTTGAACGCGCCTTTGAGGTTGACGTCGAGGACCCGGTTCCAGTCCTCGCTGCCGACCTCGGGGACCGGCGCGGTCGTGTAGACGCCGGCGCAGTGGATCAGCGCGTCGAGCCCGCCGTGCTCGGCGATGAGCGCCGCTACGCCGGCCTTGACCGCCTCCGGGTCGGCGACGTCGACGGCGCTGCGGCTGACCGCGGCGGCGCCGCCGTCGTCGAGGTCGGCGCCCTCCAGCGCGTCGGAGTCGAGGTCCCAGAGCGCCAGCTTCGCGCCCTCGGCGGCGAGGATCCGGGCGCTGGCCAGGCCGATGCCGCTGGCGGCGCCGGTGATCAGGCAGGTGCGGCCCTCGAGGCCGGAGTCGAGCGCCACTAGTAGCCCTTGCCCGCGGTCCAGCCGCCGTCGACGAACAGGGTCTCGCCCTGGATGAAGCTGGCCTTGTCGCTGCAGAGGAAGATCGCCGGGGCGGCGATCTCGGCGACCTGGCCCCAGCGGCCGATCGGCGAGTTCTCGCGCAGGATCGCGACCATCTCCTCGTCTTCGAAGTAGGGGGCGCTGAGCGGGGTCTCGATCACGCCCGGGGCGATCGAGTTGCAGAAGATCCCCTCTTCGCCGTGGTCGATCGCGATCGATTTGGTCAGCGCCTCGACCGCGCCCTTGCTGGCGTTGTAGGCGGAGCGTTCGCCCAGCGCCAGCTCGCCGGCCATCGAGCCGAGGTTGAGGATGCGACCGCCGCCGTGGCCGCGCATCACCCGGATCGCGGCCTGGCTGCAGATGAAGGTGCCGACGACGTTGATCTCGATCGTCCGCCGCCAGACATCGACCGGGTGATCGGCCAGCGGCGACATGTAGCGGACGCCGGCGTTGTTGACGAGGAAGTCGATCCGGCCGTACCTGTCGGCGACCTCGCCGACGGCGGCGCCGACCGCGTCCTCGTCGGTCACGTCGACCTCGAGGGCGAGCGCCTCGGGACCGAGCGCGGCCGCGGTCTCTTTCGCCCCAGGGCCGTCCTGGTCGAAGACGGCGACGCGGGCGCCGGCGGCCGCGAAGGCGGTCGCGATCGCCTCGCCGATCCCCCGCGCTCCACCCGTGACTATGCCGCTCTTGCCGGCCAGCTCCTCGCTCATCGCGGCCAGCATAAGTCCGCTTGGGCGGCTGCCCTACTAGCACTCACGACAGCTATTTGGGCGCTGTTTTGGAAGTACTTTGGCCCGGTGAGCGAGGTTGCCACCAACGCGTCCCTGCCCCTGGTCGAGTCCGACGAGCACAAGCTGATTCGCGAGTCGGTGAGCAACATCGCCAAAGGCTTCGGCCACCGCTACTTCGCCGACGTCGTCGCCAAGGACGGCTCCCCGCACGAGCTCTGGCAGGCGCTGGCCGAGCACGGGTTCATGGGACCGTCGATCGCCAGCGAGTACGGCGGCGGCGGCACCGGCCTGACCGAGCTGGCGATCGTCGAGGAAGAGCTGAGCGCGGCCGGGATGCCGCTGCTGAAGATGCTGGTCTCCCCCGCCGTGGTTGGGGCGATCGTCGAACGCCACGGCGACGAGGAGCAGAAACGGCGCTGGCTGCCGGGGATGGCGGCCGGGACCGAACGCTTCAGCCTCGCCGTGACCGAGCCCGACGCCGGCTCCAACACCCACAAGATCACGACCCGCGCCCGGCGCCGCGGCGACGGCTTCGTGCTGACCGGGACCAAGACCTACAGCTCCGGTCTCGAGGACTCCGATTGGGTCCTCGTCCTCGCCAACTCCGGCGAGCCCGGCGATGAGCGCGCCCGGCTCTCGCTGTTCGTGGTCGAGGTCGACCACCCCGGCCTCACCCGCTTCCGGATCCCGACCGCGCTGCGCGCCCCCGAGCACACCTTCACGGTGATGTTCGACGAGGTCGAGATCCCGCCGGACCGCCTGATCGGGGTCGAGGGCGACGCCCTGCGCACCGTCTTCGACGGCCTCAACCCGGAGCGGATCATGTCGGCGGCGCTCTGCTGCGGGGTCGGCCGCTACGCGCTGGAGAAGGCCTCGGCCTACGCCAACGAGCGCGCCGTCTGGGGGCAGCCGATCGGCGCCCACCAGGGCGTCTCCCACCCGCTGGCCGAAGCCAAGGTCAACCTCGAGGCGGCGCGGCTGATGATGATGAAGGCGGCCGCCCTGCACGACGCCCGCGGCCCGGCCGGCGAGGCGGCGAACATGGCGAAGCTGCTCGGCGCCGACGCCGGCGTCCGCGCCCTCGACCAGTCGATCCAGGCCCACGGCGGCAACGGGCTGGCCGAGGAGTACGGCCTCGCGGACCTCTACTTCATCGTCCGCCTGCAGCGGATCGCGCCGGTTTCGCGCGAGATGATCCTCAACTACGTGGCCCAGCACTCGCTCGGGCTGCCCCGTTCTTATTAGGAAGGAGAGAGCGTTGGCGATCGACGTCACCAGCCTCACCAATCGCCGTGCCAGCGACCGCTGGGACCGGGTCGCGGTCGGCGACATGTGGGAGCGCATCACCTGGAGCTATCCGGACAAGGAGGCGCTGGTCGCCCGCGAGGGGGCCTGCGCCTACCCGGAGAACCATCGCCTCACCTACCGCGAGGCCGACGAGCTCGCCAACCGCTGCGCCAACGCGATGCTGGCCCGCGGCCTGGAGCGCGGCGACCGGGTGCTGATCTACTGCGAGAACTCGGTCGAGGCCTACGTGGCGAAGATCGCGATCGCCAAGGCCGGCCTGGTCTCGGCGCCGCTGAACCCGATGCTGGCGCCCGACGTCGTCACCCACCTGATCGAACGGGTCGAGCCGAAGCTGGCGATCGTCGACGACGAGCTCTGGCCGAAAATCGAGTCCGCTTTCGCCGACGCCAACCTGGAGCCGGCGGTGACGATCCCGATCGAGGGCTGGACCGTTCCCGGCACGGTCGAGTTCTCCGAGTTCGTCGCCGCGCAGCCGGCGAGCGAGCCCGAGGTCGAGATCCACGGCGACGACATCTGGGAGATCATCTTCACCTCGGGGACGACCGCGATGCCGAAGGGCGCGATGGTCTCCCACAGCTACTCCTACTTCGGCGCCTACTCGTTCGCGCTGACCCTGACCCGCGGCATCCCCTTCGAGTGCGACCTCAAGCTGGTCGCCTTTTTGCCGCTGGTCTACCACATCGCCGACCAGATCTTTTCCCTTCCGGCCTGGCTCTGCGGCGGCACCCTGGTGATCGGGCGCAAACACGACGCCGCCGGGATCGCCCGCGCGGTCGCCGAGGAGGACGCGACGGCGCTGTGGAGCGGCTCGCCGGCGATGCTGGAGGAACTGGCGAAGGAACTGGAAGCGGCGCCGGAGCTCGACGCCTCCGGGCTCAAGGTCGCGATCTTCGGCTGGACCGCGATCCCGCCCGAGCTGGTCGAGCGGCTGAAGCGGCTGACCAGCCCGGAGCTGAACGTCTGCGAGATCCTCGGCCAGACCGAGGCGATCTCCTGCTTTCGCTTCTGGCCCGACAAGTGGCCGGAGACCTTCGCCGCGAAGGCGCCGGCGCTGAACTACGTCGGCGTGCCGAACCCGCTGCTGGCCTCGAAAATCGTCGACGAGGAGGGCAACTCGCTGGAGGGCACGGTCGGCGAGCCGGGCGAGGTCGTCTACCGCTCCCCCGTCCTCACCCCCGGCTACTACCTCGACGAGGACGCCACCCGCGAGGCCTTCCGCGACGGCTGGTTTCACTCCGGCGACGTCTGCATGTACGACGAGGAGGGGCTGCGGATCATGGTCGACCGCTCCAAGGACATGATCAAGTCCGGCGGCGAGAACGTCTCCACTCTGCGAGTCGAGACGATCCTGCGCTCGCACCCGGAGATCCTCAAGGCGGCGGTGGTCGGGCTGCCGCACGAGCGCTGGGGCGAGGCGGTGACCGCGATCGTCGTCGCCGAAGAGGGCGGGGACCCCGACCCGGACGAGGTGATGGCCTTCTGCCGCGAGCGCCTGGCCGGCTACGAGTCGCCGAAGGGCGTGCTGGTCGTCGAGGAGCTGCCGGAGACGGTCGGCGGCAAGGTGCTGAAGTACAAACTGCGGGTCGCCCACGCGGGCTTCTACGAGAGCTGAACCCCAACGGAAGGAGGGTGGGTCGGTGGACTCCCCGGAACTGCGCTTCGACGACCAGGTGGCGATCGTCACCGGAGCGGGCCGCGGGCTCGGCCGCGCCTACGCGCTGGCCCTGGCCGAGCGCGGCGCCCGGGTCGTGGTCAACGACCTCGGCGGCAGCGTCGCCGGCGAGGGCTCCGATCCGGGGCCGGCCGCGGCGGTCGCGGCGGAGATCCGCGCGGCCGGCGGCGAAGCGGTAGCGAGCGACGCCGACGTCGCCGACCCGACGGCCGCGGCCTCGATCGTCGCCCTCGCGGCCGAGAGCTTCGGCGGCGTCCACGTCGTCGTCAACAACGCCGGCAACATGGACCCCTGCCCGCCGCAGGAGCTCGACGCCGCCGGGCTCGAGCACCACCTCTCGATCCACGCGACCGGGGCGCTGAACGTCACCCAGGCGGCCTGGCCGGCGCTGGCCGAGCAGGGCTATGGCCGGGTGGTGGTTACGACGTCGATCGGCCTCTTCGGCGGCGCCTTCATCGCCGCCTACTCGACCGCCAAGGGGGCGGCCTTCTCGCTCGGGCGCTCGCTCGCCCAGGCCGGCGCCGAGCAGGGCATCCTCGTCAACAACCTCGCCCCGGCGGCGGAGACGCGGATGGTCCTCGACCCCGAGCTGCGCGCCAAGTGCGGCCTGCCGCCGCTGCCCGCCGACGCCGAGCCCGACCCCGCCCGCGGCGTCGACGCTGTCGTGCCGATGCTGCTGGCGCTCGCCCACGAGTCCTGCCCCTGCAACGGCGAGACCCTGATCGCCGGCCTCGGCCGCTTCGCCCGCATCTTCGCCGCCGAGACCCCCGGCCTGCTCCAGCCCAACCTCTCCCCCGAGGAGCTGCTCGACCGCTGGGACGAGGTCGTTGCCGAGGACGGCTACGAGGTCGAGATGTCGACCGCCGAGTCCGCGGCCTTCCGCCAGCCCCTGATCGACGCCGTCCTCAAGCGCCTCGGCTGAAGGTTCAGGCCGACGCTGCGACGACCAAGACGTCCCCGCAGGCGACCGTCCCGCCCTTCTGCGCGCGGGCGGTTACCAGGGCCGGCTTCCTTCCCACGGGCCTGACGTCGAGCGCGAACTCGACGTCGAGCTTGCCGACCACTTTGATGATGGTGTCTACCGCTGGATTGTGTTCGCCGGACTCGAGCTTCACGACTCGGGGCTGAGAAATTCCCAGCCGCCGCGCCAACGCTCGCTGGCTGAGGCCGTGCTTCGCGCGGTAGCGAATCAGCGTCGCGGCAAGCTCTCGCGCCGGCGCCAGCCTTTGCCACTCGGCCCTGAAGGCCGGGTCAGCTTGGAGCTCCTCGGCAAGGATCTCATCGAAGTTCTTCGTAGGTCCAGGTGTCATCGTGTTCCTCACGATAATAGATTTATTATCAGCAAGCCTACCGATGCCGTCCGAGGCGATCTCGGGCCGCCAAGATCGCCCGCTCAAAATCTCCCTTTTTCGCGGCAACGGCGAGGATCAGGTAGCCCCATCCAAAGCGCGCGTAGATCAACCTTGCCTCGCAAAGCTCCCTGTTTGGGGCGCAACTCGAAGAGGTCCGCCTCACCCTTCAACGACTTGGCATGCGGGGACGCCAGATCCGGACCGAGTTCCCTCAACTTCCGCACCGCATTGGCTACGGCCTTGCGATCCCCCCGAACCCGCCAAGCGCTAGTCGCTTGGGCTGACCACGAGGTCGCGGTTCGCCTCCGCATCTGGTTCCTCGCGCGACTGGGCGGAGACGAAGACGTGGAGGTCCTTGCCGGCGCGCGCGGCCCAGACCTGGACCAGGAACGCCCCGCCCCGGGGGCCGCGCAACGTTTCCAGCGGTGGGTCGCGGGGGACGGCACGGCTCCAGCGCAGGAACCGCCGCTCGACCATGAGGCGGTCCCAGAGCTGCGCGAACGGCGTCCGCCCCAGCTCGGCGACGAACCCGTCGAGGAACTCCTCCAGCTCGGCCTCGGCGTGCTGTCGGGCCTCGGGCTGCTTCATCGGCGCGAACCCTAGCCGCGACGCGGGAAGCTCAGCGCAGCTGCGGGCGCGGGGCCAGGGCCTCGCCGTCGCCGCGGCCGCGGGCGTCCCAGAGGAACCAGCGGGTGGGGTCGAGCCAGGCGGTGACGCGGTCGCGGTCGCGGATCGGGTACTCGGCGCCGATGTAGCGGCGGGCGAGCCGGTCGACGGTGGCGAGGCCCGCGTCGGGTTCGAGGCTGACCGGGCCCTCGAGGCTGAGCTGGCGGAACCAGTTCTCGCCGTCGAGGACGGTGAGCGACGCCGCCGGATTGGCTTCGATGAAGCGCAGGCGGCGCCGGTTCACGTCCATGTTCAGCAGCACCCTCCCCTCGACCCAGTCGAACCAGACCGCGGCGCTGTGCGGGGTCCCGTCGGGACGCACCGTCGCCAGCACCGCGGGGTTCGCGGCGCGGACCAGTTCCTCCGCGGCCTCGGAGAGGGGCAGCTCGGGCAAGCCCTAGCCCGCCCTCCGCTTGACGAACTCGTCGACCAGCTCGACCAGGCCCGGCGGGTCCTCGAACATCGGGTAGTGGCCGATGTCGGGCAGGATCGCCACCTCGGCCTGCTCGCCGATCAGCTCGGCCGAGTAGTTGATCAGCAGCTCCGGGACCCAGAAGTCGTCGGCGCCTTTGATGATCAGCACCGGGCAGGCGGGGTTCGCCAGCTGCTCGCGGACGTCGTGCCCGGCCCAGCCCTGGATGTCGCCGTTGCCGGCCTGCTGGCAGTTCTGGTGCTGCCACCAGAGCTCCTTCACCTTCTCCTCGTCGGCCAGGGTCGGCTTGCCGAGCGACTCGACCGCGGCGAACTCGAGGAACGGCTTCCAGGCGGTCGACCAGGAGGGCCGCTCCAGCTCTTCGGGATGCGGCAGGATCGGCGAGCCCCAGGCGAGGCCCTCCATCGGCACGATCGCGAGGAAGTCCTCGCTGTGGTTGGCGACCAGGTCGAAGGCGATGCAGCCGCCGATCGAGCAGCCGATCATCACCGGCTTCTCGCCGCCGCAGACCCCCTGGGCAAAGCGCCAGACGTACTCGGCGTGCTGGTTGATGCTGCGGTGCGGTTCCCAGTCGACCGGGTAGGAGCGCGAGTGCCCCGGCAGGTCGAGGGCGAGCCCGCGGTAGCCGCGCGCCGCCAGCTCCGGCAGCAGGTACTGGTACTCGCGCGAGTCGGCGCCGGCGGTGTGGACGCAGACGACCGGCGTGCCCTCGCCGCACTCGTCGTAGAAAGTGCGGTTGCCGTCGATCTCGATGTAGTGACCGGTGATCTCAGCCGTGGCGCTCATGCGGCCACCCCCGTCGCGACCGCGCCGGACTCGACCGCCGCCTTGGCGAAGGCGCGGGCCAGGTGCATCGTCGCGATGTGCATGCGGCCGGCTTCGACCCCGTTGCCCTCGATCGCCAGGAGCGGCGGCCGGTAGCCGCCCCCGCCGGCTTCGATCTCCTCGATCGACTCGGCGTAGCGCGAGCCGGCGGAGACGAGGTCGGTGAAGGTGCGCTCGCCGCTGCCCAGCATCGCCCAGCTCTCGGGCGCGCCCGAGAGCTTGAAGGTGTAGCCGAAGACCGGGGTGAACTCGAGCGTGTCGATCACCTTGCCGCGGTAGACCTTCAGCCAGATCGGTTCGGCCCCGACCTCGACCAGGATCGAGCCGTCGAACCAGCGCGCCTCCTGCTCGAATTCGGGGTCGGCCGCGAGCGTCTCCAGGAAACGCTCGACGAAGCCGGGATCGTTGATGCCCATCTCTCCTCCTTCTCGTTTTCCCAAGACCTAGTGCGCCGCCCCCGGCGCAATCGCGACGTGGACCGCCGGCGGCCCGTCAAGCCGGCCGGCGAGGTGGTGGATCGCCTCCTCGGCCCGCTCCAGCGGGTAGCTCGCGGTGTGGATCCGCTCGAACGGGTGCCCGCCCGATTCGAGCAGCGAGATCGCCCGCCGGTAGGCCGGCGAGTCGACCGTGAAGACGCCACGCAGGGTGATCGACTTGTGCATCACCTTGTCCGGGTCGAGCTCCAGCTTCGGCCCGCCCTTGACCCCGCTGAGCACGATCGTGCCGCCGATTCGGACGAACTCGACCGCGTCGACCAGCGGCTGGGTCGCGACCGGGGTGACGTCGACGGCGACGTCGGCGCCGCGCCCGCCGGTCAGGTCCAGCACCCGCGCGACCACGTCCTCCTGGTCGGCGACGATCGTCGCGTCGGCCCCCAGTTCGCGCGCGAACTCGAGTTTGCCGGCGGCGCGGGCGAGGTCGGTGACGATGATCTTGCCGGCCCCGGCGGCCTTGGCGGCGATCACGCAGGAGAGGCCGCGCTGCCCGGAGCCGAGCACGACGATCGTCTCGCCGAGGCTGAGGTCCGGGGTCGTCGTCGCCCAGCGCACCCCGGCAGCCAGCGGGTTGAAGAGGACCGCGACGCTGGCCGGCATCTCGCGCGGCATCCTGTGCATCACCGTGTTCGGGTGCAGGTACATCAGCTCCGAGTAGCCGCCGAACAGGGTCGGTTCGATCTCGGTGCCGAGGATCCCGTAGCTGTACATCCGGCCCCAGCCGCTGCAGCGGGTGCGCTGGCCTTCGCGGCAGGCCTCGCACTCACCGCAGGGGATCAGCGGCTCGACCGCGACCCGGTCGCCCGGCCGCACCCCCCAGCGCTTGGCCGCGCGCTCCCCGACCCGCTCGATGATCCCCAGCGGCTCGTGCCCGGGGATCGTCGGCCCGGAGGTCCAGCCGAGCTCGTCGAAGCGGCCGTCGTACTGCTCGACGTCGGAGCCGCAGATCCCGCAAAGCTCCAGCCGCAAGAGGCCCTCGTCGGGGCCGATCTCCGGCAGCCCGAACTCGTGCAGCTCGAAGCTGCCGACGCCGGTCTGGACGACCGCCCGGCTGCTCGCTGCCTTGGCCATCGTCCGCGCCGCCGTCCCGCCCGGCCTAGGCGACCGCCGCCGGGCCGAGCAGGTCGCGGGCGATCATCCAGCGGTGGATCTCGGCGGTGCCGTGGCCGATCCGCCAGAGCCGGGCCTGGCGGAAGTAGCTCTGGATCGGGTTCTCTTTCGTGTAGCCGCGGCCGCCGAAGACCTGCAGGCAGCGGTCGCTGACCCGCTGCGCCATCTCCGTGCAGTAGAGCTTCGACTTGAAGGCGTCGATCCGCACGTCTTCGCCGCGGTCGGCGCGCCAGGCGGTCTTGTAGACGAGCAGGCGGGCGACGTCGAGCTCGACCGCCGAGTCGGCGAGCGGGAACTGGATCCCCTGGCGGCTGGCGATCGGCTGGCCCCAGGTGGTCCGCTCCCGCGCGTAGGCGACCGCCTCGTCGAGGCAGCGCTGGGCGATCCCGAGCTGGTAGCTGGCGATCTTCAGGCGGCCGTGGCTGAGCTGCTCGTCGGCGAGCGCGAACGCCTCGCCCTCCTCGCCGAGCCGCTGGCTCGCCGGCACCCGGCAGTCGTCGAATTCGATTTCGGTCGGGATCCAGGCGTCGCCCATGGTCGGGATCAGACGGGCGATGTTGTAGCCGGGGGTGCCGGAGTCGATCAGGAAGGCGGTGACGCCCTTGACACCCTTCGACGGGTCGGTGGAGGCGAAGAGGATCAGGAACTCGACCCGCTCGGCGAGGCCGATGAACATCTTGCGGCCGTTGATCACGTAGTCGTCGCCGTCGCGGACCGCGACCGTCTCGATCGCGCCGACGTCGGAGCCGGTGCCGGGCTCGGTGAAGGCGTAGGCGCTGCGGCGCTCGCCGTCGATCACGCCCCTGACGTACTTGTCCCACTGGCTCTCGTCGCACTCGTAGAGCACCGGCTCCGGGGCGCCGCCGGACTCGAACATGATCGGCGTCCGGTTCAGCTCCTCGTGCACGGCGCAGACCGCGAGCTGGCCCAGCCCGAGGCCGCCGTGCTCGCTCGGCACGTCGATCGCCCAGAGCCCGCGCTCGCGCGCCTCGGCCTGCAGTTGCGGCCGCAGCGGCCAGTCGATGTTGCCCTCGCGCAGGAACTCCTCCTCCAGCGGCGCCAGCCGCTCCTCGCGAAAGCCGCGGGCGATCTCCACCAGCGCGCGGACGTCCGCGGGCAGCTCGAAGTCCATCTCTCTATGCCTCCTGGGGGTTGGGGCTCATCCGGCGGCCGCCGGCTGGAAGAGGGTGCGCATCGCGTCGAGCGAGCCGTCGGCATAGCGCTCGAAGGCGTCGATCACGCTCTCGAACCCGACCCGCAGCTCGATCAGCGGCGCGAGGTCGAGCTCGGTGGTCGAGACCCACTCGGCGACGTTGGCGAAGTCCTGGTGCGTGTAGGCGAAGGAGCCGAGGATCCGGGTCTCGTTCTCGACCGTGCGCGAGACCGGCAGCGGCACCTCGTCGGAGAAGATCCCGATCAGGACCACGGTGCCCTTGCGGCCGGTCATCTCGACGCTGGCGGCGACCGTCTCCGGCCGGGCGACGCAGTCGAGGGCGACGTCGAAGCGGGTCTCGGAGCCGAGCAGCCGGTCGGGGTCGGCGGCGGCGAGCCCGAGGCCTTCGGCGACCGCGCGGCGCTCGCGAAGCGGCTCGGCGACGGTCACCTCGGCGCCGCGGCGGGCGGCCGCCAGCGCCGCCCCGAGCCCGATGATTCCGCCGCCGACGACCAGGGTCCGGTCACCCACCTTCAGCTCGGCCAGGACCACGCCGTGCTCCCCGACCGTCAGCGGCTCGACCAGCGAGCCCCACTCCAGGGGACGGTCGCCGCGCAGCGGGCAGACGTTGGCGGCCGGCGCGATCATCGCCTCGGCGAAGCCGCCCGGGGCGGCGGGGATGCAGCCGGAGACCCGCCGGCTCTCGCCAAGGGTGGTGG